>Ga0209629_10003142_pt1 | contig 11670 bp, 6 predicted proteins | sample TergutCu122P5_FD_187286 | JGI IMG/M metagenome (GOLD analysis project Ga0209629, IMG submission 187286) | Cubitermes ugandensis P5 segment gut microbial communities from Kakamega Forest, Kenya - Cu122 P5 (SPAdes) (version 2) | ecosystem: Host-associated > Arthropoda: Insects > Digestive system >...
TGACTGCTCGATTACAACAAATAAATAAGCCCTATAGCGTAAGTAATTTTAATTGCCTAAGATTAATGTCACTGTGGTTTTGAAGGGTGTCAGCGTTTTCAGATACACGCATATTCTTTGAAGGATGCACCTCCGTGATAAAGAGGGGGGAAGGCTCGTCACAGTGATTGCACGCCTCTGAGTATAGCTAATCTGGTCGAGTGCTTTGATCCCCTGGCATTGGCCGCCCGGTTTAGAGATGCTGTGCTGTAGCCGCGGAGACGAGGGAAGGATTCTTTCTTGCTTGCTGGCTTGCTTGTAATGTAATTGTGGGCAGCACTCCGGCCCGGCCCGTCGTGACCTTGTGGGAGATCTTTCGGTCGGACTCTACCCGGCCCATGCGTGCTTGGCAAGGCGTCATTCTGAACTGCCTAATTCCGTTCGAAACCTGTTGTCAGCCGAAGTTTTTTGTTGGAAAATCCTAAAGAAAGAGACCACTTGAATAGACTGTGACGTAGGTGTGATGATAACATTAAAATCAATCTTAAAGAAGTAGGATGAGAGGTGGTTGACTGGATTCATCTTATTCAGCATAGATACCAGTTGCGGGCTGTCGTGAACATGACGATGAATTTTTGAATTCCATAAAATATGGGGAACGTTTTTATTAGCAGCTGAGGAAATGTTAGCTTCTTAAGAACTACCAGTTGCTTGGAGTGAATTACGTAGCTGCAACTCAGACGAATTTAAGGTTTAGTGAAATTCCTCGCACCGTATCTAGGTTAGTTACTCGGGGGACAAAGAGCGCATCTCTGTGGATGCGCATACATATTCCAACGTACCATTACTGGTGGTATCATACCGTAGCCCTATAAACTCGGCAATATTCGTGGTTATTTTATTTGCATATGTATGTGTATATTATGTGTGTGTCGAGAATAACTAATCAGAATAGTTTAGTCAATAAAGTGGCCACTTACAGGCTGGACCACCGCGTTTCTATTCCCAGTAAATGTTTTATGATCACGTTCGGAACCCACTTGGTCTCCCGTCCAGTGCGTAGCTGGTGTTTGTTTATTGTAATTGTTTTTATTTAATTAGTTTCACATATTTTTGCCCGTCTCTGGTTGCAGGGCTTTAATTTAATACTTTATAAATTTATTCTTCGGTACTAAATGATAAACACCAACACAATGCACTTCGCACTCTGCAATAAATTAGTCTAGAATGCTGGTTTCAGTGTTAAAACACATAAAAATACATAAAATTCTAGACTAATTTATTGCTGAGTGCGAAGTGCATTGTGTTGGTGTTTATCATTTAGTGAAATGAAAAAACTGTACGGTGAAACATTGAAATTTATTCTTCGGTAATTTGCATATATTTAGAAACTGTGACCGGAGACGGGGCAGCTGAGTTATATAGTGAATGGCTGCTGACTGGACGATCGTGGTTCACTTCCCGACAGGGGTAGGAACTTGGCTTCTTACCATACGTCCGGATCGGTTCAGGGACTAACCTCGCCCTGTCGCCATTGGGTGCCTGCAGTTTTTCTCATTGAGGTTGAAGCGACCCTGTCGCCAAACTGATCAGTCACTTGTTTCCAGCGATGAGGGTAAAGATGTGTGGAGTAATAGTTATCGTGGAGTGGTGGTTAATTAGCACTCCGAAAATTTTATACCATTGACGTGGGTGTTAATTGAAGAGGCTTACAGAAATAAATCTGTTATTCAGTAGGCAGACTGTGAGTGAAAAATTATTTCACCCTGTGTTTTGCTGAAGAGAAGATAAAAATTGTTTCAGTTAAGGTTTGCAGGACTTTACGTAATATATAATGTGTTGTAGGTTAAGTCATTATTAATGTTCCATTTGAAGATTGGTTTGATCTTCATGCAATGTGTGTGGCCTATAAGAACAAACAGAACCAACAAATAAAGGAGGTACAAGCTTCTTAAGTAGGCCTTTGCGCCAAAGAGTTGGTTGTTATCAGGGTTTTCAGGCGATCTCTTTTGCTTGATTGTCCCAGTAAAACTATACGTGTGTGTAAGCTGTCAAATGTGTTGTAATTTACACCTTGTGAAGTCCATGAAATTAATGACTGCCATGTATCTGTAAGCTGTATTTATTCATATTTCAATCAGCACGTGTCGCAGTAGGCTACACTTCTTTCACTGGTAACCGCGTAAATTTATTTTAAACAGTATTATGTGTAGCACATTTCTGCTCTTGCAGCCGTGACTTCAGCAGTAGGGATAGCGTCGTCAGTACAATGACAAGGCCATGGGCTGGACGTTTCGGGGTTTGATTTCCGACAGGGCTGAGAAATTGTTTTCTCTCCTCCGAATCAACCAGACCGGCCCTGACACTATGCACCTAAACGTCCCTTTAACGAGTGCTGACCGTTTTTTCCCCACGGGTAAAGCGGCCAGGGCGTAAATGGGTCACCCACCTCTTACCTAGTACTATATGCTATAGTACCGCTCAGAGGGAGAACTTTACGCATTGTGACTGACATATTAGCAGGTGTCTTGTATCATGTCATGAGCAGCTCTAACGAATGTCGTGTTATTGAATGGTGAACATTTCTTCTTTACTTTCTGAGGATCCCGGGTTAAAGTTTCGGCACTTCAGAACGGCTGTCCTGAAACATTTTCCCTCTTTATTTCCAGAAAAGGGTCAAGATGGTGTCGGTAATTATTGTGCCACGTCTGCTTCCTTTTCAGTTCATTATTTACAAACCATCCTGTTTTTCGAAGCCCAAGACCCTGCCTTCTGGCTTATGGACACGTTGCTAAGTACAACAATAATAAATAAGGAATAAAAATCAACAACTTAAAACTGCTTATTTGAGAAGACGATTCTGGTAGAATCCACGGGGTAAACCTTCCTTTTATTCAGTCTTCCATTTCGAAAGTATTGTGTTTCTAATGCAGTTTGTGGGAATTCAGAATCGCAGTACATGTTACGTAATGGGTTAACACGGGGAACTCATTTTCAAGAGTCTAGTTTTCACTCTATTATTGCTCATAATTTTAACTTACTACTGTTACTACTACTATTACTACTACTACTGTAGTATTTTCCTTTTTGGAAATCATCTGTAATTAGTCGACTGCCCATTTTGTTTTTCATGAAACATCCCTGTTGGTGTAGTAAATATTTGTAGGTATTGTAGACTGCCCATTTGGCGGGATGCGATGTTTTGAGATTAGTGTAGCTGACTACCCCATTCTTAAAAATTGCTACAGATGAAGAAATGGCGTACAGGAAGTTAATCAACAACACTAAGACATTGGAATTAGAATATTTGAATTAATTGTCATATAAAACAAAATGCAAATGGGAACACACAATAGAAAAATTAGTGCAGAACTGAGAAGCAGACGAACAAGTAATACTGTAAAATGTAAATAGTGATAGTGACAATTTATTATATCTGACATGTAATTTAATACAGTTAGGTGAGTACTCAGCATGTGTACGGTAAAAACCTGGTGTTAGCAGACACATCCCTGGAGAATGTAATAATAGAACTCAGTTAATAAATTGTTCTCTATTTTGATTCCATTCCTGTGGGATATCGCGTTGTGATTCGATCGCTCACTGATGTAGCGGTATATCCCAGCATTACGGAATTTTCAGACTTTTTGCAGTTAAAATTAGCGGATTAAAATTCAGAGTTCTGCATTGTCACAGTCCATGTAATTACCAGCTTTTGCATAAATATTTCATACAGAATTTCAGGCATTTCTTCATATGTCTGTGTCCATGCAGAGTTCCAGTATGTAATCAGTTAAAAACAAATCCTTTGCTATCCGTCGAACACAACTACCTCTTTGTTTAGAAACAACATTGTTTCTAAATAAAAATAGAGTAGTGTTCGACGGATAGTAAAGGATCTGTTGTTGACCGTTCCACAAACACAACGGGATGTAGCGTATTCCATTAAATTCATCAGGTACCACCATCACAAAGAACACGAAATACAAATTTCATGTACTCGAGTTTTTTTTATTTTATTACATTCTACAAAGAATTTTCATAATCAATATCTTATTTTTGTCGATGATCTAATGCAATAGACAGGCTTGCGAGCCTAGGTTGAGTGGCGTCGCAGGTTTATTCGTCCGCTGTATTATTACCGATTGTAGGAAACTGAAAGGATATTTGGAGACCCCCATTGCCCTGTTCTGCATACTGTATTTTGTGAATATCAGACATTTGGTTGAAAAGTTCAAAAGACGGACCGAAGAATATACACGCGCACACTGTCATAGTTTGGCAGTATTTTATAAGCCCGCCCTTTTTTTAAGAAAGGAAAAGTAGTCTCAAACATGTATCTCAGTGTTTAGCTGGTAATGCCCAATGTACATGCAGGTAACATCGCAAGGGCCCCCATTTACAAGCATTTTGTAGGCTGTTTGACGAAAGCAAGAGTGGTTTTTAACGTTCGCTGCTTAGGCAGGTGAGGATGGCTCTCGTGAAGTTGAGCTGCATGAAGGTTGCTGGTTGGGTTTAGTCGACTGTTGGCTGGCTTGTCCCAGTGCCGGCGACAGGTAGTCAGGCAGTGTTGGTTAGAGCGAGAACAGCTTTCACCACAGCCAGCTCGCTGAAGCAGTGCAGGTCCTGCAGCGGGTTCTGGTTTGAACTGTTCGCATCTGCTGGGCTATCGGTAGTATAAAACAGTTACCTTCGAGCTGCACGAGAGGCAACTGCGTTGTATGGTGATGTGAGAAGTAATAGCGTGGAGTGATGTTCGGAGCCGCTGTTCAGGAATGGCAACAACTGGCGTGTGTTTAAGCAAGCAGCGTTGCTGTTGTGCATCAGTGTAGGTTATTTATTCAATTTGACTGCAAGATAGTGAGGATGTAATGAAATATGTATCCAGATGTGCCGTCCCGCACTTCTGTTATGCTGAAGGGTTTCATATCTGCGAAGTCAAAGTGATAACAATGATTGTGTCTACAGGGGTTTGTTGTGGAAGTGAGTTAAAGTGTTTCAGGGTTGGTTGGCGAGAAAAAGATGTGATTTGCATCCCATTGAGGTTACTGGCATCACATGCTGTGTTATAATTGGCTGCTGCGGGGCTGGTTGACTTAGTCGTCTGAGAAAGAGATGCAAGTAACCGCCCGAGGGGTTCCACTGTCGCCCCAGCATCAGATGGTAATGGCCTCACGATGCGGGGCCTTCAAGGGTATTCACCCTCTCTGTCATTGCGGTTACTGCTGCATCTTGTAGCTGTGTGCTATTTTATTGATGATGTATATATCTGAGGAGTGATCTTAGGACGACGTGTCCTACCCTCAACCAACTGATGTAGTGAGAAAAGTGGGAAAATATTAATTCTTTATGATGACGTGTTGTAGACAGCTGATGCGAAAGTAAGGTAATCAGAGTATCCAAACATGAAGCCAATAACGTTCGAAAATTTAAGGCGGCTGATGGGCGGAGGGCGGAAGAAGAAGGACCGTGCAGAATCGTCATTCAAACGGAGCGATTCTTTCAGGAGAATATCCATCAAAAGGAACTACTTGGATAGAGGTGGCAAATCCAAGCATCTTCAGCAGGCTACACAGGCAAGTAAAACGGTAGTGATACAGCCTGAATCGAATTCGGCGAAGCAGCCTTTGGTAGTGAATTCTACGGTCTTGGACGATGGACTGGAGTCCCTGGTTATTGGCTACAACCAATGGATTCGCTGTATGAAGGCTGAGAACTGCTCCGCTGTTGAGAGTTGTAGTAGCAGCAGTAACAAGGTCTGCAACCGAGTGCTGCCGTTCCAGGATGGAAGACCACCTACTCCACCTCCCCGGAAAAAGAATAGTGCTTGTACCGACTCTTCATCAGTAGAAATTCTCAGGTTTGAAAGATCTCCTGTATTCACCCGCAGACGATTTAGGCCCTCTCCGCCACCTTCGTCGTTGGTGCTGGATCCTAAGGGAGAGGAATATGGAGGTAGTAGGGCAGATTCGGCACTAAGTGTAAGCCTGGGTCGCATTTGGATGGACGCTCCACTAGCAATGGCACCACGCAGCCTGGAGCTGCCACGGCTACCCTCCCCTTCATGCTCAGGTGGTGTAGATACGAGTGCCAACGGTAGGAGAGCACATCATTCTTTAGACAGCGCCCTGAAGGAGCGCAGAGAAGATCACATGCTCTGCAGTCGTCGTTTCCGTCATTACCCAGTCCGTCCCATGTCCCCCACAGGCTGTATCATACCCAATACTTCGCTAATCAGCAGAACTCTTTCCTCATCCACCCAGACCAATTCAACAAATAAAACACTGTCATCTCGGGACTCCGCCGATCCCATCTGTTCCAGTAAGGATTCGGGCTTCTCTTTTTCCATCTCCATACCGAAATTGACTGACCTCACGTCCGCGGCAGGGGCACGAGGTGGTGGAGGCTTCTTCCGCAAGAAAAATACTGTGAAACCAAAGCCCAGCGTTAGCAGAGATGGCTACTTTAAGAGAACCAGCGGCGCTGTAAAAACTGCAGATGCTCGAAGAGGATCGGTGCAGCGGAGCAGTAGCCGGAAAAAGAAATTCGGTGGTCGCAGCTCGGGACGAAGTCGAAAGAAGTGTCACGGTGGGACAGCTCGATCTGAAATGTACCAGGTTGTGGTAAGTCGTCCCCCTCGATCACTCAGATCACTAAAGTTAGACCCTATGATATTTGTGCCACCAGAGAAAAGGAAGCCTACAGCTAGTTTGAAGAAGCCACACCAACACCGGCGATACGAAGTACAGGAAATTCGTGATTACTGTACTCCCCGTGACACGGCTGTAGCGTCTGTAAATTTCCACGAGGACGAAGACGAAGACGAGGGTTTATACGAGTGTATATCCGGGGATTTTAATGAGCGGGTAGAAGTGGAGTCGAAGTTGAACTTGGACGATCGTTTTACGGAAGAAGAACTGGCTATTGCCCTGCTACCGAACAGTGACAGTGAGACGGAAAATGAAACTTATGTACCTCTGGGCGTATCGCCTGTGCCGCGTCGTCGCCCGGTACGCAGGAAGAAGTCTGCACGTAAAAATGTCAAGTATCTGGCCAAACCGAGCATCCACCGTGCGCCATCCACACTGAGACGCAGTAGAAAACTCACGAAGAAGACAAGTTGTGAGTATTTGATTTGTCATTCTTCTCTTCTCGTATGTGTGTGTATGTGCGTGCGTGTGTTTTGGTTTGGTTTTGTTCGGATCCGTATACCTAGTCTGCCCACTTACACGCGTTCGGCCACAGTCCAAACTGCCGTTTCATCGTCTTCCAGCTGTTTTGTTGTATGCTGCTTAATTTCTCCCATGTCTGATCACCTTAAGAACACATTAGTTCCTACCTACTTTACTAGAATCCCCTTCATCATGTATTGAACACTGCGAAAGTGGTTAGCTAAGTGCGTGAAGTGTTGTAACAATGAAACCATCGAAATGAAATCAGATTCGTCCTATATATAGTCCCTTTACCCTCTCAGTGACTAGCGGTCGTGTAATTACATATCATGAGTAATTATTACTCGTGAAAATATCCCACAGAGAAGACCCCATTTGCAGGTTCAAAAGTCATTATTAATCGTTGAAGTCAATCTGTATTCCTACAATTAACAGTTTATTGATTTCAGCGTCATAGGTATGCTGTACTGATCAGCAGTTCGGAGTGATGGCGTCTATCACATGATACGAATAGGTCATTTTTTTTACCAATGTTGTGCGGGGAATTTGTTACATTCGATGAGTGAATTAATAAGATATATGCGTATTCGTTCAAAAAATCATAAAGAAACTTGTATGTCAATTTGTTTTGAATTAGTATGTAAATATTACTGAAAACATAGTCTTGAATCGGTAGTCTTAAATATATTTTTGTTGCAAAATTACGATCTATAAAAAACACACACTTAAATAATTCCTTGCAAACCTCGAGGATAACTAGACCTAAGTACACTAGCATTAGATGTGTACATAGGGAGGAGCATCGTAGTTTAAACAGGTCAACGAATGAGAAGAATGGGATGGAGGGTATGTTGCACCCTTGCACAGTTATCGCAGTACCTAGGAGTAGGAGACCACTTAGAAAACCTACACTTGTAGTATTAACCTTTTAAATCCCAGCTGTTTTTCTACTACCACCAGGTTTAACATTCAAAAATTCTTCATGGTGCTCGCTTTGCGTTGAGTGTTTTGTACGGACCTCAGAACAGACAGCGACCTTTGCTATACACGTAACCTTGGTGGAACGTGTTGACAGCGCGGTACGGACTGATTCCTTTATATAAAGCAGATTACGCTTAGTCTTTAAAAGGCTAAAATGGATCTTAATCAGGCAAGAAGGAAGGAAGTGGACAAATGGCGGGCTTTTGTGATTGCGGCCATGAAAGTTCGGATTCCTTGAAGGACGCGAAATTTTGTCATTAGGTGTGCGACTTGTACCTTCAAAAGAATGGATCTGCGCCACGCAGTTAGTTACGAAACCGGCCTGTAACCATTTTTCATGACAAGTATAATAATTGTTAGCTTTGTAAGGTCATTTTGATGTTGTGACATGGAAGATTAATGCATCACATGAATTCCCATCAGCTCTCCATGCTTGTTGTTTCTGTTAGAGTACACAGGAGACCATCTTTTTCCGTACTGGCAGTGTTGTTTCTTTCGTTGAAAGTGTATGTGTGAATGGCAGTTGTATGTCGAGATTGGCAAAAGGCAGCTGTTTTTTCTTAACGCAGTGGTGGCCTTCAGCTTTAGCCTCTCTTAATTGAATCTTTTTCACTTGCCCTGTTGATTACTGATGGTCTGTCGAGTGCACCGCATAACTTTGCTCAGTAAGAGTGTAAGCCAAACGGTCCAGACGTGCAGCCTATCGAATCGCGATGCGAAGTATTGTTTTGGTCCGTACCATGATCAAGGCCACTCACCACGGTGGCTCGTGTTCGAACCCAGGCCGTTCTTTGTGGTATTTAATGTGTACAAAGTATTACGGAGTATTTTTGTGTTCTTTCTTTTGGGTGATTCCCCTGCCTCTGAGTTTTATATGCCGACGTTTCGGAACACCCGGTCCTATCTCCATAGTTCCTATTCCGAAACGTCGACATATACAACTCAGACGCCGGGGAATCACCCAAAAGAAAGAATGCAACATTAACAACACGGCGAAAGTTTGAAATTAAGAGTATTTTGGAGTATTTAAGTTGTCCCGTCATTATCGTTCCGCCAGTGCCCTGTGCACAAGGCTGTACATGTATATAGCGTTTTTACATACAACTCTTCTCTCGCCCGGGCCTGTATTTTGTAAAATTTTTGTCAATAGTTTCGTGCATATGACGGTTGTTCAGTGCTTCAGCACTGTGTCTGAATGGAGTGAGAGAATCTACGACTTACCTCAAGCAGAATAACCGACTTCTGGGGTGATACTCGAACGCGGGATCTCCAGAATACGAAGCGGAAATGCTGATTACTTACCGAAACTTTCGGTTTAGGGATGATTTAAACGTCAATGAAAAGAGTACTGAGTTCTGAGAACATAGTTGATATTGTACGTTTTATAAGGTACATCACCAAACGTCATATACATTAACCGCACAATATCCAACATAATAGGCCTACGATATGTCATTGGTGGCCATACAGCCTTATATGGAGCCACTCATCTTGTCAAGGCCAGTAGCTTTCTCTTCTTCCAGGCCCGTATGGGCTTCCCCGTTACAACCTATGGATCATCCAGAGTTAAGACAATACTACAGACTTTACAGGCTGCTTATGGACTGTTCTTTCCGTTGGGACCACCGATCTAAAGCCAGATTTATGGGCGGTTGGTTAAGGAAGATAAGTGCCTTTTATCGGGCAGTGTGGTTACCCCGTATTAAAGTGCTTTTACCTTTCCGTCCTGTGCTTCAGGCAACAAAGAAGTCCGACAAGAATTCCAAGAGCTTGCTGTTCAATAGCCTGGATTTCTAGTCTATGCATTTGTCATTCTTGTTATTGGTTTATGTTTTACTTTTATTTCATTTATATTATGAAGATGGAAGTACAGTCCATGTACATGTTGAATTTGTCCGTTGTAATCGCCAGCTTGTCCATCGTCGCTGTTTGTGATCTGACTGTGCAAGCGATCTGACTGTGCACAAAACTAAATATGCCTAGCTCCAAGATACAGGATCGTAACGTAATGCCGCTGGTGTCGCGTCTGACTTGCAAGATCGCGCTTCCGCATTGTTACTTGTTAGCGAAGCAGTCGGAAAAATACGTAATTGTTTGATTGGTTATCGAGGAAGAGTTGTTATACTGTCCATAAGTTTTCATTGTATTACGAAAGGAAGGCCTTTCATTATCCTTTATTGGTCAGTCCGTCTTTTTGGATAGGCAAAGACATTTAAGTAATACATGTGTCGGTAATTTTGTAACACTTAAAAAAATGGTTACAAGGAGTTAATCCAGGGTTCTAAATTGTGGTTTATATGCCCAGTACTCATAGCTGCCTTTTTTTTAATATAAAATATTGTCATCAAAAACAGTGTCGCGTAGTGTATATGCTATTAATATGTCGTCACGTTTTTAGTTTTTTTATCCGCTTATACGGGTTGCAGAATGATATCGAAAATGTTGTTTCCCGGTTGGTAAAAGTGATCACACCAAACCGTACGAACCCGGATTGCTTCGCTTCGAATCGAATTTCTAAGTGATTGGATTTAATGATGGGGATTATGACAGCTTGTGCTGATGGTGCACCTAATGAGGGCGTTGTCAAATGGAACTGTCAGATACTAGAACCGTCTCATTGTTTTTCGCATTGGCTGTGGGAGATTTGTTCGGCTTCATTTTTGTTACGCTCCTTATCAGAAGACACTGAAATGATGGACTCTGTGTGTGTGCGTGTGCGTGTGCGTGTGTGCGCGTGTGTGTGTGTGTGTGTAAGTTGGTACCTGAAACCACGACCCCGTTAGCTTGATTAATGTTTAGGTTGTAACTTTTGTTTTGTTGTTGAGGAGGTAGGATCATTATAAGTAATGTATTTTTACTGTATATTTCAGTTTATGCAACTTCGTTCATCACCTTGCTCCGCTACGCGTTTCGGTACTTCGGTGTTATCATCTGGCAAGCGTGTCAAGTTCACTTGCTGCATTGTTTCCGCATGCTGTTGTTAAAATATACTGGATGTATAGAGTGAAATATATTGTGCAAGTGTTGTGACTGAAAGCAACGCGGTGCTTAAATATTTAGTTATAAAGAACGAATAGCAACAGAAATGTATGAAGAAGGTGAAGCTTCTTGTCAGGGTGCCAGTACACTGCTTAACAAAGAACTGTCTGTTAGGATAGCTGCTGTTTTGATCCGACATTCGAACCCACGATATTCCGAGTACGAAATAGGATTGCCAACCACCTCACTGCGTAATTGAATTCATTTTTTGAAGAATTCGCGGTTACAGGTGATTCTTCAATTGTTAATGATGGTGCTGAGCCGAATAATATGTAGCCCCTAGAATATGATAGGAAGGTGATTAGGAAACGTCGACACAGGTTTGGACGGTGGTGTGGCATATTTCAGAACTGATGCTAAGTCTAGCGAGAATTGGACCGCTGAATCATTTTTAGACACACTTTTATTGCATACAGCCAGCATAACTTTACATAGTGACCTAAACTTATCAAGAATAACGAACAGTTATCGTAAGATTTTTAAAGCATGGAAAAAAGAG
>Ga0209629_10003145_pt1 | contig 11666 bp, 10 predicted proteins | sample TergutCu122P5_FD_187286 | JGI IMG/M metagenome (GOLD analysis project Ga0209629, IMG submission 187286) | Cubitermes ugandensis P5 segment gut microbial communities from Kakamega Forest, Kenya - Cu122 P5 (SPAdes) (version 2) | ecosystem: Host-associated > Arthropoda: Insects > Digestive system...
CAATGTAGCTACAGTATATTCCGGTGTTGATTTTGAAAATTTGGGTATTTTCCCCCAAATTTTTTGATCTACAAATATATCGCCACTAAGCGTTATATCAGATTTTATCTTTGCATCTTTGAAAGTGCTATAAAATTCGCCGCTTGCAAATTTTCCAAAATCTAACACAAAATTCGCACTTGCATTCATTTTCGGAGTTACATTAATTCCAACTTCTACCGCACCATATATAAGTGTTGAAAAATCAAATTCTACGCCTGCATATATTTTCCCGTTAATAGATAACTGTGTTTGTACATTAAATGGACTACCTGTCGATTCTTCATACGCACTAAACTGCCAATTTTCAGATTTGACACCATACTTTGCACCTTGGCTATAAGTCATTTCGGTTTCAAATTTTATTTGTCCATTTGCTCCAACTACTGCATAAATTTGAAATTGTGGTGTAAGAACTAATGGTCCCACCATAAAAGTTGTTGAGAAAGGTGGCGTAATTGGTACTCTCAAATTCTTATTGGTTGTAGTTTCCCATTTGAAATTGGCATCTAACTCAATTTTTGGATTGATATAGGTATTCATATTTCCTTTGAGTATGTCAAGTTCAAAATCATATCCCAATGCTACTTTTATTGTGCCGCTTGCAGTAATATTATTGTCTGTGATTTTAACAGTAAATGAATGCGATATTTCATCAGCCGTAGTTGACCTTAACATATTGTTATCCACCTTTACGCCTGTTTGTGTGGCGTATTGTCCTTTGGAACCTTCAACATAATCCATTAAATCTCCCGAAAAATGTACATTAAGTTCTTCAAACGCTTCATCAAGCGCAACGCTTTCTGTCACAATTTCTGATTGACTTATTGTAACAACTCTACCGAGAAATCCGTAAGGGAACTTGTCGCTTATGCCGGGCTTTAGCAAAATATCGCCAACTTTTGGTAATGTTAAACCTTTCGTACTTGAAAGAGAAATGAGATTGTCCGTAACAGTTTTACTAATATGACTTTCCCACACATCACTAATAGTTATTACATTGGGTTTCAGTTTATAATCCTCACTTGTTGTTCCCTTATCATATCCCTCCTCTGTATAGCACCCTGTTACACCAAAAGCGCTTACAAAAAGAGTTAGAATTGCAAACATTTTAATCTTTTTCATTTTTTTATCCCTGATATGTGTCGGGCGCAACCTTTAAGTGGATTAATAATTTAAATAAAATGTTACTTGCCAAAAGAATAAACAAGACCTACGTTGACACCAAGGAATTTTGCAAGTTCTGCTCCTTTTTCTTTAGGAAAAATAAGATTGCCTTTAGCATTGATATCTAACGCTAAAGTTTTGGAAAGTTTGAATTGTAATCCAAGAACTGGAGCTAAACCCCAAAAAGACTCGGAACCAGATTCGCTTTCTCCGTTATATGTATCTTTTGAGCCCCAATTGTAAAGTCCTGCATCTATGCCGAGATAAGGTTGAATACTTTTAGTCAGAAAATAATATTTACCGGTTAAAGCAACCGGCATGATGTATTCTGTATGTGTTCCTCCTTCTAATTTTACCTGATAACCATAGTAACCGGCGCTAAGCCCGATACCAACATTTGGCGTAACAAGATATTCCGCACTAATACCACCGCCGAAAAATAAATAATTATTTACTCCTTCTACCTTATCCTTAATTATTGGATACAGTATGCCTCCGTTTAAGCCCAATTTTAATTTTGCACTTGACACAGACTCGTTTGTGCTTGTCGATGTGCCTGAAGAAGTAGTGGTACTCATAACAGCGTTTGTGGGTGTCGACCTGCCCATCGAAATAGTAGGTTTACTCGGTTGCTTTGCAACATCAGGTTCGACTGTTCCGCCATCTAACTTGCAACGTTTTTCACACATCGCAATTTCCGTGCTGACATCCGCATCGGCATTGCAATCTCTGTACTTTCGATAATAATTCAGGGCATCGCAGTAATTCTTCTGAGATACTAATTCAGCAGCCTGTTTCAGATAACTGTTGCAATCCTGGCTGTATGCCGCTGTGGCGCAAACGCACATCAGGGCAAAAACGATAATAATTTTACTTGTAATTTTCATTTTAATAATTTTTTAATATATTGATTGTTTTTTATTTATAAAATTTAATAGGTTTATACTTTCGAAACAGTAAGGATGCATCCCTGACGGGATGCAGGGCTTGGGCGTAATTATCTTCTTCTACCGAGCGACGCATTCCTAACGGAATGCAAGGCTTGCAGGATTCAATCTCCTCGAAACAAATCGTTACCTGTTGTTTATTTTTCATTCAATAGATATTATATGTTATTTTCTATTTTCCTCCAATTGTTTTTACCCACGAAATACCAATACCTATATTTTGCATACCTTGTTTTGTACCTGTATCTAAAAATCGATCAACTTTGTTTAATACCGTGAATGAGCTAGAACTGTATTTGTATGAAACATTGAATTTTAACAAGTTTTCATTGTTTAATGCAAACCATAATCCCATGTTGCCCACTAAGCCTCCACCTAAACATAATATCGAATGTTGCGTATTGGTTTTTAATTCTGGAAACACTCCTAATTCAAAAGAAAGGAAAACCGGTTTTTTTGCTTGTGCTGTTAATTGATGCAAATATTGTAAACTCAGAGGAACGGAACCCGAAATTATATTGATAATAGTATCATTTCCAATGTTTATACTATTATTATTGATTATTATACTATCATCTCTAATGTTGTTGTATTCGCGATGAACATAATTGAAATCCAATCCAACATTAAAAAACCAAGTTGATTTTCCTTTGTGTGCAATTTGTTTGCCATAGAAAAGTGACAATGATAATGCGTTACTTGTCTGCTGAATATCTTTGAGGTTTTCAACATTTACTGTTTCCATTTTATTTGGACTGACGGTTATGCCTACTCCATAAATATTTTTCTTAAGTTGCAGACTATCTAATTTATAAAAATTTGCATCGGTTTGACTTTTGGAAAGGTTACCTTTAAAAAATTCAAAGAAATCACCTTTACCTATGGATTCTGGAACTCTCATATCCTGAATTTTCCATTTTTCTGTAGAAAAAATACGGCTTTGATATTCTTCGTCCCAATCATTAAGTTCTTCGCCCGATTTTGCAACTAAAGGTATGTTTCCTTTGTTTTCAATAATAAAAAAACCTTTTAAGGGATTATCTACATTAACATTTACAATTCCAGCGTTTTCGTAAACTTTGCTGATTACGTTATACGATTTGTTCATTTCAATGGTCATTATATAATTGAAAAACCATTCGGGATATTTTATATCTTTTTGTGTTAGAAATCTTGTTCCTCGCGTGAAATTGCATTTGATTTGCCATTTATTTCCAACAGAAACAGGTTCGCCCATTTTAAAATCACTGAAAACAGGATAAATCCGCTTAACACTTGCTTTAAATTTTTTATAATAACGAGAAGGGGATAATTGCGATGGATTATTATCGGGCAAAATATCATTGTAGATCAAAGCATCCAAATCAAAAAGCGCCATAAAGTTATCTTCCGTGTAGGCGCTTTTACTGTAAAGCCCGGACATTACCACTTTGTAATGTTCATAAACCTGCAAAGCAGTGGTTTTAATCTGGCGTATTTCGGTAACAGATTGTGCATTTACCCCTCCAAAGAGCAAAACCCCACAAATTATTAATCCAAATTTTATTAGTTTCATATCCTATTTATTTTATTGATTTCTTTCAAAAATTAAATCCCCCGGTGTAGCCTTGAGTTTGTACTTCAGAAAAATCACCGTTGCCAGCGCAGAAATAACCGGAATGACAAGAATGGTAATGATTACCCAAATATCTCCGAGCGAAAAATGAGGCATTTTGCCTTCATAGCGCCACCATTTAAATGAGTTGAACAGTATTTCGGCGCCGCCAAGAATTAAAATTACAGAGAGCAAACTGGCAAAAATCATCAGCAGAATCACTGAAAGATAAATGCGTATAATTTGCTTATTGCCCAATCCGAAAGCCATAATTGTTCCCAGATTTTTTGAAACCCTGCGGAAATGCGAGTCAATTAAAAAATAAAGGAAAATAGCGACAAAGGCAATCGCAATGATTGCTATAAACAAACAGAGCATCGAAGCCAAAAGATTAAAAGTGTTGAAGTTCTCTTTCGCTTCAATTTGAGCCATATCTATCCGGATGCCATGCGTTTCTTTTGCCCAAATCGAAAATGCTTTCACACGGGAAAGGTCTTCAAACATGAACGACAAATAGTTGGGTTGCAATTGAAAACCGCCATCAAAAGCCCAATCGTAAGTGCGATACAGGTCTTTTTCTTTTTCACAAATTTCGGCAACCGTTTTATTCAGCGTCTGATAAACCGTATCACGAATGATGATTCTGTATTCAAGCGCCGGACGTAACAAATTTTTTACGCTGTCGGGCGCTTCAAAAACATCGTCATATTGCAACCCAGCATTGTTAAAATCTTTTTTCAACCGGCTTGTAAAATCTTTGTCGGGATTTTCGGCAACTAAATACAAGTCGTGGAAATAGTTCTCGTGGTTGGGAACGATAAACGGCTTGCTTCCGCTTGTGTTTTGTTCCATAAAATAGGTTGGCGCAATAAAGTCGAGCAGGTCGGGGAGTTGTTCCACAACGGCAATGATGGGTATGGGTATCTCAAAATAATCGCTGGAGTCTTTCAAACCGTATTTTTTAAGATTTTCAGTTGAACCGGGAAACGTATATTTAATGTATAGCGGATAATGCGTTTCGTCTTCATAACCAAGCCTTGTCATCAAGTCTTTTGTAACAATCCAGCCGAAGTCGTCCTTCCCCATTTTTTGTTTACGTTTTACAACGGTATTTTCTTCTCCCAAAATTTTGTCGAGCAAAACGCTTTCGTAGGAAATAGTGCGTCCTTCCACCCGTTTCATTCCAAAATCTTTTGTAAAGGCATATTCCAATATGTAATTATTTGCCTCGATAGTTGCGATATTGAATGTGTCTTTTAAGTGTCTTGTTTCTTCCATAAATACCACAAAATTGGGCTGTTCTTTCACGTCAATCCAATTAATAAACGGGTCGCTCATTTTGTACGATAAATATTTGACGCCGCTGCGGCTAAATTCCAAAGCGAAAATGGTGACCATAAAAACCGCTGCCAGTATCCAAAAGTTTCTCCAGCCCTTGCCTACAATGGACTTAAACTCTCGTTTTATAAATATATCGGCGTATTTTTCAGTTTTCATTGTATCAGGGTTAATAATTTTTCACTTGAAATTTCGGTCTCTTTATGAAACCATTTACCGTTTCGTTTTTCGTAAATGCCGTCGCTGTCGATTTTTCCAAAGGAGTTTTCCGTCATTGCGAGCGAAGTGAAGCAATCCAGATTATTTTGTTCCAATGGATTGCTTCGGGCTGACGCCCTCGCAATGACGTTATTCTCGTTTTTTACCACACCTTCTTCTTTATGAATGATGATAATCCGGTCGGCGTATTTTACTGACAGTTCGGGCGAATGAGAGACAATAATCGCTGTTTTGCCGGCGCTTTTGTGGATTTCGGCGGCAACAATTTTCATCAGGTTATCGGCATTTTCGGGGTCGAGATTTCCGGTGGGTTCATCGCCGAAAATAATGTTGAAATTGGGCATAAATGCACGCACAAAGGCGAGACGTTGCTGTTGTCCGCCCGAAAGTTCGCCGACATTTTGTTTGTTTTCGTTCAAAATCTGTTCTAATCCCACCTGCGAAAGCGTATCGTTGTACCCCTTGTCGCCACCTTTAATGAGTTGCGGAATTATGGCATTTTCGCGAATGGAAAAATTTTGCATCAAGTTGGTTTGTTGAAAAATGAAACTGAAATACTTTTTGCGAATGTCCGACAAAACACTGTTTTTCTGACGCCAAACTTTCGTAACATCAATTTCTTTGCCTTCTTCGGGGAAAATCCGGAATATATCGGCTGATAAAATTGTATTGTTCATCAGCCCCAAAGTTTCTAAAATGGTGCTTTTGCCACAGCCCGATTTTCCTACAATAAATACCACTTCGCCTTTGGGAATGTTCAATTCGTCTGCCTGCAAGACAACCTTTGGTTGGGTTGCCTTACATTCATACGAACATTTTAGATTCTTTATTTCAAAATAATTAGCCATCTCTTATTAGTGTTTACGCCGTCATATTTAAGTAAACATAACATTCGTAATTCTTATTTGTTGATTTTCAAATTACTACAATCTTCATACACGCCCGGCATATTTTCCATTGGAATCCAATAATAAGTAATGCCATTTCTTAGGAAACGCCCGTCGTAATCACTTGCTGAATTGATTCGCTTTATTTCCTCTAGTTTACTTTTAAATACTGTAATATAATCTTTCAGCTCATCTTTATCCATATTGGGAATTTTCTTAATGTCGAGTCCGCAAAGATTCAACGGCACAGGTATTCCGTAGATTTGTCCGAGAAGTTTATCCATATCCATATTTCTGATTTCATCCTCGTTGAGCTGACCGAGCATTGCCTGCCCCATTTTAACGATTGCATCCTGAAATGCTTTTGCATCGGAAACCACATCCGACGAATTGATTTTAGAGAGTTGTTGAATCAATTCTTCTAATTCGTTTTGCGAGAAAAACAATACGTAATCGAAAAGTTGATAATTTGCAGGAGATTTATCAGTTTTTACGGGAGCGTATCCGATAAATTTAGTAGCGCCGCCGTCTTTCAAATACGCAATATACTTATTAATATCCGTTTCGCTCCAATCATATAAACGCAAAATTTCCGTCAGTTTTTTTTCTACGAGGTATCCAGTGTCTCCGGTGGATTCAGTGGCATAGTTTGCTTCTAATGATGTAAGCTGTTTAAATACAAAGTTCTGAAAGTCGGAAATATTACTTACAATTAGATTTTGCAATCCTTCTATTGTTTCCGATTGACCGGAACTTGCATATTTGTAGGAATCGTAAACCGGTAATTCATTGCTGCTGCCTTTTCGTGCTAAAACATATAAGCGATTAGTTTGCAGTTCATATTCCAATACATCCGTTCTAATTTTGTTTTGATATTTATTTGCCAACTCTTTTTGCAGTTTTCCTATCTGAATGGCAAAATCGTCGTAAGCAGTAGAACCGGAATTATTAACCTGATAGGCAAGGAAGTTTATTCTGTTATCAAACATGGTTTGTGCTAATTTCGTAACATTATCCTGCCATTTCATACCGTTGGGGTCGGTACGGTTATTGCCGGCGTCGCCAATCAGAATGATAAAATTGGTTTGAGCGCTTTCGTAACCCATTTTTCGCATATCTAATGCCGTTTCCAAACCGGGAAATACCGCCGAGTAGTCGTCTGCATCGGAAGTTCCGATTGATTCTTGATTCAGAGCGACAAATGAAGATATTTCATCTATTTTATCCGTTAGTTTTTTGTAGGTAATTTTATCAGCGGAATTGTAATTTTTGTAAAGTACAACCCCTGTTTTCATCTGATAGTTAAAATCTCCTTTCATAATCTTTGACAAAGCATCTGCAACCGACTTAAAATAGGTTTTCATCGAAGAAGTAGCATCAATCACAAATATTACGTTGATATTGTCTTTTGCCTGTTTCAACAATTCAATTCTTTTCAGAAGTTCAGGGTCTATTTTTAGAGATGACATAGTGGAAATAGACGCAACGCTATAAATATCGGCTGCAATTTCTCCTTTAGTAAGAATCGGATTACGCATTGAATACTGGTGCATTCTTTGGCTACCAAAATCGCTATATTTCCATAATGGATTTTGTACTGCTTCGTTTGTCCAAAGTTGTCGTGCACCATCCATATCATAAAAAATAGCGGGATAAATGTTTTTGCTTTTATAATAATCAACTATTTTTGGAGAGTGAGTCGGTTCTACTAATAAACGCTGGTTCCATTCGGTAATGTATTCATCCGGCATCCATCCATAAACCGTTTGCAGGTTGTTGCCGACCAACATGGTTCTTGATAAAAGATAATATTTCGTATTGTCAACATCCACCGTTTTCATAACAAAATAAATATCAAGGTCTTTTGCCTTTTGATTTGGATTCACCCCTGCACTTTTATCCGGTTCCAAGTAAAACGGCGGATTTTTTTCAGCAATAGTACCATGTTTCAAGGGGTCGTGTACAACTAATGCTTTCTGATATATTTTACTGTGAGTCAAGGGACATTCTTCCCATAACAGCAAATTATCAACCGGAATCCAGCCGAAACATTGTGCATCTTTTGCTATTTCCAAGCCTGTAAAATACGATCTATACAACAAGGCAAAACCATTCTGGATATCCGCCACATTGAACTGATCCATAAATGCCAGCGTGGAATGAACGGCAGAAGAAGCGCTCGGTTCACTATACGTTTTATTGTTATTGCGGTCGCTATAAACTTTCCAAACAAGAGAGTTTGCTTTACCAAAATTATTGCTTTTTATTTTGGCAACCGCCCAGTCCTGCCATTTTTGAGATGTTGCCCAGTCTGGCTGAACTTTATTAGTATTAGCAATGTATTCAGGAAAACATTTACCTTGTTTGGGCAACTTTTGCGCAGATGATAATCCGCAGATTAATAAGCACATAAAAACAAATGCTATTTTTTTATTTTTCATAAAGACGAAATTATTTTTGTTGTGAAATTAATATTATATTCAGGATTGAATCTTGTTTTTTCTTGGTTGTATGAAGCGCCGCAGGGGTAATACCTTATCGAAATACTGTATTTTGATGGTATTAAACCATTGACAATTAACATTCTTGCGAGTAACATATCTTGGAAGTCATTATCAAAAAAATTGTCTCCGACAAAACAGTCGAAAACAACAGCGTTGTAAGATTCTCTCTGTAATTGTTTTTCGAGAGGAACTGAAATGTTTTCGAGTTCGTCCGGAATGGAAATTGCGATAGAAGAATTTTGTCCGCTGATTAACCCGAACAACTTGTTTCTGTCCCAAGAGCGCTCATCCATCGTTGTATTTTCATTGCTGTAATACAAAATAAAGTCGTTGCCGGAAATACTGGGTACCAGTTTTTCGATTTGCGTTTTTATTTTTTCAGTATCCATCGAAATGTCTAACCTGACATAAATAAAATGCAGGTCTTTGGCAAAAGAAGTTATTGAAAACAAAACGCTTATAAATATTATGATTAACTGTTTCATTTTTTAATTCCTAATTCTTAATTCCTAATTCCTAATTCTTAATTATTACTATCGCCCCAAGATTTCCACTATTATCGGTTTCGATTTTTTGCACGGCATAAACTACTCCATTCATACAAGCATCTACTACAAGTTGCTGTATATTACTGATATTGGCAACACCACGCACAGGCAAATCCTTACCGTATTTTCGCAATTCATCGCTTGCTTTGTCATCGCAATTTGCAATTTGTTTAAGGAGTCCGTTTAATTGAGGAATTGTGGGAAAAGCAACATCAACAAAACATTCAAAATACATCTGCTTTTGGTCTTGAGACGATTTATTTTGCTTATTGCGAGCATAAAACGTGTATTTCCCGCACTTAATATTTTTAAATTCTGCTGATTGTTGCCAATCTTTTCCGTTCAACGAAAATTCTGTGTCTTCCAATTTTACTTTTTTCCCTTCGGTAATTAAAGTAACAGTGTAGGCATCAACTTCTTTCGTTAATTTGTCGGGCGACTTGCTTATTTTAATAATTTGAGGAATTTGAGAAGCAACGGCGATTTCTTCATCGCCGGAATTTTGCGATGAAACCGTTTCTTCTTCCACTCCGTTAAAAATAGTAGGGTCAGCTTTGTGCTTGCACGAAAACAGTGTTGTGATGAGTAGCCCTGCAAGTACAACTTTCAATACTGTCTTGTTCATGAAATATTGTATTATAATTATTTACTCACAGAGATTGAAATAACTTTACCGTCGGCATTTGTATTTACTTTAGTTACTCTATAACGACTTCCTTTAGAAACGTCTGTAATCAGTTCCTGCACGTTGCTGATATTGGCTGCCCCTTCTACTAATAATGAATTGCCCAAAACTTTTCTTATTTCGTCAGTTGCATAATCATCGGAACTTGTAATTCTATTGAGTAAGTCATTTAGTTTTGCAAGTGGCGGAGGCGGATTTGACGGCAGAGGAGTTGGCGGTGGCGGATTTGACGGCGCTTTTTCATTATTCACTTGTTTTCTTTCTTCCGAAACTTTAGAAGGAGGAGGAGCAGGTTGCTCTTTTACATTGGTTTCGTTAAGAGTCGTATTATCCGTAGAAACGGACGGTACATTCGTGCTGTCTATCGGAGGATTGTTAATCGTCGGAATCTCTGCTTCGGGTTTTTGAACCGTTTCTTCTTGCTTCACAGGAGAAGGATTGTTGTCTTTTCCTATAAAATAATCTATAGCTAAAACAACCATAATAATGCCAATAACAATGATAACCGATATCAAAACTTTATTTGACTTTTGCGGCTCTTTGGGCGGGAGCGGCGGAGGAACAACTACCGGCTTAGTGATATTTTCCATTATGATATTTTCTTTATTTTATTAATATTCGTGGCTATCTCTTTTGTATTATTAGCAAGCGCTGCAAATAAACGCAACTGTTCTGCTAAAAAGCGGAATAATATTATAATACAATAACCGATAACCGGACCTACAATTACTCCTAATATTCCGAATTGTTCAATTTCACTAATAAAAAGATAGTCCATATCCTTTCCGAGAAAAAGAGACGCAAGCAATCCGCAACCTACACTAATTATCGCAATCATTGTTCCTAACCATTCTCCGGTTGTTTGCAATATATCCGAAAAAACGGGGATTGCAATAAATTCTGAAGAACTTATTGTTTTTAATTTTTTCATTCTGTCCCACCATAAAAGAGCGCCAACCCAACATGCGAAAACAATTACCAACCACATTAAAATAACTATAAATTTCGGCTCAACTTGTCTGAAATATCCTGTATCTATTGCTTTGTACAGAATCCCAAAAGGAAGTATCAGATTTACTACGGCATTTATAATAAAAATAAGGCTGAAAATTTTCTCTTTACCGATATAATCAAAGTATGGTTTTGGGAAATTAAAAAAAGGATTTTCATCTACTATTCCCCTTTTGGGGGGAATTGACTCTTCATGAAAAATATCTGATAACTCAGGTATAGAACTCGCTTTTCGCCAATCGTTCATGCTTTCTTGCCAAATCAGCGTATCGCTTGTAACGCCATGCTCAATTAATTCTTCTGCTGGCACAGGACCTTGTTGCCGACCTTTTTTGTCAATGTAATAATAGGTTTCCATCTTGATAAGTTTTAAAGTTTATCCTACTCGTCAGGCTTTTCAGATTCGCCCCGTTTATCTTATGGTTTCCGGACTCCATTTTTGTTCTTAGATTATTCAACTGTTCCATATTCATATCCCTGATACGTGTCGGGCGCAACTCTTTTAAATTATGGGTTACTATTATATTTCCGTCTGTATTTTACTTTTGTACCACTTCTTACTAATAAGTGGTATTATTGCATAAAAATTTCCTGCAAAAATAATAAATAATTGTAAATATGAGATATAAAAATGAAATTTTTTTGTATGATTTTTCGTAAATAAGAATGAAAAATGTGTAAATTATTGATTTTAAGCATGTTTAATTAATTATTTTATTGTTTCCTA
>Ga0209629_10003146_pt1 | contig 11665 bp, 5 predicted proteins | sample TergutCu122P5_FD_187286 | JGI IMG/M metagenome (GOLD analysis project Ga0209629, IMG submission 187286) | Cubitermes ugandensis P5 segment gut microbial communities from Kakamega Forest, Kenya - Cu122 P5 (SPAdes) (version 2) | ecosystem: Host-associated > Arthropoda: Insects > Digestive system >...
GGAGCTTCAGTAGAGTAAAATCCTAGATCTCCTCTGTCATTGCTTCCACATCCCCAGATCTTTCCATCTGATAGCTCTACTATGGTCACTGTGTTCGTCCTGAATATCTTATTACATGTTTTCCCTGTTGGCATTGTCATCTCTGCAAAGTAACTTATCTGGGTCTTGGTTCCTATTCCTAGTTCTCCCCAGATGTTCTGTCCACAGCCCCATACTTTTCCATCTGTGGTCAATACCTTCATGTTCGTCGCCATTGCTTCTATTTGCTTTATATTTTTGCCATTCATTCCTGCTATATTTTGGAATGTTGTGACATTAGTCGTTGTTCCATTTCCTATCTGTCCATAGTTGTTTTGCCCTGCTGCATATAGTTTTCCATCTGTTTTCACTATATATATGGAATTGTAATAATCTGAAGTGTAATATCTGCTTGCCTTAGATGCCGATGCCATTACTACATTTGTCTGTATTATAGTTGGTGTATGGTTTACCACAAGTCCAGCGTTTCCATTACTTAAAGATCCACCTCCACCTGATCCAAATCCCCAGAGGTTTCCATTTACATCTAATGTATATGATGTTGCTGCTCCTACTGTTATATCTTTTATCTTTATATTATTCCCAAAATTTATTTTTGTGAACACATATAAAGTAGTGGTGTTTCCTTGGCCTAATTGCCCATAGCTGTTTATTCCTGTAGAGTATGCATTACCTTTATCGTCTAGTATCAATGTGTGGTATGCTCCCATCTCAACCTTTATGATGTTTCCTTCGATGTTTTTATTGTCTATCATCTGTGGTGCTGGAAGTTTTCCTGATGTTGTTTTAGTCCCTAGCATCCCATAATCGTTGTTTCCACCTGCAAATAATACTCCATCTTCTCTTAAGAACATCATATTTCCTACAGGCCCTGCATACACTTCTTTTATCCCACCAAAAATCTCTTCTTTTAATACAAACTTCGCTATTTTGTGGAATTGATATTGGTTGTATCCTGTCTCTCCTTGTTCACTGGTAGAAGAATTCCCTGAAGATCCTGTTGCTCTAAATACCCCACTTGCATCTGCCATAAATGCAGCATTCCAGCCTCCTGATACTTCTTTAACCTTTGCTATCCTTCCTCCAAATGTTTTATATATATCAGGAGTAGTCCTATAAGCTACGTTATATGGTGTAAGTGTCTTTAAAGTGCCATCTATCTTCACCTGCTCTAGCGTCACCATGTTAGTTAAGAAATATGGATCATATGTGCTTCCTATTGTAGCAGATTCGCTGGATCTATATCCTAATCCTCCCGTATCGCCATACCCACATCCCCAAACATTTCCATCAGATAATTCTACGAGTGTTGTAGTGCTGGATCTGAATATCCTTGTGCAGGTTTTTCCTTGTGGTATTATCATTGCTGTAAAGGTATTGTTCTGAGTTTTATTTCCTATTCCTAATTCACCCCAATAGTTGTAACCACATCCATACACTTTTCCATCTGTAGTCAATACCTTTATATTCGTCGCTGCTGCTTCTATTTGTTTTATTACTTTATCGTTGAAGAATGTTATATTTTGGAATGTTGTATTGTTTGTTATTGTTCCATTCCCTTGCTGCCCATAGTTATTTAGTCCTGATGAGTATAGCCTTCCATCATTCTTTACTACATATATTGCATTGTAGTAATCTGATGAGTATGCTCTATTTGATTTCGATGCTGTTATCTTCTCCACACCTGTTTGAATTATCTTTGGTGTGTGGTTTATAACGAGTCCAGCATTTCCATCTCCTAATGATCCTGCTCCTCCTGAACCAAATCCCCATAGCCTTCCATCTGTATCTAATGCGTATGATGTCGCTCCACCAACGGTTATATCTTTTATTACTATATTGATTCCAAAATTTATTTTTGTGAATACATATAGAGTAGTGGTATTTCCTTGACCTAATTGTCCATAGCTATTTATTCCTGATCCGTATACGTTCCCCAAGTCGTCTAATATAATTGTATGGTATGCAGCCATCTCTACTTTTACTATATTCCCAACTATATTTGTTGTTTCAACTTTCTGTGGTGATGATAACAGTCCTGATGTTGTCTTTGTTCCCAGCATTCCATAATCGTTGTTACCACCTGCATATAATGTTCCGTCTTCTGTCTGGAACATCATGTTTCCTATTGGTCCGGCAAAAACATTCTTTATTTCATTGTACCAAGTTTCTTTTGGATCTGCAAAATAGCTGCTATCCTGTGACATCTTAGATTTATTGCTCTTTCTATAGCCTATAAATATTCTATCGTTGTCGCCGTTGTAGCTTGCTGCCATTAAAATCCTTGCACCATTTCTAACTGCCTTTAAGCGATTTTCTACGGTGTATTCATATTTTAAGTTTTCATATTTACTTACATTTACCTGAGAAGCCAAGTTCCCGTTTTCATTATAGGTATATACTGTCCTTCCGCTTACGTTGCTATTTTCAGCGATCATTTCATTGCACTCATTATATTCGTATACTATGATCTCATTTTCTAAACCTGTTTTGGTAAGGCTTAATCTGTTTCCAAAGCTGTCATAGCTGTATAGATAATGAGTAGCTACATTTGAACCTTCTTTTTCGTTGAATTCCACTATTTGATTTAAGTCGTTGTAGGTAAAATCTCTAACTACTTTTACAGTTTGTTCCATGGAGACTTCATTTATGATGTTACCTCTCTCATCATAAGTGTAGTCAAAGGTAGATAAAACTTCATACCCTGGAGATTGTGTTATGGTCTTAGTGTTTTCAATTTTAACTACTTGACCCTTTTCGTCTCTGGTGTATTTCGTCCATGCTCCTGTGGATCTCTTTGCTGTGAGTACTCTCCCCATATCATCATAGGTGTAGTCTATTGTCATACTTGAATCCACTACTTGAATTAATCTGTCGTTTAGATCGTAGCTATATTCTACTCTCTTTCCATCGGGATAGATTATAGCCGAAAGCTGATCATTCAAATTATACTCATATTTTACAGTGTTCCCGTCGCCTTGAGTCGTTTCTATCAATCTGCCAAGTGGATCGTATTTGTAGCTGGATTCACCTGTGGCATCGTTCATGTTGACTCTTTCGCCAAGTTCGTTGTAATAATAATTTATAGGCTCTGCTACATTGCCGTTGTATCTCTTTTCAACTAACTGATTGATTTTGTCATAATCATAGTTGATCTTATCTAAATTTGGTCTTAATACTTCTTTTAATCTTCCTGCAATATCAAAAGAATTTTGAGTCAAATGTCCTTTAGCATCCAAAGTCTCCGTAAGTCTGTTCATCAAATCATAGCTATAATTTGTTACATTACCATTGCCGTCGGTTAGGGTTTTTATGTTATTTTCATAATCATAAGAGTATGAAGTGAATGCACCGAGAGCATCTTCAACTTTTATCAGCCTATCTTTCAGGTCATAATTAAACTTAGTGGAATACCCTTTTTCGTCTAATTTTTCAATTATTTTGTTATTTCCGTTATAAGAGAATTCGATAGTCTCGTTTTTCTCATTTATCAGTTCTGTGACATTGCCATTCAAGTCGTAGTTTGCACTAACACTTTCTCCAAGTGGATTTACCGATTCAATAAGCCTATTTAACCCATCAAAGCTATAAGTCCTTATAAATCCCATTGGGTCGATATTTTCCACTATATTACGATTTCCATCATAGCTAAATGCAGTTATCCTAGATCCTGGCTTTATAATCTCTTCAAGATTCCCAATTAAATCGTAATTGTATTGGGTCACTTTGCCAAGCTTATCTTCGCTGGTTAAAAGCCTTCCAACTAAGTCATAGGTGAAGCTGTCTTCAAATCCCTTTGGATTTACAATGGATTCCATATTTCCAAAAGAATCATAGAAATATTTTGTCTTGTTATTTAAGACATCAGTCACATCTATTATTCTGTGCATGATGTCGTAGGAGTAGCTTGTATTCCTCTGAAGGTTATCGCTTTCAGAGACTAAATTGCCTCTGTTATCGTAAACAAATTCAGTGATTAATTCGTCTGGAGTTTTTATGGATGTTAGCCTTGATAATTCATCATATCCATAAAAAAATTCTCCACCATTTGGCTTTGTGATCTTTGTAACCCTGTCGTTTAAATTTGTTTCATACCTTGTTACAGCACCGATTTGGTCTATGACTTCCTCTAAAACTCTGTGAGCATCGTATTTATATGAAATCTCTCCGCCTTCTGGGTAGGTAACTTTAACTAAGTTGTTTAAGCTATCGAACTCATAATTTTTTTCATTTTTAAGGGGATCTATTTCTTTTATTAGATTGCCCACACAATCATAAATATATTCTCTAGTTCCACCATCAGGATATTCTATCTCTATAAGCCTCTTCAATGGGTCAAATGCATATTTTGATATATTTCCATTTTTGTCTTTAAACTCATCCAATAGATTTAAAGCATTATAGCTGTAAGTTATAGTGTTCTCCTTAGCATCTGTAACTTTGGTCAGGTTTCCATTGCTATCGTGTTCAAATTCTGTCTTTGCATTTAACGGATCTAAAGATTCTACAAGCCTATTTAAGCTATAGCTATATTTAAATGTTCTCTCTTCTAAATCTTTTGATTCTTGTTTCTGAACTAAATTGCTAATAGAGTCATATGAGTACGTTGTTACTTTTCCTTCAGCATCGGTGAATGTCTCCATTCTACCTAATAAATCGTAGCTGTAGTTATTCTCTCTGGTGTCGAAGAGAACAGCTTGAGTGACTTTACCAAGGCTGTTATAGCTGTAAGTTTCAGTTCTTTCTAATACATCGGTTTTCTTTATGAGCTGTCCTTTAAGGTCGTACTCATATTCCATGGAATTTCCAGCGTTATCCCACACTTTTTCAAGCTTTCCAATGGTGTTATAGCTGTATTCTCTTATCAAACCTTTAGGACTTGTTTCTTTGATTATCCTCTTCATGTTATCATAGACAAAAGAGTATTCAGTTTCATCAGGTCTAACGATTTTTACGTTATTCCCTGCTGCATCGTATTCAAATTCATAGAATCTTCCTTTGCAGTCTATGGTCTTTTTTATCAAAGTTCCTTCATTCATCTTATATTCTGTGGTGTTTAAAAGTGCATCGATTATCTTGACTAAATTTTCAGATTCATCGAATTTATAGCTGGTTTCATGGAGTAGAGGATCTATTATTTTAGTTAAATGGTTCAATTCGTCAAATTCATAGCTGTATATATTTTTGTTTGGATCCTCAAAGCTTATCCTGTTTCCGTTCAAATCGTAGGTGTTTTTCTTTACTTCATCTAATGCATTTTTTGTCTCTAAAAGCCTTCCTACAGGGTCATAAACAAAATCTGTCTCGTAGGATCCTTCATTTATGATCTTTATGGTTCTGTTTAATCCATCATAAAAAAACTCAGCTTCTTCATTAAGTGGATTTATGGTCTTTATTAAATTGTTATTTTTATCGTATTCATAATTGAATACTCTATTTTCGCTGGCTCTTATTTGTGTGATATTACCATTGAGGTCATAATCCATCTCAGTTAAATAGCATAAAGGATCGACAATCTTCACGATTCTTCCCATGATATTGTATTCATAGAACGTCATTCCATTATTTGGTGCTACCACTTGGATCAATCTACCCATTTTATCATATGCAAAAATAGTCTCTGTGCCATCTGGTTTTGTTATTTTTGTAGGTTTTTTTAATATCTGATCCCACTCAATTAGCGTTGTCGAATCGTTTGGCTCTTCCTTCGAAATTATATTACCTTGAAGATCATAGGAATATCTTTTAAAGATGCCATTTCCGTCTACTTCTTCAGTAATTCTCTTCATTGAATCGTAGGATTTTGTCTTTGTTAAACCTCTTTGATCTTCGCTCTTTATTTCAAGGTTGTTTTTATCGTAAATGTATTCAGTTTTGTTGTTTTTAGGATCCATTGCTTCTATGACTTTATTTGCTCCATCATGGACAAATGTTGTTTCATTTGCTCTTGGATCTGTTATTTTAACTACATACCCTGCATTATCGTAATCAAAGCTAGTAGTTCCACCATCTTTTGCAATCTCCTGTGTTATTTCTCCTCTTAAATTATATACTGTCTTAGATAAATTCTCTTCAGGATCTTTAATTTGAGTCCTCTGGTTCATTTCATTGTAGCTAAATTCATATTCATTTTCCATAGGATCTACAAAGCTTGTTAACTTACCACCATCATATGAATACAATGAAATATTACCCATAGGATCAATTTTCTTAACCATCCTGGAAAGATTATCATATTCAAATGTGATCACGCTTTCATCTGGTCTTACCACTTCGATTAAATTTCCTCTCAAATCGTAATCAAAGTTGGTTTCAGATCCATCAAAATCTATGACTTTAGTCTTTAGGTTCAGGCTGTTATATTCGTAGCTTTTAACATGGTTATCTGCTCGAGTTTCGCTTAAAACATTGCCATTTAAGTCATAGGTGAATTCTGTTATAAGCCCAGCCTCATCTTTAATGGATTCTAGATTCCCTTGAGAATCATAAGTCCTTTCAGTGAAGGAACCATCAGCATTCTCTACCTTTGTAATTCTAAATTTCTCATCAAAAAAGTATTTGGAAATGTTCCCTTCAGGGTCGTGAACTTCTGTGAAACCTTCATCATAAATAAATTCGACTTCATGATCATTTCCATCCTTCTGAGCTACTACTTTCCCTTCATTATCATAAACGTTAGCACAGACGATGTTTTCATTTTGATCAATCCAGCTTGTCATGTAATGATTTTCATCATAATTGTAGGTAGTAACTTGTCCCAAAGCATCTGTAAATGTAACTAAGTCATCGGTTGAGTTATATCCATACTGCAAAGTTCCACCGTTAGGAAGTGTTATTTGGGTTATCTTCTTACCCTGATCAACAGTTATTATATATTTATCTCCAAATGGTCCTATGATCTCTTTTAAAATATAATCTTCATCATATACTATTTGTGTTACATGCCCTTTGATGGTCTTTATTTCTGTCTGTACTCCGTACATATCAAAATAAGTCACAGTTTTATCTCTATCTTCTATTTCATATGTATAGTATTCTACTGTTTCTTCATCTACTACTTCGCTATGAAAGATTGCTGTTAAATTGTAATATAGTCCCAATGGAGGAATATAACCACCATTTCCGTCTTCTTCAAAATAAACTGCTGCGCCATCAGCTTTGAAATATATTATCGTCCCATTATCAGTTTTAATTAAATTTTCACAATAGTTAAAACTCCATCTTCTACCAAAGAATGAGTTGTATGGCTCTCCTTTTGAGTTATATGATCTTTTTACTGAGAATCTATTTCCTAATTCTTCAATAAAGGCATCTTCCAACTCAACAAAGAAATTGCCGGTGTTGAAATTTATAGGTTCGAAGCCATATATGCAGTGCTGCTGCCTTCCCATTAAGGAACTATCTATTTGACGTTTTTGCTCATCGGTGAGTGGTGGTGGGTTATATGGATTATCCTGATTTTGCTGTGGGTTTCTTATGAATATGGTGTTATTTTCAACAAGGAGTGGATCTTGGACATGATTATCTTTCATTAGAACACCATATGGCACTCCATAATGAACCGCAACGAATGGGAATACATCTTTTTGTTTCATCTGATATATGATAAAGGTATCGCTGGATTTTTCACTGCTTGATACATTATCTTTTGAAGCTGTTGCATAAAATCTATATAGCACATCGTGATTTAAATTGATGACTGGTCCTAACGATTGCCAGTTGGAGTCCTTTGATTTATACTTTGTTCCATTAGGGAACATCCAGTTAAAGCTTGTTGAATCAGGAAATCTATAAACTAGGCTTGCTATTGTAAAACCATCAAATGCAGGATTATCTGGTGAAAGTCTATATTCTACTAAAGCTGTTGGTGTAGCCATCCCATCTATAAATGCCCCATTAAACTGCTGTTTACCTTTTAAATCTTTCTCTGTAATTGTTCTTACGTTTATAGTTAGATCCTCTAATGGATAGTTCTCATCTACTGGATCTAATAATTCCCACTCAATTTGGATCTGAGGCATATAATTCATGTTTCCACCTGCAGTGTTGGGAGAATTAAATCTCTCGCATTGGGTGTTTCTCTCATTATTTGATATTAATACAATCCCATAGTTTGGATATAAACCTTGAATCCAATCATTTATAAGTCCAGTTATATCATAGGATAAGAATTCTCCACCATTATATGAAGACCTTGGACCATCAATTTCAGTATGCACTTCAGGTTGGTTATTCCATGTTATTGAGCCAGGATTCCAATCTGCATCATCTACTCGATATAATAATATTTCATTTGCAGGTTTATTTACATTCTGACTATAGTGGCTTATTTGATATATCTTAAATGTAGCATTCAATATAGCTGCATCCACAGAAATCTCTGAATAAGGAATTTTTGAATATACCCTAGTTGATCCAAGTCCTGCTGGGTGACCAAATTGTGGGTCATTTGTTCCCGTCTGAACACCATCATCGTATCCAATGTAAAGATATCCACTGTCACCTATAACCGAGTTTGCGGCATACTCTTCTACAGCTGCCATATACTGACCGCTTAAAATGGGTATGTCGATTATTGGATCTATCCTGATTTCATATTGTCTCTCATAAGATAATAGCCAGTCTTGATCAAGTTCTATCGTCACAATATTTTTGTCATTCACTATTTCTAAACTAAGCTTTGTATTAAAGCACATTGAACCTAATATATCTATCATCATTGGTACAGAAATAATATAGTTTGGATATTCACCAATGCTTTTAGCAACATATAATTGATTATCTCTAAGCTCTATCTCTTGATTTGGTACTATCAATTCATATTGAAAAGTATTTTGGGGGACTTTACTCTTCAAAATGATATCTTCCTTCACTTGCATGTTGAGAACCGTATATCTATAGTCGATGTTATCAAAGCTTAATTATCGTTTATCAAAGTGTTATCGATCTTTTCTTCGATCCCATCAGCATTTGTAAACGTATTTGGAATGTTAGTAATGATGGTCATAAATCTATTCTCGGCTATCTGATAAGTTTTTGAGAATTTCTTTTCATCTATTAACGTTCCATTTAAATCATTGTTTTCACTTAAACTCATTTTCCCTCCTGAATTTATTATTTGTAGCTTTTTAAGCTCATTAAAATAAACTCCATTTCATTAAAAGTATAGTTTAAAATGTTCCAATTTTAAAGAAAATTTTTCCATTAAAATTTTACAAAAACCATTGAGGTTTTAATAAAGTGAACCAACATACTTAAATGTTCTATTATGAACACATCAAACAATCCACAGTTCTTTTAGAAGCTTTTTAGTCAAAACTGATCATTAGAATCTTTTGTAGCTTAAGCTTCTTTTGTAATATTTTAGAAAACTCAGTAGAACGAATTATTACTTGGAATAAATAGACTTTTAATCCAATAAAATATCTTTTAATTTATATCACCTTTTATTATCTAGCTTCATAATATAATATTGAAAGCTCAAATTTAATTGATTGGAGGTGATTCATATAATTAGTAGGTCATTTAAGTCCAGCACTTTGTCTATATATTATGATATGTTACCAGATACAGGGATGTTAATGAAAAAGAAACAAAATATAAATTTTCTTTCTAATTCCTCATCTGATGATGATAAATATGCTGTTTCCGTTGCTGTTTCAAAGATCCTATCGTCTGCTGTTAAGTCTATAGAAGTGTCAGAAGTAAATATTTTACAGGAGGTGTGATAAATGCAAAATATTAGCTTAAACTTAGTCTTTTCTCTAGAAAATGGCAGAACAGGCAAAGTAGTAATTAAAGACGTTGATGCTAACGCAAGTGTAGTAGATATACAAGCTCTTGTAGATGAAATATTAACAAGAGATACAATCGTTAATTATCAAAAGCCTGTTAAATTAGTAGATTGTTACAAGACTATAACTGTTGATGAAAAAGTAGATCTATCTTTTTAAATTATTTTTAAGTTCATGGCTAAACTCCATGAACTTTTTTTAGTCCTAAAACATAAAATAGTAATAATAAATAATCATTTGGAGTGAAATAATGAGTACAGATATAAGACACATAAACGACAATATAAGCGTAATTATTGGGGACGATTTGTTGCCACATTGTACTTTAGAGAAATTTACTTCTAACACCAGAATATAACATATAGATATCTGCAGCTCTTCTCCTGAAGTGGATGAAGAAGCCTAAAAGGATTTATGAAAATATGCTAAAGAAAAGAGCTCTAGCGTGAGTTTCATTTTTTTTCAATCCCAACCAATAGAAATTGGCATATAGCAATGCTTACACTTTACAGCAGTGTATACAAAACTTTTATTTAGATGAGTTAGACAAAGATTCACAATTGAAAGAGAACATCATTCTTTTCATCTAACACTTAAGTTGCTTTATTACTACCTATGTTGTTTATTCGACATTATCTGATACAAGAGAACCACTAACAGTTAATTTTTAGAAATATTAATACCCTGATTCAGCACTTCGTTTTGAAGTATAGTTACTAATAATAGACCCTAAAGACAATAGAAATATAAATTCTAACCTTTTGATCTGTGAAAATGATATTGACAAATTCGCCTTGTATACAAAATATATAATGCTTTATTTCCAACTATTATTCTATATTCAATGCTTATAAATGTCAATATGTTTGCCATTTTTATAGTTTTGTATACACTTTTGACCTTTAAAACCTTGATTCTATCAGCTTTTTTTTGCTTAATTTATCAAAAAGTATAAAACTCACGCTAGATTTTCAAATGGTGTAGATATATTTAAGGAAAATATAATTTAGAAAGAGATATGATGTACAAAAATAGTAACCATAAATATAATAAAAATAAAAATAAAAGAAAAACAGCCTATTGGCTTTTAGGATAAGCTCTAAAGACTTCGTCAAATATCATCTTTGATGAATATAAGTATATCTTTTCATTAAATATATTCTAATATCTAATGACAAAAATCTCAATAGATTTTTTATAATAATTTCCTATTTCTACAAAATAAACAAGATTATTTTTTAGAGTGAAATTGTTTAATATTCTATCTTACACTATTTATTTCCATTTCTGATTTTAGACAGTAAGAATTATGGTCATACTGTTTCTATACATATAAATCATTGATACACCTAAAAGTAAATCATCGTTACGTGATATTCCGATTTCAAAATTCATGGTACCAATATTAAAGCGTTTTACATATGTAAATAAAAATGAATATTTCTTATCAACATCAGGGTAAAGTAACAGAGCCAAGAACAATGCAAAACCATTTTAAAAGAGCCATTAAGGCAGCAAAAATTTCAGAGGCAAATTTCTATGCTTTGAGGCACGGCTTTTCAACGGATTGTATCGAAGCAAACATTGATGTAAAGTCGATTTCTGAGATGCTTGATCACAAAAGTGTGAATATAACACTGAATCGATATGTACATTCATCATTTGAATAAAAACGAAAAGGTATGAATAAGTTGGAATAGTAACTAAGTTATTAAGTTTTAAGCAGTCAAAAAAGCAGTTGTATATATAAAAGCCTTATAAATGATAGACCTATAGGATTTATTTTATCAAAGATGATATTTGACGAAGTCTTTAGAGCTTATCCTAAAAGC
>Ga0209629_10003147_pt1 | contig 11665 bp, 11 predicted proteins | sample TergutCu122P5_FD_187286 | JGI IMG/M metagenome (GOLD analysis project Ga0209629, IMG submission 187286) | Cubitermes ugandensis P5 segment gut microbial communities from Kakamega Forest, Kenya - Cu122 P5 (SPAdes) (version 2) | ecosystem: Host-associated > Arthropoda: Insects > Digestive system...
AATGTGGACAACAACAGGAATGTCCAACCATATATATTTGCATGAAGACTGTATCTTGCAACTTAAATTTCACACTGAATGAAACATTCTCATAAATATGCCATTTCTAACCAACAGTAAATGCATGCAAACACCTTTTAATCTTTTTGTATGAGAAACGTCAGCTTCATGACTTGCTAGAATCAAAATGACCAGCAGCTGTTATATGGAATTTGCAACAATACATAATTGCATTTCATTATAAAATGCACATTTATTGCAAAGCATGACTGCCTGCATTGAGAAATGAATGATGCACATGTAACACCATGTTACATCAGTTTGTATTGGCGTAAATCCATATGTTGTCGATGTCTTAAAATGCATCCCCACAGATATGTATACTGACGTTATCTCTGTACAACATCTGTACTCCTAACAAACATACAATTCAATATCCATTTGACTGGAATCACATCTGAAGTCAGGAATATGAATCCAGGTTGTGAAAGCTGAGCACTTAAATTAAATAGTAATAACACAACCACATGACTTAACAGCACTTCACACATACCACAGCAGGAGGTGATTGGTTGAGTCTTCTCTGCCTGCCACCTCAGACATGCTTGAGGTGCGGAAGTCTTCATAGCCATCACCACCTGAGATGACCACAAGTTTAACATTGGCATTACTTGAGCTCTGCAGTTCGGTCTTGCTCTTCATGGAGTGTCGATAGTGAGTGCTTGGTCGGACCATCAAACTGTCAGTACTTTGTGCAGGAACCATTTCCACAAATGTCAGGAATCGAACGTGACCAGTGTGGCCATGAGGAACTCCTAGAGCACAAATTACTAGTTACAGCTGTCATTATTTAAACTGATTATCATCATTATTCAAGTCATTCCTGTATTCTGGATACAAACACCAGGTGGCAATAATCTGTTGTTCTGCAGCAGTAATTCTTAGAGGAGATTATGAATGGGGCCACTAGGCAGGAGGAATGCAAACGAAACAGCAATTATGGCTGGAAACAAAGTTCCATTGTTGATAACATGTATATTCAGTGAGATTATTATTTAATGTGTAATAGTGGACCAGTGGCACAGAATTCTGTGTGAACCATAACTACAGACTGGAACTGTGTATATCAACAGCTATGTGTATTGGAGGATGTTGGAGAAGAAAGAGCTGTGGGTACATTTTCACCAATTTATTACATTTTTTAAATCATTCATAAAAACCAGCACTGGAAGAATATGAAATCTACATGGTTAGAAACTGTGCTTATAGAGGTAACATCCAAATCATAGTAATTATTAAATTCTATGAAGTATTTATTATTGTATTAGGGCCAAATCACAAAACCACTGACTTTTATAGTTGGTGAAGTTGTGACCAAAAGAAATGTATTCCTATTTCAAAGTGCAGACTGGGGTTAGGTATTTTCAACAGTTTTTTTTAACATTGCCACTGAAATTTCAGCTGCCTTAGGCATGTAACATAATAACTCTTTTATAACTACATTACATCAAGGAATACTGGCAATGCATGATCCCCCATAGCTTTCCACCTATACACAGACACTAGAATGAACTATAAATTAATGAATATCTTACTTGTCTATAACTGTGTGCACTTACGTTACAGGCCTCTACATTCTAACTGCCTGAAAAATGTTACACTAATCACAGAAATTCATTGTGACATCAAAAGACTGCATTAGTAATAACCCCAATTTAAAGTTTGCTCACCATCAACATATATCATATTGTCTGTGAAAAGTTGAAGGTTTGGTTTTCTCTGTGCTGAATTACACACAACACCAGGACATACTGTAAATTATAGCATGCTGTTAATTGTGGTACAGGAAGGAGGTTGAGTGATCAGTGTGACTTCCTTGCTCTTCTGTCTCCTGAGAAGAGAGTTATATGTTTGGGGGGGGGGGGAATTAAAGAACTGGAGGACAGGTAGCCTCCAACAGCATATACAGTTACATGAAATCATTAAGTAGTTCGGACAGTGGACACAGGCCCACAAAATCATGAAGACACCACATCCCATCTCTTCTTATGTATTCATGAAGTGTCAGTAACAAAAATGACCAATCTTTTAAGGAAAAATAGGTCAGAGCTGTGTCGAATTCAATCACAGAGACACTTCTGCATATTAAAATTCTGAAGTTTCATAATGTGAATTGAAAAGAGTGACACTATGAAATGAAAGCACATATCAGGGTCAGCCAGACAGTAATACCTCCTGTTTTCCCTTTCATGCTGTTAAAGTTTCACATATGACAGTTCCACATAACTCACTACAAACATTGCTGAAAGCTTAGCTATTTTTCAAAGCAGTCCCCATTTTTGGAAACAGTTTTCTTCCACCTTCCAAAAACAGCATGTATTTCTGGCTGGTGAAAGTTACCATCCTTCCTCTGCAGTCACTGGTGCATGACATTCTGCAGTGTGTTGTTGGTGTCATATACTGTCATTTGGAAGGTGAAACAGGTGTAGTTCTGATGCTGCAAGACCAGGACTCTAGGGTGGTGGTCACACTTGTGTATTTCCAGGGAATGTCATACAGCAACATTTCTGACATTTTCTTTTGCAGAAAACTTGAGGAAGCCAACCATTCTGACTTCCAAATATAGCATTTGAGAAGTTCACAACAGCAGCAACAACAAACACCTTTATCATCCCAAGAGAGTGCAGACTTGATTCTTCACTGGACGGCTCACTCTTAAATTTCTTCTTCGATGGGTATGTCATGTGGTCCTATTCCATCACTTGCCATTTAGATTTTAGTTCAAAATGGCAGACCTAGGATTCATCCCCACCCCCCCAGTGACAATTTGTGACAAAAAGCCCACACCTTCTTTAAGCTATGAAAATAGAAGATCAGTGGCAATTCCTTTCCTTGCCTCTTGGTGTGCATCTGTCAGCATTTGTGGCACCCACTGAGCACAAACCTTGGAACATCCAAGCTCTTCACAAACTGCCATTATGCTGCTTTTACCAATGGATGTAATGGAGCAAAATTCAACTGCAGTTATGCAGTGATCACCACATCAGTTCATCAACCCAGTGGATGATGTAAGGTATTAATGCAACACAAGGGCAACCACTCATACAGTTTGTCATGAAATTCTGATCCTCCTGTTTCAGCTTCTTTAACCTGTCTTACCCAGCATTCAGCCTCATTCATGCCCATAGCTCCTTCAGCATATAGTGTGAGCAAATATTCATGAATAGATGATTGCTTCTCACCTTCATCAACTCAAAACTTGATCACTGCTCATTGTTCTAAAAGCACAACAGTTTCTGTCACTTTATAATCAACTATAGTGCTGCCATCTATCAAGTTAAACAGTTCTGAATTCTATAAAATGATGGAGAGTGTTCAATGACTTCACTGATGTAGTGGTTATTTTCACTGTCACCACTTTTTCAGCTTTTCTTTACAGAATCTTACAGAATATAAGGTACCATGTATCTCTTAAACCATCTCACACCCTACCATGAACCACACTTTAATGCAGTAAACCTCATGTTCTAGGCTTTAAGAAAGCTTATGATTCAGTTAGGAGGGAGGTCTTGTATAATATTTTCATTGAGCTTGGTATCCCCATGAAACTGGCAAGGCTAATAAAAATGTGTCCGAAATGAAACCTATAGCAGAGTCTGGGTAGGCAAGCATTTGTCTGACATGTTTCCTATTAGGAATGGTTTGAAACAAGGAAATGCTTTATCACCATTGCTTTTCAACTTTGCTTTAGACTACACCATCAGGAGGGTTCAGGTAAACCACGATGGCTTGAAGTTAAAAGGTACACATCAGCTTTTGGTTTATGATGATGATGATAATATAATGGGTGGAAGCATACATACTCTAGAGAAAAATGCAGAAGCTTTAGTAGTTGCTTGTTAGAAGAAAAGACTGGAAGTAAATGCTGATAAGACTAAGTACATGGCCATGTCTCAAGATCAGGATGCAGGGCGAAGTCACAGTATACAGATTGAAAACAGTTCCTTTGAAAGGGTGGAAGAGTTCAAATATTTGGGAACAACCTTAACAGATCAAAATTCTATTCAGGAAGAAATTAAGAACAGACTGAAGTCAGGGAATGCTTGCTATCTTTTGGTGCAGAATCTTTTGTCATCCAGTCTGCTATCCAAAAATAAACATTCAGATACACAGAACTATAATTTTGCCTGTTGTTGTGTATAAGTGTGAAACTTGGTCGCTCACATTGAGGGAGGAATATAGGCTGAGGGTGTTTGAGAATAAGGTGTTGAGGAGAATATTTGGGCTTAAAGAGGACAAGGTAACAGTGGCGTGGAGAAAACTACATAATGTGGGGCTTAATGATCTGTACTGCTCACCCAATCTTGTTCAGGCGATCAAATCAAGCAGGATAAGATGGGTGAGGCATGCAGCAAATATGAGGGAAAGAAGATCTGTATATAGGGTTTTAGTGGGGAAACCTGAGGGAATGAGACCACTTGGAAGACCTAGGTGTAGATGGGAGGATATATTAAGATGCATCTTCAGGAAGTGGGATGTGGGGGCATGAACTGGATCAAGCTGGCTGAGGATAGGGACAGGTGGCAGGCACTTGTGAATGCGGTAATGAACTTTTGGGTTCCATAAAATGCGGGGAATTTCTTGACTAGCTGGGAACCAGTTAGCTTCTCAAGAAGGACTCTGCTCCATGGAGTAAGTAAGTAAGTAAGTAAGTAAACCTCATGTTCTAGAATCAGGTTATGAATAAAATGTTATGCCAGTCTGGCTACTTAAACATTGTGGGCGAAGTGTCATTACCCAATTCCTGAGTACAAAGTCTTGGTGTTATAAATATTATACCCACTCCAGAGAATACATAATGACCTAATTCTGAGAACTTTGCATCATGCTGGTATAACCATTATACCCACCACAGAGCAAATGCCATGTCTTACTTCCAGAATGCTGAGTCATGCTAACAGAGTTATATCTGCTACACAGAAATAACACTTCAGAAAGTTAATGTGTTTTAGTTTCAAACTACATGTTTTTGATGTGACTGATGTAATGATCAACTATAATCACTGCAGCCAATCTGACTCTGAAATGCATCAACCAATAACTTGAACAGTTCCTGGATTAACACAAAATAATGTATATTACCTATAACACTGGGTACATTGGCCAGTTTAGTTGTGGCAGGAGCAATGTGGGGCAGAGGCATCGTGAGGATGACTCCTGCACTTGTCCCAATCCAAAGCAAGTCCTTGCAGGCAAGAAGTGATGTAACTCGAAGACAAGCTGCCTTGTGCTGCCTGATAATGTCGTCATAACCTGAACAGGTAAAGCATATGGGATGACTTGGTTACAGGATTAATGAAAAGAATTTAAAGAAATGGTATTTGTAACGACACAAATTATCCAGTGAGTGTCATTATTTCATGATCTTATTCTTGACTATGTTCCCAGCTGGAAATATCTGTGAATATGTGTATGATTCTCAAATAGTACAAAACTTTATACATTTGAAATTCAGGAGAGAGTGACAATACATGGGTGCAGTTAAGTGTACCAGATTTTCAAAATGACAAACTTCAGCTGGGAAGCACATTCTCACTCATTCGATCATGGAACAAAGAACCTTAAAATAAAACACAAGGGTCCTTCATCATCCAGCAGTTCTTCTTTTCTGCTTGCTTTGCATTAAGGCATCACATTTTTCATGTCAACACTTCATATTGCAACTACAATATGCAACATCCAAAGCCCCATGATCATAGAGAATTGGACCCATATTTGTAAGACATTTCTGACTGGGAATGACCTAATGAATAAGCTCCTCAAGTTTTGATATGAAGTCACCAAACACATCATAGTAAAAGAATGACCTAATGAATAAGCTCCTCAAGTTTTGATATGAAGTCACCAAACACATCATAGTAAAAGAAGACTTGGATTCCACTAAAACAAATCTTCGAACTGAAGAATCTCTACCATTTGCGATCTAGACCTGTATTGAAAAATCAAGCAAGACTACATCTTCATACAAACAAGCTGTTAATGAAGAATTAAATACAGGTGTTTTCATCACTATTCATAAACAAGGATGGGTTCATGGGTGTCTGTGTGTATGTATTTGCCCCAAATAACCTGTGAACTAGGCGACATTTTGATAAGGTTCTGTATAAACATCATACTGTTAGAGGCCACCCAACTTATGTACCTTTTAATTTCATGCCATTACAACAGCATTCTGGTGACCACATGAACTGCTGTGGTTGCAGTGTATTAACACTTCATGTATAAGCATGAGAAAGTGCAATGCAATAGATATTGAAGAATACACACATTTTGCAAAGTAATTCATCTCTAGAATATACAACACAAACATGGTGGCCATACAAATTGTACAGTTACCTCTTATAATTAATGGTAATAGCTAGTGAACTGTAGGAGTTGGATAAGGGAAATTTTGTATGTTGACAGACAATAAAATAGACCTAAAATTTCTGTATGGAACTTTTGTTACATGTAAACAATTACAAACATGGCGACTTAATCTTTCAAGTTACATCCAACAAATTTAATGGCATGGGAATCTGTTCTAGTTGGAATTACTCATGTAAATGGACACAAACTGCATAATTCTTTAATTCTATTACATACTACATGCGTCAGGCATAAGCTGCAGACAAATGTGATACATTTATGAAATATTTCCATCTCTGATATAATCAGCAACTTCTGAGAAATTTAATAAGGTAAAATTTGACTTTTGTGTTCAATACGAGTTATGGTGGAACAAAAAGAAACATGCCTGGAACTTATGGTTTACACTATCCATACCAAAATTAATTTTTAAAAAATTGGAAACAATTCAAAGGTTCAATACATTAAAAGGTCTTCCATCATTCTTCCCTTAATGTACTTTCTGTACATGTGTAATGAATTGTTACTTTCTGCTCAACACACTGTAGCAAGTCAGGGTGATGATAAACATATACAACCGACTTCTGAACAACTGGAGTTAGCAACATTTTTGCTCACTGCTGTACTGACATGTTGCACCATACACAAGGGGGAGTAAAAAAAAACAGACTACACTTAGTAAAACTGCACCTATCCAAATTAGGACAGCATGCTGCTGGGGGAAAAATAAAAGTTTTATATTTCAAGTATAAGAAATAACCTCTCCCTCTAGGAATCATGGCTAAATCAGTTGCAAAGCTCTGCCCAGTTTTAACATGTACTCACTGGCCAACATTTTGGAAACTGCAGGTGCCACATTCACCTCACACAATGACTCGTATGACATCGCATGGAAGAGCCTGATGACTGCAGAGTTCTGCAGGGAGATCCATACACCCAGACCTGACAGTGCCATGCATGTCACAGCTCGACTGCTGTCTGAGTTCACTTGGAATGAATGCTGCAATATCACATTAGTGAAACAACCTCTCAAACAAAATTATCCACACTGTCTCTTTTATTTTCTGCCAAACTATGAATAACCTCCCTTTAAGATCACAGGTTTCTTGATTATGACAATGTAGATTCATATCTCTGCATTAGGCTGCCACGTCAACTGGTAGATGGTTTTACACCCTAAAATTACAAGTAGTACATTCCTCTAAAATCCTGATATGAATCTACCAAATTATGTGACATCTAATCCAGAAGACCATAACCATCACTGTTCTGACAACCTACTATCTTCAATACCCCTGCTTCATTCATAGCTACAAAGAACATTAAAAGGTACCAAAACCACTCATTATAATCATTACCATTACCACCATCAGATTCAAGGCATGCACAGCTTGCTGACACATATGGACACCCTATGTCTGTTCATTCCAACTTTCATTCACTTCTACAGTGTGTCTGCTCTCTCCATACTGTGTTAACATGGCTAATTCATTTGTTCAGTAGTCTGAAGTGTTAAGCCATTCTTACATACTCTTCAGTTATTCCAACCTTTTGTCAACCAGATTGAAAACCAATATTATAACTCACAGCAATCTTGTATACACTAGAATATTCTTTCACACAGTGTTATCTATTTGTTTTCATCTCTGGCCTGTTTACATTAGTTAGTTTCTAGATATAACAAGCATAGCACATGTTTGGTTTCTTTTGTTATGAGACAGTCCTTTATAATACAAGTGGGACTCCATGCATCTCACCTCCACTTCCAGTGAAGCCGTGTTGAGTATCATAATGGCATTATGGCAGCCACACCACAGTTTGCCTGCTATTGGCAGCATCCTTGTAACCGGAGTTGCAGCAGTTCCTACTGACACTGTGAATGGATCTGTTGTGTTCCAACCACCATCTGCAACAAAGACATTTATGTGATCAATCTGTACACCTATGTTCTATGGTTACATAGAACAAAAGCCTGAAGAGGGACCTAAGAATAATTAAAATGGATTTCACAGATCACCAAATAAGGTATCCATGCATTCACATCCTGGGAATTTAAATGGGCACCAATTCTCCAAACCAAGCCTTTCATCATTGTGGTATACTTTTATGAATTAACACTAAATGATTTTTTTCTTTCATTAAATCTAATGAACAAACAACACATTCCATCTTCATGCTCATTTACCACAGGAAAATGTACTGGTTATTCAATGGCATAGCCAGTCTTATACACTCAGATCCTGTACTAAGCCCACATTGTTATTTTGAATTGGAGATGAGACAGCAAAAATATAATTCTTTCATTTGGGATCAAAAATAGTAGCCCTTAAATTTATACTCTCAGATCTGCATTATGTTATCTTGTGCCGTTAATATTATGGCTGCAGTCATCTCAGATATGATGCCATATCCTTGTCAGTGTTCCAAAGGAACATAATGGCTTCACTTTTGTGGTTCAGCTGTGAAGAGGGATATGGTATGTTCCACCAAAACTTTAGCAACACTCTACAAAGTACATGGCATCATATCCAAGAATATCATGCAGTTTTAACATTCACTGCCCTAAGAAGCTCAACTGTCATATGTATTAACACTTTTCAGCATAGAACACTATCCTAGAGCATATATGAGTTTTGCGTGCCACACATAAATCAATCCAGTATATTAATATAACTAACCAAAGACACAGACCAGAAATCACTGCTTTAAGATGATACTCACAATTAATTAACACAGAATAATTGATCTCAATATTACTTACTGTTGTCCCGCATATACACAGTGATGTCACCATTTGCCAAAGAAACAAATACTCTGTTGTCCAGGTAACTGAAATGGGAATAAACAGCCTACCTATACAGAATTCACAACATGACTGCTATGTAAAATATAACCTACAATCACATCCATAAAAAACAGGCCGTGATACCCATTAACTTTCACATGGGGGGGCACAAAAACAGTTTTTGTGCATATTTTTATGTAAAGAAAATGCTTCCTTCATAATGCATAATTTCTTTTGTTCATGGGTCAAGAATAGTTCATTTTAACTCTTGAAAAAGAGCCCAACATTTATACATATATGTATGTATGTATGTATATCTTTTCAATACCAAAAACATCCAGACAAGAAGAGACCATTTCTTTAGTGACTACAGTTAATTTCAGCATATTTGTATCAGCATACACTATTTATTACACCAACTAAATGCAACAGAAGATGTGATTTAAAAGGATATATATCATTTTGTCTGTTATCAGATGACTCAACCCACTGATTTCACTGACCTGCACAAATATCAAGTAAGTCTTGGCCAGAGCGGCCAGTGGTTGAAGTGGCTGTCTCTTGCACAGCATGGAAAGGGATATTAAAAAATACCCTACAGGTTAACTATCAGGCTTTATTTGACATTCAAGAAATCTCTTGCACACTGTAACAATGAGACTGATGAGTTCAGAAATAAAATAAAATAAAATTGAAATTGGACATGGTGGACTATTGTGTTCAAACACACTACATCATCATTTAGCATCTGGGTTACATTTCTGAAAACTGCAAAGCAATAGACAGAGTTGCTTTCATCAGCACAGCCAGTCAAGAAATTCTTCACTTTTATGGAATCTGAAGGTTCTTTGTGTCTGTCTGTGATGTGAGAAAGGTGTGAGAGGTGCTGCAATAGAATCAGATCATTTTTTAGTGAGGGCCAAAATTAGACTGAAAATTAAGGGAAGTGAGAAGAATAAGAAAAGTGAAACACAGAAATGGGATATTGGTAAACTAAATAAAAAAGAAGTAACAGAAGAATTCATCAAGGAGGTAACAGCAAATGTACAAAATACTCAATTAGAAGAAGTGGAAGATATAAATAAAATATGGAACACAACCAAAAAAAGGAATAACTGAAGCAGCTGGAAAATTAATAGGAAAAGAAAAAGGACCACAAAGAAACAGTTGGTTTGATGAAAAAAGTCAAATAATATTATAACATAAAAAGCAAGCTTACAACAAAATGATTAAGAGAAATACCAGACAAAATGAACAAGAATACAAGGATGAAAGAAAAGGAGCACATGAAATATTTAGACACAAAAATTGGGTATTGTTTAAATCAAAGCCGGAGCCAATGAAAATTGCTTGCAATAACAATGAAGAAAAAAATTTTATCAGAACTCAATAGTACAAGATAAGGACTCAAACCACAGACTTGACTAATTAGAGATAAGGAAGGTACTATAGTAAGCAACAAACAGAATGTCCTGCAAAGGTGGTCTGAATATTATGAGTAGCACTTGGAACTGCAAGATGGAACAGACAGTGGCAGTTGAGAAGGGTGGACAATGCATATAAAAACTGCAGAACCATATATTGAACCACCAAATGATGCAGACATAGAGATGGCAATAAGTAAATTGAAAAATTGAAAAGCAACTGGACATGATCAAATCCCAGCTGAATTGATTAGAGGTGGGAGGTGGGGATGCTCAAGAAGGTCATTTATGAACTTACTTCAAAAATATGGGAGGAAGAGATCATACCACATGAATGGCAATATGGCATAATATGTTCAATTCAAAAGAGAGGGGACAAGATGATATGCGATAATAACAGAGCAGTCACATTGCTAGGTACAACATATAAAATTCTGGCAAATATTTTATATATGTCAAATTAGTACCTTAAGCTCAGAAAATAATAGAATACAAAGAAGGCTTTCGAAGGGGAAATCAACTGTTGATCAAATTTTTACTATGAGACAAATATTGGAAAAATGTTGGGAACAGAATACATACATACATAATCTATTTATTGATTTTCAAGCAGCATTTGACACTGTATGGAGAAAGGAAATATGGTGTGAAATGCATAAAATAGGTTTCACTTTAAAAAAAAAAAAGGTTCAATTGTGCACAATTTTAAATAATGAAATACAAGCTAAGGTTAAGATTGCTAAACATTTATCCTCTGAATTTAAAGTTAACAAAGATTTGAGACAAGGAGATGCAATTGCACCTTTGGAAATTTCAATTAGCAGATCAAAAGTAGAAACTCGGGAACCATATTTGACAAATGTAGCCAAATTATGGCATATGCTGATGAAATGGTTATTATGGGAACAAGACTGCTAGATGTTGAGGAAGTATTTACGTCACTGGTCGAACAAACAAATAAGATGGAATTATAATTAAATTAAAAAAAGATAAAATTCATGATAGTATCACAAAAGCCTTACAATAAAAATTAATATGTAAAACTTGG
>Ga0209629_10003148_pt1 | contig 11664 bp, 8 predicted proteins | sample TergutCu122P5_FD_187286 | JGI IMG/M metagenome (GOLD analysis project Ga0209629, IMG submission 187286) | Cubitermes ugandensis P5 segment gut microbial communities from Kakamega Forest, Kenya - Cu122 P5 (SPAdes) (version 2) | ecosystem: Host-associated > Arthropoda: Insects > Digestive system >...
TCCACATCGCTGGCAACGGGTTGTACACAATGCTGGTGACTACATTGAAGGACAGTAAAACTTCGAAACGTATCTATTTTGTATAAGTTGTAAATAAATAGTTGCCACTATTAAAGTTCCAACCCTCGTACAAGCACACTGAGATAGTTCTGTTTTCTGAAGCTGAAATTCCTGTTTTATGATAAAACAATTTATTATTCTTGGATTTAAATGTAGGTAGTATACATTAACTACAGAGTCTCAGAAGACATACCGGTATTGTACAACAAGCAAAGACAAGTTAGTATTATTACTGTATAACATGTTACATACACAGACCTATTAAGTGTCACCTGTCGCATCAACACTCATTTACCATGTCCAAAATATAGTTTCTTTTGTCAACAAATTGTGGTGTGGTGTTCATTACAGGTATTTGGTGCATTAACATCATGTGCACTGAAAGTGAGTGACCATTTTTATGGAACCGGAGAGTCCCTGCTATTCCGATTTACACCCGAATTCCAGGTCTTCAACTGGACTGGGGATAACATGTACTTCATCAAAGGCAACAATGAGAGCCTTGCTATTGGTGCTGGCGAGTAAGTGCAGATTAGTAAATATAGTAATTTTAATTTATTTCACCAGTAATTGTGACATACTTGTGCAAAATTTGTTTTAATTGAATTTGCAAATATTGAGATATAATAACTGCTGTGAGTCAACTTGGAACAGTTGTTTCATACTACCGCTAACATAGTATCTTACATCCAGAAATGGAGATATATTAGATGTCTAGGATATATCTGATCTGTGGTGGTATGTATGTAATTTGTTTAAACACACCAAATTGATTGCTGAGTCTTGGGCTGCTCCTGATAGGAGAGGAAGACATGGTAGGATGTAATGTATGTTAGGAAATTGTGTATCTTAACCTTTTCGTAAACTGTGTGAGAATGCTAGCAATGTAGTAGTGTTCCTGTGTATGCTTAACCATAAGGAGCCATCTACCACCAAATTTACAAATTTACTGCCACATTGTGATTGTGTGAAAAGTGTTATATCTTTGTTGTATGCTTTCTTCTGGGTGACTCCCCAGCATATGAATTTTATATGCCAATGTTTTGTAACACTGTCTGTTTCATCTTCATAGATGCGTAGGTACCCGCCAATGTTCCGAAACATTGGCGTATAAAATTCAGACGTTGGGGAATTACCCAGAAGAAAGCATACAACATTCAGAACATGGCGAAAGTTTGAAATCGTGTTGTATCTCTGTTTTGTGTATTATTTGACATCTACTCTGGTGGCTATCATTATTAACAATGCCACTACAAATAAAACTAACTATAACTATCACAGCTGCTGCTGCTGATTCTGCTGCTGTTGCTGCTGCTGCTGCTGCTGCTACTACTACTACTACTACTACTACTACTACTACTACTACTACTACTGCTTCCACTACTTCCACCACCACCACGCATGCACAAATTTTCCAAAAATCTAACAGCCACTTCAAAACTCTTAAGTGCCAGAAGGGTGACGTGAAACCAAGTTCATAATGAGCACTCAGAAATACATTGGTATTTGGCACCACTGTACAAAATTTAGTCACCTGGGTGACCTGGCACCTGGGATTTGTGTACTGCTGACTACCACAACCATGACCACCACCACCACCATTATCCACAACCACAACTATCATTTCTGTCATCAGCACCATTACCATCACCACTGTACAACTGCTGTTACCACCATGACCATTACTGTCAGTGGTTAGAATGGCCTGACTGCAGCGATATCTGAGTCATAGTGAGTCATAAATTCAGTATCTACCACCCACCACCATATGAGTTGAAATATTTTAATCAGGCCATCGGCACTAAACCTAGACTGGGCTAACAGCTAACTGAAAGACAACAAAATAGTTTCTGGTGTCAGCCGAACACAACGATATATTTTATTTTTATCTTGACAACATGTTATGGTCATTTGACCATCATCAGGCCATCTTTACAGAACTTAGAATCAGGTGCATGCAGTGCAATTAGCATTCATGTAACATGGGATCCCATAAGACTTACATATGTATTAAAATATATTAAAAATAGTATAAAATGAATGTTTTTTAAAACCTGTGATATAACAAAGTTTTTGTAATACCAAGCAATTGTTTGGACTGAAACAAAATTAATATATATTATACATTTAAAAGCATTTCTATTTTAGGTAGGATAATGTTTTGTTATTAAAATATATGTATATATAGTTTAGTCACAAGTTATTGCACATAATGTAAAGCCAGGATTTTTGTGACTTTTGTCATGTACGTTGAAATTCGGATGGTATATGTTGATATTTCTTAGTCTCTTTTCCATGTTTTATTTATGTCAATGGATGTCTTATTTTCATTGGTGTAAACTGTAGTTTGTATGTACCAAGGTAGTAACCTTGCTGAAACAGTAAATATTTTGTATAGTTTAGTTGTTCAGTTCAGTTTGTGACAAAGATGTGAACTGTGAATCATTGTAAGTGTATATGACTACTTATAGTTTTTGTGGTGTTTTGGAAGGCTTGTTGTATACGTGTGTGCAGAATTCGTTGCAATGTGTGACTAAACAAAGTGAAGGCAGGTATGGGATGTTACAGCAGTGAGTGCCCTCCGCTGGTGTTTTTTTGAATTATTGTGTAAAATATTACATTAGATTTTATCGTCCACTTGTCATTAATTATATTGTCGTTTAGTTTCATTATAGATATGGAACCTTTCCAAAGTATTCATCATTCCACCTTTTTTTGTTATATGTAGCATCTCCAAAATATCTTCCATAGAACCAATAGAATATTTATTATCTAAAAGATGTTCAAATTTTGATTTTCCATGTTTATAATCACAAAAATGCTCTTGAAACCTTATATAAAAGGGTCTATCTATCTGTCCAATGTATTTTCTATTACAAAATTGATGTGATAATTGATATTAATAAACACATAGCATTTTCAGTTGCCACAGTGACAAGTGACAAGATGATGATCTGTGTGCCAAGTTTCATATCATCACATCCAAGAAGATAATTCTTTAACTGGTCCTATAAGTGTAGTCAGTAGACTGCTTTTATTATTAGTTTATTTTTTATTGTTCTATTGCAGTGGAAAATTTGGATTGTGGCTGGATGGAGACCTGTACCAAGGGCGAACTCAGCGGTGTAACACATATGGGAATGAACCACTTGCCCCACAGGAAGACTTTGTTGTGAAGGCAATGGAGTGTTGGGCTTTCATATAGGTGAACCATATCAACATCTTGTAATTCATGTAGAAGCAGCACTATGCACTGTTTGCCTCAGCAAGAGAGTTGGTTTGAAGCTCAAAGTAAGAGTGGGTGTTCATTAGTAATGCTCAAGTGTTGTCTGGAGGCTGGATTTAATCTTTGGTAACATGTAATGATGCTAAAGCTTATTAGTGATCTGATTTTCTTACTGTTGCCCAGTAAGAAATTGAAACATATATTGCAGTAGAGCTTCCATCATTGTTTATAAAATTTATGTAAAATTGTTATTCTTTTTTACTTTTACTTTATTGGTTTTTTAGTAGTAAAGGTTAGAAAGCTGTGTTGACATTGGTAATTGTACATGCATGTACCCAGAATCTAATTGCCAGAAATATGCAAGAAGTAATAAGGAGCTGGAATAATTGCAACCAAAGAATTGTGTCCTTGCTGAGGTTGTTTGTTTCAGCATTTTATGTTACACAAAGAGTGGACTCAAGTGATCGTTGTTATTTGACTAACTGACCAAGGGAAGTAGTGGTGCTTTTGACTGCATGTTAAAGGGATGAATGCAGGCATTGATTTATGTTGACTGAAGACAGATTAAGATCTGCTACCCCATCATGTTTAAGACTGTTACTGCCAAGAGCTTAAAACCAAAGTTTACATTTAAGTGTCCCATATTTCTGTGACAGTGATGATGGTGAAAAGTGGCCAATATCTTTTCTGCTAGCTTGTAGGGAAGAGGGACATTTTAAACTAGCCGTGAGCCTATACATTGCTGGAACAGTCCTGTGCACCAAGACAGTCATGTTAATATAAGTGAAATCTGTATGTATTGGTCATGTTTCAAACAACGAATAATTTCTGCAGGGTTTTGTGACTGAAGATGTCCTATATTTTGCTGTGCTGTTCACTTCACTGACTGGTTGCAGCCAAACCTTGAATGTTATTAAGAAACAAGAGGGTGACTGTTAGTTGTGTAACTTGTTTTTATAATTGTTAAGAGTGGTGCAGAGTTACCTTGCACGAACTGTGGTGAATTGTGAAGCTGGACCACAACAAAACAACGATGAGTAATGGCAGAGACAACATTATGCCTGTTTGAGAAAAATTTTCCAAAACAGGAAGTTACATGGAACCTGGAGTTAACTTCTGGTATTGTAGAAATGCGTTCTTTTTATTGGGTTTCTTGAGGACTGCTGTATTGGAGTGGAGCATGTTCTGTTGGAATGACATGTCGATATTATGTGAGTTACGTCACTGGACCTGTGGAAGAAGACAGAACGTAATCGTAGGGAAGTTGAAGAATTTAACTTTTCAGTCCTTTGGATAGTTTCACCGTGACTATTACAGAACTGAGAGACTTGTATTTGGTTGTATTATACAGTGTCGTTACTTGTTTTACTGAAGCAAATCCTTGCTGCATTGTACTTGATAATACACAGTTGACTTTGGATAGTAGAGAGAATATTTACATAAATTGTGTACCATAGTGGAAAACAAATAGTATACAAATACCAGTAGTTGACAGCTGTTTGTACAATTTAGAACAGCACTCCTTCCATACCATGTATTTATTTTGTTTGTATGATGCTTGCAGATTCCATGTGTAGTTTCGTTGTTTCATGATTACTGTAGCATCTTTGAGAGGTTGGGAGGAGAATAGAATAGGTCAGATAGAGTATAAATATGCATGTTTAAACAGTGTTCTGTTATGATGCCAATGATCAGCAGTACCTCAAACATTTTAATTTACTTAAGATGTACTGACAATTTTTAACAAGAATTCCGTTTAAAAATTTTTTCATGTTTATTATTATTATTATTATTATTATTATTATTATTATTATTATTATTATTATTATTATTATTTCTGTCCATTATAAGATGTAACAGTATAAGATCTAAGTACCCATGAATTTTTTTCTGAATTGTGTAATTAAGAATTGAGCACAAGAGAAAAATAATGCATGGTATTATGGTCCATCTGTCACTAGCAAAAATTTAATGTGGTCCATAGTATTTCATGTTGCAAACAAATTGTCACATAATTTTAAATGTGTTTTGAGCTAGGAGGTGATCACTCTTGTTCTTGCTGTACCCTGATATTATTGAATACTGCTGTTACAATATCAGCATATGCTCAAGGTAATTCACTCACAAAAATGATTATGTCTGGATCACCCTGTTATTTATTTCTGTTGCTTATCCCTGCAGTCCTTTTAGTTCATCAGTAATCTGATTAACGTGGTATATTCTGAAAATGTCTGTCATACCTTTTTGTAACTTTCCATGCATTTGATATTGTTTGTGTGGCAATCCTGTATTGTATAAACCATCTTTCTGAAACAGTATAATGATTATTGTTCACTTTACTTCTTATGTTTGCCTACAATTTATGTAACTTTTTTTACTTAATTATTTACTTCTGCACTCTACTATGTCCTTATTTAAAGGGATGTATTGAATGTATTTACTTAGTGAATGTTTCATGTTGAAATATGGTAGGGTGTTGCTTGATTGCCTTGAAAGGCTGATGCCCTCATTATCTTCAGATGGTGTAATTGTCTGCACCTTTCCATATGAAGGGCGAGTTACGACTTGTAAATGCAGGGGAAGTTATAACTTGTAAATGACTTGTTAGGCCAATTAAAGTATTTAGCAGATAATGCTTCCTGTCTTGCTCGAACCTCATGCATAAAAAAGTGAGTTACATAACATCTATTTTGTAAGAATGAAAGAAAAAATATTGTATTATGTATATAAAATTCATGGCAGTTTTTCTGTTATGAACAATTATATATATTCCACAGTCTGTTAGGTTACAGAATGGAAGCAGTAAGGTGGTGGCTATGAACATCCGCTGGTCAAACTTTATGTGAAACCTTAACAGAATAATGTGCTGGTTGTGATTTGCACAATTTCTGTGCCAGAAATTAAGTGTTACTTTGTTATTGCTGTTAAATTGGGAAATCACTTAGCTAAAGAATATGTAATTTGTATATAACTTGGAGGAGTGAAGATTGTGATGCTGGATGAAGCACAAGCTTCCACATTGGACAGAATGAACTGATCTAGATAATGAAGTTCCAAAATATTATGCTTTTAATGTATAATAATTATTATAATCATCCTGAATTTTGTAGGCCACTATTTATTTTTTCATAGTGTGACTTATTGCAAAGTTATATAACATTGGGATTGATGGACAGCATCTGTCTGTTGGTTCTGGGAAGTACAGATTGGGATTTAGTCCTTACAGCCTAGCAGCAGTGGTTAAGCATATTTAGTGATACAAAGAATATACATTACATGGACCAATGTGTCAAAATGCTGCATCCCTTGTAGTGTGACCTTTGATATTCGAATCATTGCCATGTCTTTGACAACTAGTCAGTTTTTCCCTAACCTGCACAGTGCCTCCCTTCATCCATCAGTGAGCAATATTTGAACCTGCTGCTGTTCCTTCTGTGTAAGAAAAGATCTAAACTTCTTGTAAACGTAGATATAAGCATTTCAATTATAGGATAAAGACAGGCCTTGTAAAACAAACATTTTGAAAAAGTACTTGTTCTGTGATTTTGATACATGAAGTTAAAAATGGCTGCGGCTTTTTCTCTGTAGTTTTAAGGTCTTCTTGCTATACAAGGGCTATGGTGTAAAGTTTCAGTTTAAACACTGATATGTAATGTTTGGGAGAACTGAATGCCCTGAACCTGATGTCAATTAGTTCTCAGACTGAACTCCGCGGATTAAAAAATACTTTTGCAGTTTCGTGAAATGTTGTTATAAATAATAATAATTAATAATTAACAATAATAAAAATAATAATAATAAATGAGCTGTTAATGTTGCAGATCTCCTGCATGTCTTGAGATCTGCAAGTGAAAGCAAAGTGGTGGAAAGACCTAGATAAATACTGTTTGCTCCTTACCATGCAATATCATGTTCTCCACGCCTCTAAAACCCCACTGCATGAAAATATATATCTTTTAAACATAAAGTAAAATAAAGGTGAAAATTAAAAGTTAGATCAAGTGGAAACAAAGAGCATTTAAAATTTTACCTGCAGGGAGCCAGAGCCTAGATTATGAATACTGTTGCACTGTATTTGGTCATTGCTTGTCAGAATGTTTTCTGTGAACATTTTTGCCTGTGATAGGTGGGGTATGTCTGTACTGCCTCCTGAGATCCCCACATTATATCAGGTCAAGTGGTACAGGTGAGGCAAGACACTCCACTGGGTTCAGTTAATTGCAGTGCATATCGTAATTTGTTCTTGGAAAACATTCCAGCCACTATGTATTTTGCTGTCAGATTGGGGGAGTGTGTTATGCACACTACCACTTAATAACAGAATGTGTGAGGCTAAATATATAGCTTTGTATATTTCCATACTCATACTTAGGTATATCTAAATACCAAATGTGTGTTAAGTCATTCACTGTTAAAACATTGTAGCCAATTAGTTTATTCTTCCAAACCAAAACATTTTCACCCAACATGCACAGTTTGTGTCAGAGAAGAAGAGAAAGCTGAAAGTTGATAAAAATGATTTAAAATAGTCACCATGTTTTCTGAAGGGCAAGGAACTGTTACATTTATTACAATTACTTTGGGTTGAAACATTTCACCACAAATAATAGTGTGTGCCTTCAGAACTTGTTACGATGTTACAGAATGCTTGTAGCAAATTCTTACCAGTCCATTTACTTTATTTTAGTAGTATGCTTATAATACTACTGTAAAACCAAACATTTGAACTTTTGTTTCTGCATGATCATAACCACCAGGTTTATGTAGAATGGCACCCTCTTATCCACCTCTGTGCTGAGTTCAGTAATACAATGCTGTATATTTTACATACATTCTTCGTTGGTAGCTCATAATTATATTATTCCAAAGCCACAAACTCATTTGGGTGTCAGTATTCCGTTTTCACTCATATTCTCAAAATATGAATTTGTTCAGAGCAGAATATAGTACAAATTTGAGTGAAATCTTGTTGGTAGCATGGCTAGTGTTACCCAGTGTTTGGGGCTACTCGTTTCTTTCTCCTGTCATAACATATTGCACAACTTTATATTGATCTTGTTTTTGGTCACAGATTTAACAGATTGCATAGGGGTGATGCATTGCTGTTAGAAAGTGACTTTCAGAGTGAAATGTCCCATTGTCAATGTCCAGGTGGCATGACTGCATTCTTATTGTAATCAACGTAAATTCCAGAAATAGTATTTCACATGGTTACATCTGATGTTTTGGTTTGGAAGTTTGTTGGCTCTGTCATCATTCATGTAACTTATCACCGAAGCTGTGCTATTTGTGCCGAATGACAACCAAACTACTGCTACCATGTAGTATAGTTTAGTATATACAAGCAGTGGAGTGCAAATCAGCTGTTGTTGCCACCTCCAGTTTAACTAATGCTAGAGAGCATAGACTTGTACTGATGTTGAATACTGAGTGTGACCTATAACTATTCTTGTATGCATGTTGCTGTATAAAAGAGAGGATTCAAGTTGTGTACAAAATGTATATACATATATTATTATTATTATTATTATTATTATTACTACGTATCATAAAGAATACTGACTATATTAGTTACCAGTCAATATACAGTTCAAGGAAATTGAAGAAAATGTTGCGGAAGTTATGGTCTATTAAAAGAAAAGTCTTGTTAACAGTCTGGGAAACATGGGGAAAAAAGAAAGGGGGAAAAATGAAAATAAAATGGCCAGTGTTGGTGTTAAGTCAGTGTTCTTCCTTAATTTTTGCAGTTAATACATGTAATATGTAAAACCCCAACCCACCCAGAACTTAATAGAGCAGAGTCTTTATTCAGAATGTTGGTAGTCTCCCAGGCAGTCAAGAAATCTCCTGCATTTTACGTATCCCAGTGGTTCATTGTGACTGGTACGTCCATGACAGTTTGCCATGTGACCTTGTCCTGTACCAAATAAATCCATTGTACATTCTCACTTTGTTTCCCTGTTTCCTTACGATCGTGCTGCATATTATCTACCATTGCCTAGGTCTCCCAAGTGGTCTCTTCCCTTTGTTATCCATTTAAAATGTATGCATTTTCATGTCTTCCATGCATGGATATGTATATTTTGCGGCTCATGATTTTTGACTTGATCATCATCATGTTACCTGGGGAACAATATTAATGCTGAAGTTTCTCAGTCTGCAGTTTTCTTCATCTTTCTGGGGTCCAAATAAACTCTGCAGGACTCCAAGAAGATCCTAGGGAGAGGGACACATGTAGAAGTGTGTGTAGTCTGCAGTGCGGCATGGATGGAGGATGTTATGCCAGGAGACAATTATAGGAGCCTGAGAGATGGATTTCGTCTAGAGGGCAAGCACAGGGGTCTGGGCAGATTACCAGTGGTGTGTGGATACTACACAGAGGGACATATACTCGTACATTCATTCATTCTATAGTCTGTCTCTCTACAGGTCAGGTCCATAGCTTCTTCCAAAGCCAGTTCTGGACAGATTGCAATATAGTTTTCCTTTTTCAGTTTTCAGTATCCTCTCTTTTACTGAAGGTCATCCAGAAGCTTCTTACTTCTTATTCCTGGTCTTTTCATCACCTATTATCCTTCAGTGTCTTTCCTTCAATAACATGTTTTAGAAGGCAGTTCCTATGCAAGATGTGACCAATCCAGTTACCCTTCCTTCTTTTTATTGTTTGTGGGATATTCCTTTCCTCCTCCTTGACTTCTGTAATAAATCTTCATTTCTCGCATGATCGGCTCAACTGATCGCCATCCTTCTCTAGCTCCACATTTCAAATCTTTTGGGTATTTCTGACCTGCTTTCCAAAGTGTTCATGTTTCAGCACCATACAAAGCGTTGCACCAAATGTAACACTTTAATATTTTCTTCCTTAAATTTTAAGTCCAATTTGCTGGTGAAAAGAGCCTTCAGCTTGTTGAATGTTGCTTTTGCTACAGCAATCCTGGATTTAATTTCATGTATACATCTTGCATCATTTGTTATCATGGTACCCAAGTAGTTGAAATATTCCACCTTCTCCAGCTGTTTTTGATCTGTCATAATCTGTATTGAGGATGGTTGGTTACCTTGGGATTCTCATTACCCTAGTTTTTTTTTGACATTCATATCCATTTCATAGCATCTTCCAATTTGAATTACTGTTTCAGTTGTGCCCTGTAGCATCATTTCATCCTTAGCCAGTAGCATAGAGTCATCTGCATATTTCATATTGCAAATTACTTGTCCTCCTACTTTGAAGTCTTCATACCTCTCAAGGACTTCCTTGACAAGGTGTTTGCTGTTCATGTTGAATAGAATTGGTGACATCTCATATTTTACCAAGATATGAGATGTGAGTTTTTTTTTTCATCATCTCAAGAATTGGGGAGTCGACTTGTAATTGCATTTGGTTTTAACAGTATGTGAATAGGATGAATGTTTTTGTCTTCTGCAGCTGGTACCCTTTGCAGAGCAAGTGTAGGGGTTTGAGCATTGCAGCATTGCCACAGATGCCAGTGGACCAGATTTTCAGTAGTGTACGTGGATATTATGACCAGTATCAGCCTCCATTTGCTGAGGCTGATACTTCACAGGCAAGTGAAAGAACAGTTTCAGGCAGTCAGCACTGGGCCAAATATGGGTTGTAGATGGGGTGCCAGGGCAACTGAATTTGACAGGCAGTAGGATCAAGGATGATTAAGTAGGTCAGCTATGTAGAAAAAAATGGGAGGTGAGAAGTAATGACAAGTAGTCTAGCCTGCACAGTGCTTCAGCTCTGTCTTACCACTTCATTTACAGTGACTCTAGCATACAGTTTTATTTTCCTTTAGTTCTATGTGTAGTGTGTTAAAATTACCTTTTGCAGGTGCTTCAAAAAGTCAAATCTGTTGGAATTGAGCTTGGCAGCAGGGACTGCAGGTCACCAGGGAGTGGTGAGGATTTAAACTTCTGTGCTAGTCAGATAAGCTGTAATATGATCCAGATACTTTTCTTCGGGTATTTCTGTCTGGACAGAAATTATAATTACCAGGTCATCACTGTTCTGCAACATCAGATGGACACCTGAACAGACTATAGAGTATGATGCCCCAATTTTACATTTTGTACTAGACACTACCACTGAATAGCCAAGGACAAGACCAGGTGGTGTTTCAAGCATGATGTGAACATAGTCCAAGGTCCACAAATGTAGTAGTTACTGAAATAATTTAAATAACAATGAATTGCCTCAGCAGTGGAATGGATGCGTAAATACCATATTTACCCAAATATGAGACAATTTTTTTCTTATGTCATAATCCAAACAATGGGACCACTCTGCAGTTGTGCACAAAGTTAAACATGGTTTGTACAGATATTTACTTGAAATTGGAAGACTGTGACTGGATTGGGGGGGGGGGGGGGGG
>Ga0209629_10003149_pt1 | contig 11663 bp, 12 predicted proteins | sample TergutCu122P5_FD_187286 | JGI IMG/M metagenome (GOLD analysis project Ga0209629, IMG submission 187286) | Cubitermes ugandensis P5 segment gut microbial communities from Kakamega Forest, Kenya - Cu122 P5 (SPAdes) (version 2) | ecosystem: Host-associated > Arthropoda: Insects > Digestive system...
TCCTTACGAAATTCTGACTTCTATTTCGCCAAGAGTAAAAAGAATTTATTATAAGGAATAATTATGAGTTATGAATTATGAGTTATGAATTATTTTATAGCATAAATTGTAAATCGTAAATTGTAAATTTTTGTGACATTTTAATACCTTTGTGCGACTAATTAAAGTAATTATACAATTAAATTATGATACAAAAAGAATTACGACAGCACCAGTGGAAAGCCTTCCGGCGAAATCCCATGTTTGAACGGAACTTAGCCGTGAGGATATTTATGTACTTCATGTTCGGACTTTTAGCTTTAGAGTTTTTAAGTTTTGGCTTTCTTCTTAACTCATTACTATTGAAAGCAGGCTCTTATGATCGTGCTATTGACACTTTCAATTCCATTTTGCCTTTTATTTTTGTTGTGGATTTTATCATCAAATTTTTCTTCAAGACGAACGAATCCATGCAAATAGCGCCGTATTTATCGTTGCCCGTTAAACGGAACAAGCTGTTTGACTTCCTGTTAAGAAAAGAGTTTACGAGCTTCTGGAATTTCTACCTCCTGTTTTTGGTTATTCCTTTTTCGTTTATGGCAGTTACGCCTTATTTTGGATTCTTTGCCGCAGTGTTGTATATTTTACTTTTCTTTCTTTTGTGCATTGTAAACAGTCTGGTAGTGAGCATCATCAATAATTTTATCAGTAAAAGCGCCTGGTTTTATATTTTAGCCGGCGTCAGGGTTGTTATGCCTTTTTTCCTGATTTTTGTCTGTAAGATCGACTTAGGGAATTATATCGCTCAACTGGGAGACAAGTTTCTCAGTTATAATTTATTGATTTATGGCGCTTTCATTCTGATTTTCGCTGCCTTATGGATTATAAACCGCCTGCAGATGCGTGACAGGTTATACTTTGAATTGCAGGGCGATAAAGCCAATAAGATTTCTTCGTTTTCAAGTCTTTCTTTTTTAGACAGGTTCGGCGTAATCGGCGATTTTATCAATTTAGAATTACGAATGATTATCCGTTCGCCTCGCTTGAAACAGCAGGTCGTTTTCGCCGGATGTTTAATCATCGGTTTATTTTTCTTCATGTTGTATGCTCCGAATAATAATCTTTCAAATAATCCATTCGTTTTCTTTCTTTACGGAATAATGGCAATCGGTTTGATGGGTATCATCATGGGACAATTTCTTTTCACCTCGGAATCATCGTTTTTCGATGGATTGGCTGCACGAAAACAATCCTTATTTGATTTATTGAAAAGCAAATACATTTTATACTGTTCCTATTCGTTATTGGTAACGCTTTTGTTGTTGATTCCCGCATTTCAGGGAAAAATCAGCGGCTTCCTGTTGGTGTCGTTGCTCTTTTATGTGACAGGACCTATTTATTTCATTATCTTTCAGAACGCTGTTTACAACAAAACATATCTTGACCTCTTCGACAAAGGGATGTGGAATTGGAAAGGACAATCGGGAAATATGCTTGTCATCACAATGATTACCATGTTTGTGCCTGTAATAATAATGCTGCTGCTCAACGCTTTTTTTGGAGCAACGGTAACTTACAGTTTTATGCTGATAACGGGATTGACGTTTACGCTCACTTCAAACCGGTGGCTTTCGTGGATTTACAACCGCTTTCTGAAGCGAAAATATAATAATATGGAAGGATTTAGAGCAAATTAATTGAGAATTTAAGAATTAAAAATCACTAATGTATAATAAATGCAAAATATCTCCGTGAAACTCTGTGTTTACTCTGTGGTTCTCTGTGTAATAATTACACGGAGTGGCACAGAGAAGGCACAGAGAAACCCGTAGATAGAATTACAATATTCATTAATCATTAATCACTGAAATAAAAATGGAATTACAAATTAAAGACTTGGTAAAACGTTTCGGAGACAAAACCGCATTGAATATTTCCGAATTGAACATAGAAAAAGGGACTTTGCTGGGATTGGTCGGCAACAACGGCGCAGGCAAAACTACTTTGTTCCGCTTGATACTCGACTTGCTGAAAGCCGATTCCGGCTATGTATTAAGCAAAGATGCGGATGTAAGTAAATCCGAAGCATGGAAATCCTACACCGGTTCGTTTATCGACAACCGCTTTCTGATTGAATTTCTGACTCCCGAAGAATATTTTTATTTCGTGGGGGAATGTTACGGTATGAACAAAGAAACGGTTCTTGAACACCTGCAACCTTTTACGCGCTTTATGAACGATGAAATTCTCGGACAGAAGAAATACATCCGCAACTTCTCATCGGGAAACAAGCAGAAAATCGGGATTATGGCAGCTATGATGATTCGTCCGGAAATCCTGATTCTCGACGAACCGTTTAATTTCCTTGATCCGTCGTCGCAAATCGAAATACGGGATATGATCCTGAAATTAAACAAAGAATTGCAAACAACCGTCCTTATTTCCAGCCACAATTTGAATTATACGACCGAAATTTCCAATCGCCTCGTACTGCTGGAAAAAGGATTGATTCTGATTGATAAAAGCAACTCTCCCGAAGCGATTGAAGAGTTGAATCACTATTTTATTCAGAAGGCGAGCGATTGACTCCTAAATACATTTTCACTATAACGAATTGAAGTTTTTCCGGGAAAATATCGTATCTTTGTGAAAATATACAGTAATATGGAAGTCGCAGTTTTAGAACAAAAAGTAAAGCAATTACCACCTGAAGCACAAAAGGAAATTGTTGATTATGTGGATTTTTTATTATATAAATATTGCATTCATAAACCTGTAAAACCATACGCAGGTTGTATGAAAGGAACTTTTATATGGATGAGTGATGACTTTAATGAGCCATTAGATGATTTTAAGGATTATATGTAATGGAACCATTTGACCGTATCATCATCGCCCAAGCCATAGCTGAAAATATGCCTCTCGTCAGTTCCGACGATGTTTTTAAGCAATATCCCGTGAATTGCGTTTGGAAAAATTGAATAGATGATAAAAAAGGCATTGCGAAAACATCAATGGATGGAATTTTATCGCAACCCTATGGTTGATCAAAACATAGGCGTTATGATATTTATGTTCGTTATGTTGGGAATGCTTGCTGCAGAACTTTCGGCAATCGGTTTTATTCTTGATAAAGCGTTGTTGAAAACCGGAGAGTACGAACGAGCTATCGATACTTTTAATTCCTTGTTAATCTATGTTTTTGCAGTGGATTTTATCATCAAATTCATTCTTAAGCCGAATCAATCCATGCAAATTGTGCCTTATCTGTCTTTACCCGTCAAACGGAATACTTTATTTAATTTTCTGCTGCAAAAGGAATTTACGAGTCTTTGGAATTTCTGGATCTTGTTTTTGCTTGTTCCGTTCGTTTTCAAAGCAATCGTTCCGTTTTTCGGCTTCATTTCCGCTATTTTATATATTCTGTTCATTTACATCTTATGTATAATTAACAGCTTGGTTATCAACCTTGCCAATAATTTGGTTAAGCGAAACGTCCGGTATTATATTCCCGTTGTTGCAGTCGTGATTCTTCCCGTCGTGTTCGCCTATACGGGAATAATTGATATTCGTTCTTTTACGCAACGATTGGGTGAAGCGCTTCTAAATAACAATCCGATGATTTGGATTGGATTAATCGTTTTATTCACAGCTATTTGGATTATCAATCGAAAACTGATGCGCAGTGATGTTTACAGAGAATTGCAAGGAGTGAAAATTGAAAAGATAAGTTCTTTTTCATCAATATCATTTTTAGATCGACTGGGTGTAATCGGAGAATTTATTCAATTGGATATAAGACTGACTTTACGAGCTAAACGGTTGAAAACACAATTTTTTGCTTTCGGATATATTATTTTCTTATATATATCGCTGTTATATAAGTCAAACGGAGCGGTTGTAAAAGAAAATCCGGTACTTCTATCATTTTTTGGAATTTTTACAGTCGGCTTTATCGGATTAATGAGAACGCCGCTTATATTTTCTTCCGAATCTTCTTTTTTCGACGGATTGATGACGCGAAAAGCCTCGGTTCTTGATATGATGAAAGGTAAATATTTATTGTATTCATCCTCTGCCTTGTTTATGACTCTTTTGTTATTAATACCGGTGTTTCAAGGCAGGTTAAGCTTTTTGTTTCTTATTGCCAACTTTTTCTACGTTGTTGGTACAATCTTCTTTATGCTGTTCCAACATGCCGTATATAATAAAAATTACCTCGATATTTACTCAAGCGGATGGATGAATTGGCAGGGACAATCGGGTAACATGATGATTATCTCAATGCTCACCCTGTTAATTCCGGTTCTGCCGGTTTATTTTGTTTTTGCTTACTTCGGGAAAGAAGTCGGTTCCTGGTTTATGTTAATAACAGGATTAGCATTTACGCTCACTTCTATACAATGGCTGCGTTGGACATATAATCGTTTTCTGAAACGGCGATATAATAATATGGAGGGATTCCGCATGGATAATTGAGAATTGAAAATTATGAATTATGAATTATAAATTATTTTTACTTTTTCTCCCGTTAGCGTTTAATTATGCTTTCGCTCAAACAAGCAATGACAGTACGATTGCAGAAACATTTCTTCGGTCGAGGACTAAAACTTCGATTGACAGCGCAATGATTCAGGCAGCGTTTTATTTTCTGAATACGCCTTACGTTGCCGGAACGCTGGAAAGTCCCGATTCTACCAAAGAAGCGTTGGTTATCAATCTGCATGAATTGGACTGTACGACTTTTGTCGAGAATTGTTTGGCGCTGTCGAGAACATTACAGCTTCTTTCGCCGGATTATGATTCTTTCCTGCGGGAACTGCAGAAAATCCGCTACAGGAAAGGATTGATTAACGGCTATGTTTCCCGCCTGCATTATACTACGGATTGGATTTACGATAATGCGGATAAAGGGATTATCGAAGATGTAACCTATGCATTGGGCGGACGAAAATTCAAACCGAATGTATATTTCATGTCCTCAAATCCTCAAAAATATCCGCATTTGGCAAAAGATTCGGATGCCGTCCGGCAAATAGCAGTTATTGAAAAATCAATCAATGCACGAAATACTTATTATTATATCCCCAAAAAAGAAATTGCCCGGAACCAATCGCTTATAAAAAGCGGGGACATTATTTGTTTCACAACCGCTGTTCCGGGCTTGGACGTTTCGCACATGGCGATTGCTTTTCGGCGCAACGGCGAACTGACGTTTATCCATGCATCATCTACCGCTAAAAAAGTAATTGTCAACCAACAATCACTGATTGACTATTGCTCGATGATTCAAAACTGCACCGGAATTATTGTCTTGCGCCCGGTGAATATTTAGGAAGATTCAACCCTTGGTATAAATATTTTGTCCGATATCACTTGTTTTGCAATTTGAAAGATTTTATGTACTTTTGCAAACAAAAAATTAATTATATGAGCTATTTAATAACTCCCGAAGCATATAAGTCTCCTTTGAATAAAATTGAGACAGAAAGAGGTATTCAAAAAATTAAAGACTTCTTTCAACAGAATTTATCTTCCGAGTTGCGATTGCGGCGAACAACCGCTCCGCTTTTTGTTCTGAAAGGAACCGGTATCAATGATGACCTGAACGGAACAGAAAGAGCCGTTACTTTTCCGATAAAGGATTTAAATGATACCCAAGCCGAAATCGTTCATTCCTTAGCCAAGTGGAAACGTTTGATGCTTGCCGATCTTCGCATTGAACCGGGCTTCGGTATTTATACGGATATGAATGCCATCCGGGCTGACGAAGAATTGGGAAATCTTCATTCGCTTTATGTCGATCAATGGGATTGGGAATTGGTGATGCGGGATAACGAACGAAATCTTGATTTTCTCAAGAATATCGTTCGCCGAATTTACGCCGCTCTTCTTCGCACCGAATATTCGGTTTACGAAACGTATTCCGAATTTAAGCCTCAACTTCCTCCGGATATTTATTTTATTCATTCGGAAGAATTACTTCAAAAATATCCGGGAAAAACGGGAAAGGAAAGAGAAGACGCGATTGCCAAAGAAAAGGGCGCCGTATTTATTATCGGCATCGGTTCTCCGTTGAGCAACGGCGAGAAGCATGACGGTCGCGCTCCCGATTACGACGATTGGACGACAATGACCGACGGCTTCCCGGGGTTAAACGGCGATATTCTCGTTTGGAACGAAGTGTTGGGACGATCGGTCGAACTTTCGTCGATGGGAATTCGCGTCAATGCGGAAGTGTTGAAAAAACAACTGATTGTATCGGGAACCGAAAACCGGAAAGATTTGTATTTCCATAAGCGATTATTAAACAATGAACTGCCGCAGACAATCGGCGGAGGAATCGGACAATCACGATTGTGTATGTTCCTTTTACGAAAAGCGCATATCGGTGAAATTCAAGCGAGCATCTGGCCCCCGAAAATGCGGGATGAAGCCTTGCAACATGGAATTGCCTTGATATAAGAAAGATTTTATGAGTAATTCTCCTCGTATCGTTTTTATGGGTACGCCCGAATTTGCGGTCGAAAGTCTCCGCATGTTGGTTGAAAACGACTACCCGGTAGTCGGAGTCGTAACGACGCCCGATAAGCCTGCGGGAAAGCATCACAGCGTGTTGCAGGCTTCGCCGGTGAAAGAATACGCTTTGTCGAAAAATCTCCCTTTGCTGCAGCCGGAAAAGCTGAAAGATCCCGGTTTTTTGGAACAATTGAAAGATTGGAATGCAGATTTACATATTGTTGTCGCTTTCCGAATGCTTCCCGACGTCGTGTGGAATATGCCGCGCTTGGGAACGTTTAATCTGCATGCTTCGCTGCTTCCGCAATACCGCGGCGCCGCCCCGATTAATTGGGCAATTATTAACGGGGAGAAAGAAACGGGCGTTACAACTTTTTTTCTTACGCATACGATTGATACAGGAAAAATAATCGCTCAGGAACGGATCCCGATTGAACCGACCGATACGGCAGGAATAGTTCACGACCGGCTGATGCATCTCGGAGCGAAATTGGTGATTAAGACGGTTGATATGATCACCGGAAATCAAATCAATCCGGTCAGTCAGGAAACGTTAATCGTTAATGAAAAAGATTTGAAACCGGCTCCGAAGATTTTCTATGAATCATGCGAAATTGATTGGAACAAAAGCGCCGACGAAGTTTACAATCTGATTCGGGGATTATCTCCCTATCCCGGAGCCTGGACAGTATTGAAAACAAAGAAAGGAGAACCTGTTCAATGCAAAATATTTGAAAGCGAAAAAATCATTCAACCACACAATTTATCTCCCGGAGCTATCGACTTCACAGATAAAACCCGTTTGAAAATTGCAACCGGCGACGGGTTCATTCAAGTGAAAAGCATTCAGCAAGCGGGGAAAAAACGGATGCCGGTCGAGGATTTTCTGCGAGGAAGCGCTCATCTTTTGTATGATTGAAACATATTTTATACTTTTACGATTTGGAAATTTGAAAAAACAATGACGAAAATAGCAATAATAGGACTCGGATATGTGGGACTTCCTTTGGCTCGTCTGTTTGCGACAAAATATCCCGTAACCGGTTTTGATATTAACCGGCAGCGCGTAGAGGAATTGATGAAGGGGATAGATAAAACATTAGAAGTTGATGAAGCGGCGCTCAAGCAAGTATTGGTTTCCCGTCATTGCGGGCTTGACCCGCAATCCTCTCAAAAGCACGGACTGTTTTGTACCTGCAACCTTGACGATATCCGCGATTGCAACTTTTATATCGTTACCGTTCCCACTCCGGTGGACAAAAATAACCGTCCCGATTTGACTCCATTATACAAAGCAAGCGAAACGGTGGGCAAAGTAATAAAGAAAGGCGATATCGTGATTTACGAATCGACGGTTTATCCCGGCGCAACAGAAGAAGATTGCGTTCCGATAATTGAAAAGGTATCCGGTTTGAAATTCAATGTCGAGTTCTTTGCCGGCTATTCGCCGGAAAGGATTAATCCCGGCGATAAAGAGCATACGGTTGAAAAAATAAAGAAAGTAACATCGGGTTCGACTCCCGAAATCGGCGAAAAAGTTAACGCTTTATACGCTTCGGTTATTGACGCAGGCACGCATTTGGCTCCGACTATCCGAACAGCCGAAGCCGCCAAAGTTATCGAAAATTCCCAACGCGACATCAATATCGCTTTTGTGAACGAACTGAAAAAGATTTTCGACCGGATGGAAATCGACATCAATGCGGTACTTGAAGCATCGGGCACGAAATGGAACTTTCTGCAATTCAAGCCCGGTTTGGTGGGCGGACACTGTATCGGAGTCGATCCTTACTATCTGGCGCAGAAAGCGCAGGAATACGGCTATCATCCGGAAATCATCCTTGCCGGGCGACGTCTGAACGACAGTATGGGCGAATACGCCGCTTCGCAAACGGTCAAACAAATGATTAAGCAGGGGCTTTGCGTTAAAGGCTCCGACGTTCTTGTTCTGGGTATTACGTTCAAAGAAAACTGTCCCGATATCCGCAACAGCAAAGTAGTCGATGTGATTCATTCATTGAAAGACTACGAAATAAATGTTACGGTTCACGACCCGTGGGCAAATCCGGAAGAAGTAAAGCATGAATACGGCTTGGATTGCTTGACCGAAATGCCGAACCGAAAATTTGACGCCGTGGTATTGGCTGTTGCGCATAAGGAATTTGAAAAAAAGGAATTGTCGAAGTTGATAAAAAGCGGAGGAGTGATTTATCGGATAAAATGATAGATAAATCAAATACAACTATTTAATTCAACAATTCCGCCATATAAAACGTTCGAAATTATACATAAAAAGATAAATAATTCAAAAATCAAAAAAAAATCTCAAATATGTATCGTTATTTAATTTGTTTTTATATCTTTGTAAAAAATATGTATTTTCGGATGATGTCCGTAAGTTTCCGTATTACCATTTAAAATAACTTGAAAAAACAGATTATGAGGTTGACTTATTTACAATTTTGGATTATTGCAGCTTGCCTTTTTATTATCTTAGCAAGCGCTCTTTTCTTTTGGAGCTATAAAAACAGCAGTTTGGATAAAATGAATTTAACTAAGGATTACACGGATAGCCTGTTTATTAAAAAATATAATCCGACCGGTAATCCGATATCGGTAAAACCGGCACAACCTGCCGATAATATTCCGGTTGCCGTTAAAGCTGACAGTATTCGGACCGCCGAAAAACCGGATACTAAAGTTGAAACGCCCGTTAAACCGGCAGAATTGACGAATCTGCCTAAAGAAAAGAAAAAGCCGATTCAATTGAACCGGAGATATGAAGATTATGTTGACGATCGGGATGTACCGGGAGATCAAAGTCATGATTATTACGATAGAGGAGCCGGCGATTATTCCCTTTCGAACGACGAAATTCAAGCGCTCCTTGCGGGATACAACCGTGAGGAAAACTCTGATAACAGCGCCGACAATCTTTCTCAAGTGCAGAGAGCGGCAGGAGGCAGAGCGTTTAACGACTATGTCAGAAAAAACCGCCATTCGCTGACGGACCCGGATTGCGCAAATCAACACGGAAAAGTTATCCTCTTATTTAAAGTGGATACCGGAGGACATCCGGTTGATATTACCGTTTTTCGATCGCTGTGTCAAGCTGCTGATCAAGAAGCGGTGCGTTTGCTTAAAAACGGGCCGGTTTGGCCCGCTAGCGGCGATAACTTTACTCGCTGGGAAGTTACTTTCTGAAACTTTATTTTTCGGCTAAACCGTATCCGTATTCTACAACCCGCGCGATATCGGCAGGTTTGGAAAAATTGACGGATTGTGCGTTTGCATATCCCTCGACTTCCGATTCATGTCCTTTGAATAACTTTCCCAATGTCTTTGCCGAAAAGAATTTTTTGTAACCGTTGCCCGATTTTAAATAATAAACGGGATTGGTTTTAATCGCAAACTTTTCATCCGGATTCAATTTTACGTAATTGCCTGAACCGGATTGATAACTGTCGAATGAAGTAATAGAGCTTGTCTGCGAATATCCTCCGTAAGCCGACGCTTTTCCTTCGGAAATAACGGATGCTTTCCACTCGACAAAGAAAGAACCTTTTCCCGCTTGAATTTCTTCATAAAAAACGCTTTTTGGCGAAACAGGTATAAAACGACGATTCTCGATAATCACTACGGCAACTTCGAGCGGATTGGCAATTGCCATTATCGTACTGTCGGGATTCAAAAATACCATTTCTTCCAGCACCATATTGTAATTGAGAGCAGCAGAATATTTCACGCCGGTTTTAAAAATAACCGTCCCGTTTTCAAAGTTCGGGAAAAGCATTCCGTTACCTATTTCCTTTTGAGCAAACAAGGAACTGAAACAACCTGAAACCAATAAATAAAAACACAATCGAAACGTTTTCATAATTACTCCGAATAAAAAAAGGTTTAAAATAAGTACAAATATAAGGGTTTTTTATTTTACCGAAACAAAAAATACTTGTATAAATGATAAGATTTAAATATCTTTGTCCCCCGGAATGACAAAAAACGACTGAAAATGTATAGAAGAAAATTATTTATTGTATTCTTACTGCTTTTTGTGTTCACTTATGCAAAAAGCCAAGACAAAATCGTAACTACGCATGGGGATACTATCTTTTGCAAAATTGAATCCATATCATTGGAGTTTATTAAATATGAAAAAAGAGATCTTAACCGAATGCCTGTAAATTATTCTATTCAGATGAGGCAAGTCAGAGAATATTCGTTGGGACCGCGCACGGAAGAATCCGATTCTCAACCTCAATATAATATTGAAACTCCAAAACCGATTTCGGCTATTTCTGAAAATAAAAAAGATACGACACTTGTTTCGGCGTCTTCGTATAATAAAAAGGAGACAAAACAGGTTCCGACTCCTCCGAAAAGGAAACAAGCAGCAGACCCTTTTTCTCCCTCCTCCTACAGTAATAAGAAAACCGAATCTTTTTCCCGCTGGAGAATAGCAATTCAGGGCGGCGGATCTTATTTGATTAATTCTTTAGCCCATTCGAGGCAGGCTATGAAGGATTTGGGAGTTTATCCAACTACTCAGGCGGATGATTATTATAACAAGTTTAGACTTGGACTTTCTGCCGGCGCAGATATTTATTATCTGATTAGCCGCTCTTTCGGAATTGGCGTGAAGGGTTCAGGGTTTATGTCCCAGTCGGTTCAAATGAATTATACGGTTAACGGTTTTGGTGATTATGTCTCTTCAGCTTATGAGGTGAGCCAGAGAGAACGGTTCTATTTGTATTACGCAGGTCCCTCTTTTCTTTTGCAACAATGGTTAGGTGATAGCCATAAATTCCGTTTGAATGAAGAATTATCAGTCGGATATATTTTCTACAGAGATCAATCGCAATTCGATCCGATTCTATACACATTTGTAAATCAGGAAACGAATCAGAATCTGTATAACGTGTTGAAACAAGGAAAAACTTTCAGCGGAATTTTTCAGTTGTCTCTTGAATATTATTTCTCGTCGAAAGTATCCATAGGATTGAGCGCTGCCGCTATTCCGGTTATATTTCGTTCTTTGAATGTTTCCGAAAATGGCGCTGCAAGCGTCGTAGAAACTTTGGGTAAAAGCCATTCACTCGACTTGTCCCGCGTAGATGCTTCTCTTTCGTTGCGTTTCCACTTTTGATTAATTTCATATCCTCGGG
>Ga0209629_10003150_pt1 | contig 11659 bp, 15 predicted proteins | sample TergutCu122P5_FD_187286 | JGI IMG/M metagenome (GOLD analysis project Ga0209629, IMG submission 187286) | Cubitermes ugandensis P5 segment gut microbial communities from Kakamega Forest, Kenya - Cu122 P5 (SPAdes) (version 2) | ecosystem: Host-associated > Arthropoda: Insects > Digestive system...
TTACGAAGGGAGACTTATCGCATACGACACAGTCGAAACGCTAACAAACTCAACAAAAACAGGCAGAATCGAGGAATTGTTCTTTGAAAGAAAAGTGGTTGAGTAGCGCGAATGAGGTTTGGTATTTTAAAAAAACGAACTTTTCCGGGGGGACCGCTGAGAGCTGTAACAGTGCGTTAGCACTGTTACAGCTCCAGTGGGAGAAAGTGAGTGATTTTAAATACCAAACCTCCTGAGAGCAGATTTTAAGGAGACTAACTATTATGAAATATTTAATAATCCGTGTAATCAAACAAATAAAAAATGACAAGCGTACACTTGCATTAATATTATTTGCACCATTGATAGTGCTGACATTGCTGTACTTTTTATTAGGTAACTCAAATTATACACCTAAAATAGCTGTATATGATATGCCTGGACCGGTATATAATGCATTAAAAAACGAGAATGCAGAAATAATAGATTATGATAAAAGTAGTAGCATGGAGCAGTATTTAAAAGACGGCAAAGCAGATGCAGTGCTTTATATAGATTTTACCGGTGTACATATAAAAATGCTTGAAGCATCGTCAAAAACTCAAATTGTTATGGATAGAATACAAAGTGCAACCAAAAGTATGATGCAAAGTATCAGCCCGTCACTGCAGATAAACATCTCATATGTGTATGAAAGCAGCGGCACAAGTACATTTGACACATTATCATATGTATTTTTGGGTGTGCTCTCATTCTTCTTTGTATTTGTAGTAGCTGGTATGTCGCTTGTAAGAGAAAGAAGTTCACAAACACTAGAAAGATTTTTAATGTCTCCAATAAAGAGATGGCAGGCTATAGTAGGGTATACAGTTCGGATACGGATTTTTTGCCGTAATTCAGGCAATACTCATAGTGTTATACTGCAATTATGTGCTGGGACTGCATTTTGGAGGATCAATTTTATTAATTATATTGACAATGATGTTCATGGCAGTAGCAGCTGTGGCATTTGGCGCACTAATATCCATATTTGCCAATTCGGAATTTCAGGTGGTGCAGTTTATACCGGTTGTGCTTATACCACAGATATTTTTCTCTGGACTAATTCCTCTTGATACAATGCCGTATCACCTTGGAAACATTGCGTACATAACGCCAATATATTATGCATGCACAGCCATAAAGAAGCTGATAATAGAAAGCAGCGGATTTCTTGGAATATTGCCGTATCTGCTGGCACTGACTGCATACATTTTAGTGCTTTCAATATTGAATGTCTTGGCACTGAGGAAATATAGGAGAATTTAATATAATGTAGGAATGTAGGAATGTAGGAATGTAAGAGGGATTATAATGTTTTCGATTGATGAGACAGGAGAAATGTTGGATGAAATATCAGAAGAGCTGCCGGATGAGTTTTATGAAAAACTTAATGGGGGAATACTTTTATTGCCTGATGTGAAAATGCATCCGGAAAGTAAGAATGATGATTTATATATAATGGGGCAGTACCATTACAGCAGTGTAATGGGAAGATATATAGAAATATATTACGGCTCATTTGCCAAGGTGTATGGGAATTTGCCTAAAGAAGAATATAAGGATAAATTAAGACATACACTTTTTCATGAGTTTACACATCATATAGAAGGGCTGTCTGGTGAGCATGGACTGGAACTGAAGGACAAGGTTGAGATAGAAAAATATAAGAAAAAGAATATGTAGGGGCACCTGCCCACAGGTGCCCGGGCAGGTGAGGACACCTGCCCCTACACAGTGTATTCGCTGATTTGTATTTCCAGAAGGGATATGTTTTTTAGCATTTCTGACCACGATTCTCTTGAGATTCTGCCGTTTTCGAACATTGCCTGAATATTTTCTCTTTCTATTTGAAATGCAATTTGGGAAAGCTCATTTACATTTCTGTAAATGTTTGATGAACTTACTGTATTTGGTTTTCCGCTTTTTAATAATTCCAAAGATGATTCATATTCAGATATTATTTTATCTATTAAATCTTTGTATTTTGCCTCTTCTAATTTCTTGAAATTATCAAGTATGTATTCATAATTGGACTCTCGAACAGTTAGAATTTGGGTATTCAGCTTTAATCTGGCTTCCTGATTATGAGTTTTTCTATGATTAAAGAAATGGAATATCATGTCAAATACTTCCATAATTCTATGTGTTTTTGATTTTTTATCAGCGTATCTGTGCGAAAGTTTCTTTAATGCATCAATATAATGATTGGCAACAGTAGAATCAATTTTATTTTCTCTTATAAGTCTGTCAATATTTTCGCTTTCCAAATTGATAGCAAGCATTCGAAGTTCTTTTTCCTCTTTACTTATATTCGGGGCAAGGCCGTGTTCTTTAGTGTTCTGCAAAGCCATGCGTCTTCTTTGGTAGCTTCTTATAACAATATTTGTAGAAATTTCATTATTTGTTGTTAATTGATGCCTCAATTGTTTTATAACATTATCAAGAATTTCAATTCGGGCTGAAGTTTCATCTTCAGTATTATTTTTAGGATGTTCCTCTTTAATCATTAAAGGCAGCAAGAAGTTTGCAATTAATAAAGTAAGCAGAATAACTCCGGAAGCGATAAAAATAACCAGATTTCTTTCAGGGAAAGCTTCTCCATTCAGCAATAAAAGCGGAATAGACATAGCAGTTGCGAGTGTAATAGTTCCCCTTACACCAGACATGCTGATAATTAGGCTGGCTTTGAATTTTCCCATATTTTCTTTAGAATAAACTTTTTCATTAATTATTAAGAATGTCCATATAAATCTAATTAAAATAAGAACTGCAGTAATTATGACTATATAATCTATTGCCAGAAAATTATTTACTGAAGAACTGTTCCAGATGACGGCAGTAATGCCGGGAAGCTGTGTCCCAAGCAGCAGGAATATCAGACCATTTAAAGTAAATGACACAACAGACCAGATGCTTTTTGATGCTATATTTAAGTTTGCAGTTTCAGGGTTCAGTCTTTTACCTTCAAAAGACTGAGCAATACCAGCAACTACAACAGCTAGTATTCCGCTCACATGCAGAAGTTCAGCTGTAAAATATATCACAAAAGGAGACAGTATTTCTATGAGAATATGAAAAGTTACGTTTTCCATACCAAATGAACGAACCCATTTTACAAAAAGATATTTTACTAAAGTAATAAAAAGACCGATAAATGCTCCGCCTATTGCAATAACAACAAAAGTAATACTTGCATTAATTAAAGAAAATGAACCAATGAGCATTGCGGTTATTGCAAATTGAAATGAAACTAAACCGTGAAGCATCATTTATTAGAGATTCACCTTTTAAAATCTGCATTATTTTTTTCGGCATTTTTATTCTTTTACCAATGGAACTTACTGCAACTGCATCTGTGGGAGCTAGTGCTGCTGCCAGTGCAAAGCAGACAGCAAGAGGTATTGTGGGTGCCAGCATGTTTACAAAAAATCCTATTGCTATAACACTTATAAATACCAGACCAAAAGCCAGCTCAAATATATATTTTTTGTATTTCCAGAGAGCTTCTTTGTTTGCCAGAATTCCATCATAAAATAGTAATGGAGCAACAAATAAAATTAAGAATAATTCCGGATTTAAAGTTAATTCATATCCTAAAGGAATAAAGCTGATAATAATTCCCAATGCAATTTGTATAATAGGAACAGAAATGGATGGGATAAATTTATTTATAATATTAGACAGCAAAATTCCTAGCATTAATATAACAACATAATCGAAAAGCAGCATGACAATCTCCTCGCTAATATATTATCACAGAAAATAAAAAAATCAAACAAAAATTGCACATATTATTATTGATTTTGAGGCCCGATTTATGGTAAGATACTCTATATTTCAAAAAGATGGGAGAATACAATGAACGAAGAAAAAGTTACAGCAAAATATGGAAGCCCAGTATATTTATATTATGAAAATATATTAGAACAAAGAACCCGTGACATGATGGAATTTGCAGAAAAGTTGAAATCTAAAACAGGTATACCGGAAATAAAAATGCATTATTCAACTAAAGCAAATGGAAATTTATATATGCTTAAATGTATGAGAAACATTGGAATATCTGTAGATGCGATGTCTCCGGCAGAACTCGAAACAGTTCAGCTTGCAGGGTTTGACAAAAATGATATTCTTTATGTTTGCAATAATGTGTCAGCAGAGGAGATGGCAGAAGTTTTAGATAAAGAAATTATGCTTTGCCTGGATTCTATTTCGCAAGTGGAGATGCTAGGAGAGTGCATAGCTTTAAACACGCCTCGCCCTGAAATTATGGTGCGTATAAACCCGGGAACAGTAGGAGTGGGGCATTCTATGGAGGTGGTTACATCTGGGGAAGATACAAAATTTGGAGTATCTGAAGAAAATATTCCGGAATTATTAGCGGTTGCTGAAAAATATGGAATAAAAATTATAGGGCTGCATCAGCATTTAGGAAGCTTGTTTTTAAATGATAAAATTGATAATTATATAGAGGGAGTAAAAGCCGGATTAAGAATAGCAAAGAAATATTTTAAAGATTTAGAAATAATAGATTTAGGAGGAGGATTTGGCGTGCCATATAAAGAGGATGAAGAAAGCCTCAATTTGGATATGCTTTCAGATAGATTGGCACCTGTATTATCTGATTTTGCAGAAGAATATCATATGGTGAAATTCAAATTTGAGCCGGGAAGATATATTGTATGTGAATCCGGCTGTATTTTAGGAACTGTAAATTCAGTAAAAAATGAGAATGGAAGAGTGTGGATAGGCACAGATATAGGAATGAATGTACTGATGAGACCATCACTTTATGATGCATACCACAAAATAGAGATTATACCTGCTACGTCCGCAAGTGAAGAGCACATAACTGCCACAATAGCAGGCAATATCTGCGAAAGCGGGGATGTATTAGGGAAAGACAGAGAAGTATTAAAACCCAAAACAGGCGATATAGTTAAAGTATACAATGCCGGAGCCTACGGCTACAGCATGGCATCAAATTATACAGGCAGACCAAGACCTGCAGAAGTTATGATAGCCAAAAATGGGGAAGATATTTTAATAAGAAGAAGAGAAACGGTGGAGGATATAATATCTGGATAAAGCCTCTGATTTACCTATTCCGGCATTTCCATTACGTGATATATCCTTAATAATTTCATTTATTTTTTTTAACGTTTTTTTATCTTGTGTCTGCCAGTACAAATAATCTTCGAAGGCTTGTTTTTTAAAAGTGACATCATTCATTCTCCATAGCCTCCAATTCTTCTATAGTTTTAGTAATATAATTTGGTTCTTTTTCAAGTTTTAACATTTCTTCTTCGAATTTTTTACTTGAATAGTAATCATTTGGAGCTTTTATTTCAAACGGAATTTTCCTAGCATTAACTGACATTTTTAAAAAAATATTAATAGCTGTACTCATATTTAATCCCATTTCTTTAAATAATTCTTCACTTTCTTTTTTTAACTTAGATTCCGTTTTTACATTGATAGTTGCGTTTAACATACTAACACCCCCATATTCTGTATATATTATACTCATATTGTATGTATAATGTCAATGTTTATTCAAATATTTCTAATAAAACTACATATACTTGCCTATAAAATCAAACACAGTATTCCAATATAAAGTGGGATTTACAATATATGATTCAGCGTGCTCAGCACCTGAGACAACCAGCATTTGTTTATCGCTATAGGTATCTGCATCATAGCACTGCTGCAGCATAGAAAATGGCACATATGTATCTTGGTTGCCATGAATAAACAGCATAGGTATTTTGCAATTTTTTAGCTGATTAACAGAGCTTGCTTCAGAAAAACTGTAGCCTGCTCTTATTTGTGACATTAGGCTTGCAATATTAAATATAGGGAAGTGAGGCAAATATCCATACATCTGGCTCATTTGATAAGAGAATTCGTCCCAAACAGAAGTATATCCGCAATCTTCTACAGCACAAACTACATTGGAAGGCAGGTTTTCTCCAGATGTCATCATAACCGTAGCTCCGCCCATAGATATACCCCAAAGCACTATTTTAGCATCAGGGTCTTTTGCAAGAATATAATCTATCCAAACCAGCATATCTTTGCGCTCAAGCCAGCCCATGCCAGTAAAATTCCCTTCACTTTTGCCGTGTGCACGTGAGTCTGGAGCTAAAACATTAAATCCTTTCTGCACAAAAGTTTCAGATATATCTGCAATGTATCCGCTGTCTCTTCCATGACCATGCAGGGTAATTACCCAATTATGCGTATCAGATGGAGCTGCATAAATTCTTCCATAAAGTTTTAATCCGTCATTTGAACTTACATAGTCTTCTGTATATGGATGTTCTTCAAGTAAAGCTACAACCTCCTGAGTCTGCTGGTAAGGTTCTGTTTCAGTCATAGCCTTATGCGAGATTGCTGAATTAAGTATTGCATTTGCAACAACAATCATTGCTGCAAGTATTACAAGTATAATAGTTATAATCACAATATATATTATTTTTTTCTTTGATTTATGTTCTTTCAAAAAAATCATCCCCTTCAAATTCTATTATCATATATTTCTAAATATTTGTAAATATATTTGCTCAAAATTGTAGCAATATTATTATATATGTGATATAAAAATGTATGAACCTTGCAGATTCAAAGACGAAAAGGAGTGAAAACCATGCCAATAATAGATTTTATACTGCATGTAGATAGATATATGCAAGACTTTATAACAGCATATGGAACAGGTGTGTACCTGATATTATTCTTCGTAATATTTGCAGAAACAGGTTTTGTTTTTGCACCATTTTTGCCTGGGGACTCGCTTGTATTTGCAGCAGGCACATTTGCAGCAATAGGAAGTATGAACTATTTTCTTTTACTAATATTATTTATAGTTGCCGCAATAACAGGAAATGAAATAAATTATTATATTGGAAAGAAATTTGGAGATAAAATACTTGACTCACATAAAATTAAGTTTATAAAACAGAAGCATCTAGATGACTCGAAGGCATTTGTAAATAAATATGGAGAAAAAGCCTTGGTTTTATCAAGGTTTATGCCGATTATAAGGACGATAGTGCCGTTTTTATTAGGAGCAGGCAAAATGAATTATAAAAAATATTTTATATATAATTCAATAGGTGGAATCCTATGGGTTCTTCTATTCTTGAATTTGGGCTATTTCTTTGGAAGAGTACCATTAGTGAAGGACCATTTTTCACTCATTATAGTAGCGATTGTAATAATATCGTTTATTCCGGTAATATATGGTGCGATGAAACCGATGATGAAAAGAAAATAACATAAATGGATAGGAAAAGGGGAATGTAGGGGAAGGCCAATGTGTCGGTCCGTTTTAAAACGGTAACAAACTCTTGGCAAAATAAATATGAATAACAATAATATTTTAATTTAGAAGAAGACATAGTAAACGGAGGGACACATTGGTCCCTCCCTACATTCCCTTTTCCTCATACAACCCTTTTTCATACAAATCTTCTATATACACATCTTTTTCACGTCCGCCGTCTAAGAATCCGACTCGTGCAATATTATCATTAACCTCTTGAATCCATACAGGTCTTTCATCATACAAGACATCGTGCAGCTGCCTTTCCTGCATTATTTCAAACACTCTTTGCTTATCCATATATATACCTTCTTTCTAATTGCATTATTGCATTTTAGTTTAAACTTATATAGTAAATATATCCAAATAGTTGATTGACTATACATATAATTTGATATAAAATTAATCAAATTGGAGGACAAAATATGCGAGTAAAATATAAAGATGAAATATTAGAGGTAGAAAGCGGCACAGTGGTAAGAGATTTATTTAAGGAAGAGATAGAACAAGCTAAGCCGGCAGTTGTTGCATGCAGATTTAACAATGAAGTTATGAGTCTTAATTATAAAATAAAACGTGACGGGGAAATAGAGCTTATAGATATTGGCACGAAAGATGGAATGAGAGTATATAGAAGAGGGCTCATATACATTGTAGCAAAAGCAGTAAGCGAGGTTTATCCGAAGGCATCGTTTGCAATCAATTACCAGCTGTATCATGCTCTTTTATGCGAAATAAGCAATATGGAAATAACAGAAGAATTAATACAAAAAATAAATAATAGAGTACAAGAAATAATTGCCAGCAATTTGCCTATTGTAAGAAAAACAATGACAAAAAAAGAAGCAGTAGAATTCTACAAGAAAAATGATACTTTAAAAGGCAGACTGCAGTTAGGGCCAAAGGATAAAGACGAAATAGTGCTGTATTACTGCGAAGATTACTACAACTACTTCTATGGGGTTTTGCCAATATCTACAGGGGTTATAAAAAATTATGACATCAGTAAATATGACAGAGGATTTTTAGTAAGATTCCCTAGCAGGAAATCGCCAGCAATACTGACGGATTTCAAAGAAAATCCAAAGCTGCTGGAAGCGTTGGAAGAGTATGAAGACGTGCACAAAGTCCTAGATATAGATACACTATATAAATTGAATAGAGCTGTAAAAGAGGGTACTATAAGAGAATATATATTGTTGGATGAAGCTCTGCATGACAAGAAAATATCTGGAATTGCGGACAATATAGCAAAAAACAAAGACATAAAAGTTGTACTTATTGCAGGACCGTCATCTTCAAGCAAAACTACATTTGCAAGAAGATTATCATTGGAACTTAGGCTAAATGGAATAAAGCCGGTGACTATGTCTGTTGATAATTATTTTGTGGAAAGAGGAGAGACACCGAAAGACGAAAACGGGCAGCTGGATTATGAGTGTATTGAGGCATTAGATAGAAACCTTCTTAATAATGATATTTTGAAACTGCTAAGTGGTGAAGAGATTCAGGCGCCTACCTTTAACTTTACTAAAGGGGCAAAAGAATACAAAGGAAACACTATGAAGCTTGATAAGAATCAAGTGCTTGTTATGGAAGGGATACATTGTTTAAATGATGAGCTTACATATTTAATTCCGAAGGAGCATAAGTATAAGATTTACATAAGCTGCCTGACTGTGCTTAACATGGATTATTACAACAGAATTTCCACAACAGATAGTAGGCTAGTAAGAAGAATAGTAAGGGACAAGCAGTTTAGGAATTATTCTGCACTAGATACACTGGAGAGGTGGCCGTCTGTAAATAGAGGAGAATCTAAAAATATTTTCCCATTTCAAGAACAGGCAGACATTATGTTTAATTCGTCATTAATATATGAATTGGGTGTATTAAAGAGATATGCAATGCCATTGCTAGCAGAAATAGGCAGCGACCACCGAGAATATTCGGAAGCAAGACGATTAATTGCGATGCTGAGCTATTTTGAGGATATACCTGTCAAATACATTCCATATAACTCATTATTAAGGGAATTCATTGGGGGGAGTGTTTTTCAATAATGTAGGAATTTAGGAATTTAGGAATGTAGGAATGTAGGAATGTAAGAATGTAGGAATGATGGAAGAAATTTGCCTTTGGCAAATTTTTAAATGGAAGGTATTGAAATGGATATGAAAGTGTTTACCGAAATTGATGAAGGATTTGTTTGTGAGAATTGTGGCGAAAAGGTGGCAAAGCTGGGATATTCCTGCAGGAACCATTGTAATCACTGCCTATATTCAAAACATGTAGATAAAAATCCAGGAGATAGATTAGAAGAATGCCATGGATTACTAGAGCCAATAGGCATAGAGCTAGATGGTAAAAAAGGATATGTAATAGTGTTCAAATGCCAGAAGTGCGGGCAAATTAGGAAAAACAAGGCAGCAAAGGATGATAATATTGATAAAATAATCGAAATCAGTAGACTTTTTATGTAAATGGGTGTATAATCACAATTTAGCGAAGAGCCAAAATATTTAATAGAAAGGATGTGTTGAACATGTCAACAGAAGAACCAGTAGTACCACAAGTGTCAGCGGATGCCAAATTAGCAGAATGTAAAAAGAGAGAAGGAAAAGTTAAAAGCGTTATAGGCATTCCTACAACCCTAACTCGTATTGGGGAACTTGAAGTAAAAGGCATTGATAGTGAATTACAAGATCAATGGATTAATGGAAGATTTAATGATGAAGAAGGGGAGGTTTGGGTAATAAGTTTAATAATTTATAAAAATGGTGATAGGCACTATAGAATGACAAATGATAGTACAGGAAGAAAATTTGATATACAGCAAAGAAAAGGAAGCAATCCAGGTCGAACTTATCTAGACGGAGGAGACTATACTTACATAGAGACTGGAGACATAGAATATACATTAAGCGGACCGGAAAGAATTTCTAAATCAGATTTATGGAGGATATATTACAGAGAAAAGCAGAAGGGTATGTTGGGGCTGGAGAATGACCTGATTGCATGCTGTAATAGAGGAAGTATTTCCGGTAAAGACCCAAAACCAACTGCTGAAGCAATAATGGATAGATATAATGTACTTAGAGGATTCCCATATGAGCTGGACAGAGTGTTAGGGTGTGAAAGGGATAGAGGTAAAGGAGCAAGATAAAACAAATGAAACTTGTAAACGACACAAACATAACCAAATACAATGAATTTCTCACAAATCATAGCAGATGCAATTTTCAGCAGTCAGTAGAATGGGCGAAGGTAAAGTCAAACTGGGTAAATGAGATTGTTATAGTAGAAAATGATGATGGAGAAATTATAGGTTCTCTTAGTGTGCTGATTAGGAAAATCCCGATATTCGGGAATATGATGTATTCACCAAGAGGGCCTGTTTGTGATATACATCGGCAGAAAAGTTTTGGAAGAATTAACAAATGGGTTAAGAGAACTGTCAAAAAAATATAATGCATTTGTTCTAAAAATAGAGCCGGATATAAGAAGTGATGATGCAGAGTTTAGAGAAATTGTAACAGATTTAGGTTATAAAATAAAAGATGATGCCAAAAATTTTAATGAAGAAATACAGCCTAGATATGTGTTTAGATTAAATATAAAAGACAAAACAGAAGAGGAAATTTTTGAGAATTTCCATCAAAAAACCAGATACAATGTACGTTTAGCGGCAAAAAAAGGTGTTGTTATTAGAGAAGGCACCAGAGAAGATTTAAAAGCATTTCATGACATAATGGTTGTTACAGGTAAAAGAGATAACTTTATTATAAGACCTCTTTCATATTTTGAAAAAATGTATGATGAGCTGGCTTCCCACGGACACATGAAATTGATGATGGCATTTTACGAGGACGAGCCTGTGTCAGGGATTATAGACATAATTTATGGAAATAAAGTATGGTATTTATATGGGGCGAGCAGTAACAAGCACAGAAATCTAATGCCGAATTATTTATTGCAATGGGAAATGATAAAATATGCAATAGAAAATAAAAAAGAAGTATATGACTTTCGTGGAGTATCAGGTGTGGTGGATGAAACCCACCCGCAGTATGGGTTATACAGGTTCAAAAAAGGCTTTGGTGCAGAATTTACAGAATTTATTGGAGAAATATATATACCATTTAAACCTGTGGTGTATTGGGCTTATAAATTGGCTGAGAAGCTATTCAAAAGGTTACGAGATATTATAAAAAGACCAGTTAATTAATGTCAATAGATTTTAATAAAAAAATTAAAAAAATTTTAATGTATAAAAAAGCATAGCAAACAAACCAATCTCAAGTAATT
>Ga0209629_10003152_pt1 | contig 11655 bp, 7 predicted proteins | sample TergutCu122P5_FD_187286 | JGI IMG/M metagenome (GOLD analysis project Ga0209629, IMG submission 187286) | Cubitermes ugandensis P5 segment gut microbial communities from Kakamega Forest, Kenya - Cu122 P5 (SPAdes) (version 2) | ecosystem: Host-associated > Arthropoda: Insects > Digestive system >...
TGATCAAAGGAAAGCAGAAAACAAAGAATTATTGGAATTATTCAAAGATTTTCGGGTAGCTGATGTCCGCGATGCAATGGATTGGATAGGCTATCATAATTTCGGTTCAATCGACCCGTCGGTACGCCCGATATTCAGGACAAAAGCCGTAGGAATTGCAAGAACCGCAAGATACCTCCCTTATGACGGACCTTATCCGGCTGAAAAAGGAGATGACTATACCAAATGGCAAGGATGGTATTATGGCAATGTCTGTACCTACCCTTGGATGGATGATATTGAAGACGGTGATTTCATGGCTATAGACGTTAGTGGAGTCAATGTGGGTCTGATTGGTTCGGAAAATACCCTGCGCGCTAAATTAAAAGGTATTCGGGGATTTGTTTTTAATGGTTCGGGAGTCAGGGATACTGATGAACTTCTCATGGAAAAAGTACCGGTTTGGTCAAATTTTATTGCACAATCCATGGTACAATGCAAAATCCAGTTTGATGCGAAAGATATTCCGGTTGCAATTGGCGGGGTTACCATACATCCGGGCGACATTATCGTTGCCGATGGAGACGGAGTCATTGTCGTACCGAGAAAAGTAGCTAAAGACGTTGCAAAATACGCTAAACAGATTTTAAGCGCAGATAAAGCTACCCGCAGAGCATCGTATGAAAAATTGCACTGGCAACCGGATGCTTCAGTAACCCAATAACCCAATAACCCAATAACTCATAACTCATAACTCATAATTATTTAAAAGTATGTTTGATAATTTAAGCGATAGATTAGAACGGTCGTTTAAGCTGCTGAAAGGCGAAGGCAGAATCACCGAAATCAATGTAGCCGAAACGCTGAAAGACGTTCGCAAAGCGTTGCTCGACGCCGACGTAAACTACAAAGTAGCTAAAACATTTACCGATACGGTGAAAGAAAAAGCGATGGGACAGAACGTCCTTACCGCAGTGAGACCCGGCGAATTGATGGTAAAAATCGTCCATGACGAACTGGCGGCGTTGATGGGCGGCGAAACCGCAGATATTAACCTGAAAAGTAATCCGGCGATTATATTAATGTCGGGATTGCAAGGTTCGGGAAAAACCACTTTCTCCGGAAAGTTAGCAAAAATGCTGAAAGACAAAAAGAGCAAGCGTCCTTTGCTGGTGGCAGACGACATTTATCGTCCGGCTGCTATCGAGCAATTGAAAGTGCTTGGCGAGCAAATCGGCGTTCCCGTTTATGCCGAACCCGAAAACAAAAATCCGGTTCAGATTGCGCAAAATGCTATCAAACACGCAAAGCAATTCAGCTACGATGTAGTGATTATTGATACCGCCGGACGTTTAGCCATAGACGAAGAAATGATGAACGAGATTGCATCTATCAAATCGGCGGTCAAGCCCGATGAAGTCTTGTTTGTCGTTGATGCGATGACCGGACAGGACGCAGTGAATACCGCCAAAGAATTTAACGACCGCCTCGATTTTCAAGGCGTTATTCTGACGAAGTTGGACGGCGATACCCGCGGTGGAGCGGCGCTTTCCATCCGCACGGTCGTAAACAAGCCCATCAAATTTGTAGGTACCGGCGAAAAAATGGAAGCCATCGACCCTTTTCACCCGACACGTATGGCAGACCGTATTCTCGGTATGGGCGACATCGTTTCGTTGGTCGAAAAAGCGCAGGAACAATTTGATGAAGAAGAAGCCCGTCGTCTGCAAAAGAAAATCGCTAAAAACCAATTTGATTTTAATGATTTTCTTAAACAACTTCATCAAATCAAGAAAATGGGGAATCTGAAAGACTTGGCTTCGATGATTCCGGGCGTAGGAAAAGCGATTAAAGACCTCGATATTGATGACGACGCTTTCAAAGGAATCGAAGCAATTATTTATTCCATGACCCCGAGCGAACGTTCCAATCCGACTATTCTGAACGGCTCGCGGCGGGCGCGCATTGCGCAGGGGAGCGGAACCAAAGTATCGGAAGTGAATAAGTTGTTGAAGCAATTTGACGAAACCCGCAAAATGATGCGGATGATGACTACGGCAAAAATACCCGGAAAAGGAGGTTTCAGGAGGTAATAATGGTACTTATAGATGGTAAATTAATCTCGGCTCAAATCAAATCGGAGATTGCCGAAGAAGTAAAGCAGATACTGAATGACGGCGGAAAACGTCCGCATTTAGCGGTTGTTATTGTCGGACACGACGGAGGAAGCGAAACCTACGTTGCAAATAAAATCCGCACTTGCGAAGAATTGGGTTTCGCATCGACTTTGATTCGCTATGAAGATGACGTAACCGAAATCGAACTTCTCGAAACAATAAACAAACTGAATAATAATCAGGATATTGATGGGTTTATCGTGCAGTTGCCTTTGCCCAAACATATTTCCGAACGGAAAATAATCGAAGCCATCGACTACCGGAAGGATGTGGACGGTTTTCATCCGATTAACGTTGGACGCATGATGATTGGTTTGCCATGCTTCGTTTCAGCCACTCCTGCAGGAATCGTAGAATTACTGAGGCGATACAATATTGAAACTGCCGGTAAGAACTGCGTCGTTTTAGGTCGCAGCAACATTGTCGGGAAACCCATAGCCGCTTTGCTGATGCAGAAAAGTTACCCCGGCGATTGTACCGTTACGGTTTGCCACAGCCGGACGGTAAATATAGAAAAATATTGTCGCGAAGCCGATATTATTATTGCCGCCTTAGGCGTCCCCGGATTTCTGAAAGCCGACATGGTGAAAGAAGGCGCCGTAGTGATTGATGTGGGTACCACCCGCGTTCCTTCTGCGGAAACCAAATCAGGATTCAGACTCAAAGGCGATGTGCTTTTTGAAGAAGTCGCCCCCAAATGTTCCTACATATCTCCCGTACCCGGCGGAGTCGGTCTGATGACGATTGTTTCTTTAATGAAAAATACTTTGCTTGCAGCGAAAAAATAGATGATAAGGCTGTGTCGAAAGTGTCATCATCTAATATTTTGCCTATAAATGTAAGACTTGATTATAAATCCGGCGGACTTTCAAACCGGCATCTTCCCAGGTAATGGCATCAACTTCTTTTTTCCCTTCTTCTTTCAGGTATTCATACATAGCCGGATAGGTAATGATGGAATACATGGCGTCTGCCATTGCTTCAATATCCCAATAATCCGTCTTGATAGTATTGTTGAGAATTTCCGCACATCCCGACTGCTTGGATATAATCGAAGGAACGCCGCATTGCATGGCTTCAAGCGGAGAAATTCCAAAAGGTTCTGACACGGAAGGCATCACATAGACATCGCTCGATTTGAGAACTTCATACACTTGCGTTCCTTTCATAAACCCCGTAAAATGAAACCTGTCCGAAATGTTTCGCTGAGCGGCTAATCGAATCATCTCTTTCATCATATCGCCGTTGCCTGCCATAACAAACCGTACATTGCCGGCTTTTTGCAAAACCCTGTTGGCTGCCTCCACAAAGTATTCAGGGCCTTTTTGCATCGTAATCCGTCCTAAAAAAGTAATGACTTTATCTTTTGTGCCTTTTTTTGAACTGATAGATTCTATTTCAGGACCTAGCGGCTCGACCGCATTGTGCACTGTGGTCACTTTTCGCGGATCCTGATTGTATTTTTCTATGACTGTATTTCGAGTCAGATTGCTTACGGTGATAATATGGTCGGCATGATTCATCCCATCTTTTTCAATACCATACACTTGCGGATTCACCTTCCCCCGGCTCCGGTCAAAATCGGTTGCGTGCACATGAATAACCAAAGGTTTTCCGGTGACCGCTTTAGCATGAATGCCTGCCGGATAAGTGAGCCAGTCGTGCGAATGAATGATGTCCATGTCGATTGTCCGCGCAATTACGCCGGCAACAATCGAATAGTTATTAATCTCTTCAAGCAGATTGTTGGGATACCGTCCTGAAAATTCGATACATCCCAAATCGTTGGCAGGGAAATAGCTGAAATCGGCATAAATATGGTTTCTTAAATCAAAATACAATTGCGGATTCATATAGCTGCCTACGCGTTTGCTAACATAATCCCATGAAACGTCTCTCCAAACAACCGGCGTACTGTTGGCTCCTATCAGGCGAAGAAAACTCTGGTCTTCATCGCCCCAGGGCTTGGGCATGACAAACGTAATTTCCATATCGGATTGCATCGACATTCCACGTGTCAATCCGAAACTTGCAGTTCCCAACCCTCCCAATATATGCGGCGGAAACTCCCATCCAAACATCAAAGCCTTCATCTATAATTATCAATTATCAATTATCAATTACTTCATTATAGCTCTCCAACAATTTTAATACCCGCAAAACAGCAGCTACATTCATAGCAAAAGAAATAGCTCCTCCGCTTTGGAAAGGAGGATTTCCATCGAATAATTCCGATAATGTTCCGATACAATGCTGGTTCATCTCGTCGTCTAATCCAATCAACATACGTTCGACAAAAGAAATGCCGCTTAATTGATACAAACGCAGATAGGCTTCCAAGTAGAACCCAAGAAGCCAGGGCCAGGCAGTTCCTTGATGATAAGCTAAATCGCGGTCCCTTTCCTGTCCTGTATAATAGGGATGATATCCCTCGCTGTTTGGACTTAACGAGCGAATTCCTTTTGTAGTTAATAATTCTTTTGTAACAATATTTAGCACGGCTCTTTTTTGTTGACGATTCAAAGGCGAGTAATCCAAAGCAATAGCAAACAACATATTGGGACGAACGCTCCAATCGACGTAGGCTCCGTCCACAAAATCGAACAAATAGCCGTAACCGTTGATGAAAGTTTCAACAAACGAACCGCCGGTTTTATTTGCAATATCGTCCAATTGATTAACTTTTTCGACTTTATCTTGTGATGCAGCCAATGCGGAAGCAAATTTCAAAGCATTATACCACAGCGCATTAAATTCTACGATATAACCCGAACGGGGAACAATCGGCTTGCCGTCAAGGGAAGAATTCATCCATGTAATCGCTTGATTCTTCCCGTCTGAATAAAGCAATCCGTTCTGTTCCAAGACTAAATTAGGATGCTTATTTTCGATAATATAATCAATTATCTCCTGAATCAATTCTCCATATCTTTCCTGACACTGTACGACCCCTTGCATTTTCGAATATTGCTGCATCGCCCAGATTGCCCATAAAAAAACATCCGGCATTCCAATCTCTTTAATAACCTTATCTTCCGAGCCATCTTTCATATAATTTCGAATAGCGGGTGCGGCGGTAGTCATAATTTTCTCAAAGCGCACCGGGTCGTCAATGGACAAGGTGCATCCGGGCAAAGAAATAAATAAATCCCGCGCCCGAACTTTGAACCATGGATATCCGGCAATTAAATAAGCATCGTTTTCGGTCGGGCGATGGTAAAATTGCTGAGCGGCATTTTTCAAGCAATTGTAAAAACTCGTCCGGGAAGTTCGCGTTTGAATTTCTTCTTCAAACTTATCTGCCATAATCGAAGGGTCAATAAAAGTATCTCCGGCGGCAAAATAAATCGACTCTCCTTTTTTAATATCCAATTCAAAATATCCGGGCACATACAAATCTTCTTTATAAGGAAGTCCCCGTTCCATCTCTTTCGAATATTCAATATTTTTGTACCAGTCCGGTTGAAAAACAAAAGTACAGGGTTTGTTAAATTGCATATACAAATCGGGATAGCCTTCATACATTCGCGTTTTTATTCCGTTTTCCACCAAATCATAATGCCGGTTGGCATAAGGGTTGGCTGAAGTCAAAGCATTAATATTCCGAAATGCGAGGAATGGCTTGAAGCGCAAAGTCGTTTGCGAATGAGCGTCAAGCAAAGTGTATTTAATCAAAATGCGGTTATCATAAGCCGTAAAGACCTTCTCTTTAGACATCATAACTCCGCCCACGCGGTAAATCGTTCGCGGCGTAATGTCGCAGTCGTATTGCCGGATATACTTATGTCCGTTCGGACTGAAATGATAATTGTCATATTGATGAATACCCAGATTAAACTCAGCGCCATGCTGAATAACCGTTTCGTCGAGCGATGAAAGTAGCACATGATTGTCTTCTCCTAAAGCCGGAACCGGAATGACGAGCAAACCATGATATTTACGGATGTTACAGTCAACAATGGTAGTAAAATGGTAAGCGCCGCCCCTGTTGGTACGTAATATTTCTCTTGTCAATGATTCTTCTAAATTGATTAACAAGTTTTTATCAAAATTCAAATATCCCATACGTCTTAATCTTATTTCTTGTCTGTTTGTATATTAGTAATTTAAAGACGAAAATTACGACATATTTTTAGGATACACAAATAAATTGCATTTTTTTTATTTATTTTCTTAATTTTGCAGGTATGAATTTAAAATTTGAACAAAAACAGATTCTCTATGCGCTCTTTTTTCCGGTCTTGTTCATTATTGCCTTGTGGTTGATATGGATTGTAGAAAAGACCTGGGGAGCCGATTGGAGCCGTTGGGGAATTTTTCCCGGAAAAATTGAAGGATTGCGGGGAATCATCACTTACCCGCTCATTCATGCCAATGCCAAGCATCTTTTTTCGAATAGCGTTCCGCTGCTGGTTTTAACATGGTGCTTGATCTATTTTTATAAAGATTTGGGATATATAGTTTTTCCGGTATTGTGGTTCTTTTCAGGATTATTTACATGGATTTTAGGTCGCGATTCATGGCACATCGGCGCCAGCGGATTGATTTATTCATTGGCTTTCTTCCTGTTTTTCAGCGGAATCTTCCGGCGATACATCCCTTTGATGGCTGTTTCATTAGTAGTAGTTTTTCTTTATGGTAGCATGGTTTGGAATATGTTTCCAATTGCGGAAATCGTTGACCCCTCTGTTTCGTGGGAAGGTCATTTAGCAGGCGCAATCAGCGGATTGCTGTGTGCTTTGATTTTCGTAAAACAAGGTCCTCAAAAACCGGAACCCGAAGAAGAGGAAGAAGATGATGAAGGAAGCGAAGAAAGCGAATTATATATACAAAGCCCATAACTACACTATGCTTAGAATTTAGGGAAAATCCTCAAAAAAGCCGTAGATAAACAAATTGCAAGATTATTTCGTATATTTGCAGAATAAATTAAAACAAATAGAAGAATGTGAGAGCATAGCTCGAAGTTGAATGAAACAAATCTTAATCACCGGCGCCAGCGGATTCATCGGTAGTTTTCTGGTAGAGGAAGCCTTGAGCCGAAACTGGAAAGTTTGGGCAGGCATTCGGAAAACCAGTAGCAGGGAATACCTGACCGATGAACGAATTTCGTTTATCGATTTGAATTATTCCGATAAGAGTAAACTCAAACAACAAATCGAAAATCAAAGGGATAATTTCGGGAAATGGGATTATGTTATCCACAATGCAGGCGTAACCAAATGCCTCAATTCCGAAGATTTTGAAAAAGTCAATTACCGTTTTACCTGCAATCTGATTGAAGCCTTGAAAGAAACCGGTGCGATGCCGGATAAATTTGTTTTGATGAGCAGTTTAAGCGCAACGCCTCCGCCGGATACGCTGTATGGAAAAAGCAAACTGAAAGCCGAAGAATTTCTGGAATCGCAAACCGATTTCCCTTTTGTGATTTTGCGTCCTACCGGCGTTTATGGTCCGCGCGACAAAGATTATTTTTTGATGTTGAAAAGTATAAAAAACGGATTGGAGCTGACTGCCGGCTATGAACCTCAACTGCTTACATTTATTTATGCAAAAGATTTGGCAAAGGCTGCCTGCCTCGCCGCCGAAAGTGATTTTATCCATAAAATATATAACGTTACAGACGGAAATACGTATTCCGATGAGACTTATACTCAAATAGCCAAACAGGCGCTGGGTAAAAAACGGGTAGTGAAACTGAGAGTTCCTTTGCTGTTTCTGAAAACGGTTTCCACGCTGGCGGAACTGTTTTCCAAAATAACAAAGAAACCCTCTACTTTGAATTGCGACAAATATAAAATTATGAAACGCCGTGACTGGACCTGCGATATTTCACCAATAATCCACGATTTGGGCTATAAAGCCGAATATGATTTGGAACGCGGTATCAAGGAATGCGTAAGATGGTACACAAACCACGGTTGGCTGTAATGCAAGAATAAAACGAGCGCCGTCTTTAATTTTGATACGAAACGGATAGCGTTGGTCACATACAGACTAAATCTTTTCTCAATTAATCACTTTCACTGTTTGATTTCCTGACCGGACGATATATATGCCATGGGATAATGATGTTGTACTCAATATATCTTCATTGCCGGTTGCTATGCCTTGATTTATAAGCGTTCCTGCAATATTATACAAGTTCCAGGACTTGCCGGCAGTCAATCCGCTCACGTGCAGCGTTCCGTTTGTTACCCAAGCTTTCAAGCCGGTTGCCTGTGAGACGGTTTCAATATCCGTACCTTTTTTCACCGTAAAACTTGCATTGACCGTTGCGTTTACGGCGACTTTTCCGCTTGTGCCGCCCGTTCCGCTGATGGAGATGGTTTCGTCGTAATTTCCGGCTGTTAAGTTTGCTTTCGGCTGAACCGTGAAAGTAGCCTTGGCTCCTGCGGCGAGGTTAGTCGTCGAGAGCGTTCCGATGGCATAATTCTTAGCGGTGGGCTGATTCAGCGTGACGGAGCCGGTGCCGGTATTGGTGACGGTCACTGTTTGCGCTGCCGGCTGCGTGTAGGGAGCTTGCAGGCTGCCGAACGAAGTCAGCGGCGAGGCGGCGAGGGTGTAGGTGGGCGCAGCGGCGATTACGATTGATAATGCTTTTTGGACGATTGCCGTGGCATTCGCCGCCTGAACGGTGAAACTGAATGTTCCGCTTGCGGTTGGCGTTCCCGAAATCACGCCGGTTGTTCCGGCAAGGCTCAGACCGCCGGGCAAGCTGCCTGTCGCTATGCTCCACGTGATTGGTTTGTCGCCTGTCGCTTGCAGCGTTTGATTGTAGGCTGTGCCTGCCGTTCCGTTGGGCAGGGAGGTGGTTGTGATGGTGGGTCCTGCGCCGGTACTCTTTACCCACACGGTTGATGTGCCATCGGTGTAGGTGAGATAACCCGATTTTGTGGTAACGGCTTCATAGTCGTTTTTAGTTTTGTAGGTTGTACCGACTACGATATATATTCCTGTGGTGGGAACGGTAATTGTACCGTCAATGGTAATTTTTGTGCCACCTCTTCCACCGCCACCGGCATTTGCGCCGACACTGAGTGCAGCTGTCGCTGTAACATTTCCAAGCACATTGAGTTCTGCTCCCTGTCTTGCATATACGCCAGTACCGCCTCCTGTCGCGTTTGTTACAGTGGCTGTATCGTAACCGGAATTTATGTATGCACCTTCACCCACTGTTGATGTAACATTGAAGTTGCCAATACCTGATAGAAAAACATTTCCTCCTTCAACCAGAAGAGCACGATTAGTAGTATTCACTACGTTCAAATTTTTACCGTTCAGGTCAAAAGTAATCTTCTTGCTACTGACGGTAAGTGTACTGCTATAATCAATATTTGCAAGCAACTTGATAGTAGTAGGCGTTGTGCCGCCTGTCGGTACCGCCGCCAGTGCATCGTCGAGCGAGGCGTAGGGAGTCGTGCCGATGGAGCAGACGGGAACCGTTACCGTCACCGTTGCCACATTACTTGTAGCTGTTGCGGTTTTATTGTTCGTCGCGTTACTGTTGGTATTTGTTACCACCACAGAGTAAGGATAAACGCCTTTTGTTGTCGGTGTAAATGAAAAACTGCTCGCGGCGCTGACTACTATGCCGGTGTTGTCGTTGTACCATTTGTAGGAAAGCGTACCGCCGTCGCTGACGGTAGCCGTTACGGAGAGGGTTGCTGCCTCACCCACGTTTATCGTTACATCTTGAGGCTGCTTTGTGATGACAGGTGTTTCCGCATTGACAACAGCCGCCTGAACGGTTACCGTTGCCACAGCGCTTGTAGCTTTTGCGGTTGTAGAGCCGGTCGCTTTATTGTTGGTATTGGTTACTACTACATAGAAATAAAACGTGCCGGCTGTCGTCAATTTCGGAAGCGTATAACTACTGTTGGTGGCTCCGGCGATAGGCGTTCCGCCTTTATTACTGTTTGTGGTGTTTGCATACCACTGGTAAGATAGCGTACCGTCGAGGACAGATGCTGTTACGGAAAGCGTCGGGGTGGCTCCAATTTTCACTGTTACGCTTTGCGGCTGAACGTTGATAGTCGGTGTTTCCGCATTGAGAACAGCCGCCCGCATCATCTGCGGCGTAAACAAAACGGCGCAGAATAAAATTGTTGTAAAGATAATCTTTTTCATTTTTTTGTTTTTTTTAGTTGTTAAACATTTGTAATTAAAAATTGATGCGGCAAAGGTAGGAGGCGGAAATATTCATCACAATCCCCCTCGGGGGGTATTTGCTTTGCAGACAGAAAAAACCCCCCTCGGGGGGTATTTGAAGATTGAAAAAAAATTCTACCTTTGTATCAAGAAAAACAACTCATTTATAAAAAAACACAACATCAGGTATTATGAAACTTATTTGTAATTTACGACCGTTTACTTTCAAGGTTTATCTAATGTCTGCTTTTGCCTTATCGCTTTTGGCGCAGGGCTGTAATTCATCCGGTAACGCAGGGGATAAGCAACAGGTTATACAAAACGTGCCAACGGTAAATATTGCGCCGGATTCTTTGGAACTCGCCGGCAATGCCAAACTCGACAGTTTGCTGCGCTTGGCTGCGACAGCAAAACAGGATACAAATCTGGCAATGTTGTATTATAAGATTGGTGTATTATATAAAGATAATGATTTTGAAAAAGCGAAAGAATATTATATCCGGTTAAAAAACCTGAGCGAAAATTTGAATTGGAATGAGGGTTTATATTTGTATGCAGCCGATTTTTCAATCATACTTGTGCGGCAGGGATTAATCGATTCTGCTATTATTATCAATCAACAAGCGCTTGATTTGGCAAAAAAAGAAAAAAGTAAATATCGGATTGCTTTAACTAATGTCCATTTAGGCACATCCTATTTTTATAAAGATTGGATTGAGACCGCTTTACAATTACATATAGAGGCGTTGCCTTTCCTTGAAAAAATGAATGATCAACAAAACCTTGAATCCGTTTATTATAGGATGGGAGGTATCTATCAATACCTGAATAATATGGAAAAAGCCGTTTATTATTTTGAAAAGGCTGTCGCTTTAGACGGGAATGACCCTTTTGCCTTATTCGGTTTAAGTCAGGCTTATTCATATACAAATCAAAATGAAAAATCGGATATCTACTTACAAAAAACATTAAACATTTGTAAACAACAAAATAACCGCTATATAATGGCGTTTGCTTATGCTCTTTCAGGAGCAAACGCTTTAGCGTCTCTTAATTTGAATGATGCGGAAATATGTCTTAATAAAGCGTTGGAAATAAGCGAGAAAGACGGAAACAAAGCAGCTTTTCTCCAAACCTTGCTAAACTTAGCGCAAATGGAAGAGATAAAAGGCAATTATACACTATCAGAGGAGCATGTCCGGAAGGCTCTTACATTATCTTCAGAATTAAATGATAAAGCCGGAGAACTGACCTGTTATAAAATACTTGCAGAACTGTCAGCCATCCGGCATAATTATCGGGATAATATGCAATATTGGGAAAAAATGGATTCTCTTGATATAGCTAA
>Ga0209629_10003153_pt1 | contig 11655 bp, 4 predicted proteins | sample TergutCu122P5_FD_187286 | JGI IMG/M metagenome (GOLD analysis project Ga0209629, IMG submission 187286) | Cubitermes ugandensis P5 segment gut microbial communities from Kakamega Forest, Kenya - Cu122 P5 (SPAdes) (version 2) | ecosystem: Host-associated > Arthropoda: Insects > Digestive system >...
CCTCGGATAATGCGACGAGACAATCTGATATGCCGTCGCAAGCAAAGCGCGATGCAAGCGATACATTTGCGAAACGGTCGCTTCCGAATCGTCGGCGTTCATTTTGTCGATCGCCTCTTTCAATTTGTCGTGATCCGTTTTTTTGGCGTAAGCGAACAGGAGATGCGGGTCGCTTCCGAAGTGAAATTCCGCGTAGGGGGTAAGATATTGCAACATCTGCGTCACCGCCGCCACGGCCGTCGTCCGTTTGATCGAATAACGCTCCACCGACGGCATGGTTTCGGCGTGATTTTTCAACATTTCGTCAATGACTTTCTTGATTTTGAGCTGGTCGGCGGGACGTGCGAAAACAATAATATGCCCTGGAAGCTGCGTTGCCGGGAAAATTTGTGCTCCCGGTGCCACATACGCAATTCCCTGAGCGGCCCAATTCCAAAGATAAGTATAACGCAAATCGCTGATGTCATAGCCGACGACGATTTTTTCCGATTCCGGTGGTTGCGGAACGTCGATTCCCTCGATGCTTTTCGCGATTTCCTCGTGCAACGCTTCGGGGGCGATCACGACAAGATCGCCGTTGTCTTCGCGGAACCGGAACTCGGCCCGGCCGTTATACTGCGCCGCCAAAATCGTATACAAACGACCGACGCTCAAATGTTTTGCAAAATACGTTTTGGTGACCGGTTCCGGGAACGATTCGGAGATGGATTTGGTGAGTCGTTCGGCAAGCTCGTGCTGTTCGGAGGTTCCAAAGACGATCACGGTGCCGTTGGCGGCATTGGGGGAGGCAAAACCGCCCGGAATCTGCGACTGCAAAACGTTGGCGGTCAACACGGCCGCTTGCGGCGAAACATGATACACTTTCAGCACGGGGGTATTTTCCGGCGTCGTGAGCGTTTCCATTTTTCCGAGGATTTCGACGACCCGTTTCTGGTCCGCCGGCTTCGCGTAAACGATCAACTGGTTCGGCGCGACTCCGGGAAACAACTGGACATGTTTGGCCGCCAACGCCTGCGAAATCACGAATTGTGCGCGATAAATCGTCGTCTTTTCGAGGTTGTACACCTCGACAACCGGCATTTCATCCTCTTTTTGTTCGATGTATTTCCTGATGAACGCTTCGATTTCCTTCTGTGTCTGCGGCGATGCCACGGCCACGATCACTTCGCGGTCGGACTGCGGAGTGAACGAAGCGACCGGGTCCGGAAACGCCATGCGGAGTGAACGAAAACACGGATACAACGTGTCCGGAGGATAATCGACAAAACTGTATTCCTGCGGCACGGGCTTGACGTCTTCCGGCAAATCGACGTCGATTTCCTCCAGCGTTTCCGCGATTTTCTGGTGGTCTTTCGGGGTCGCACGAATCACGAGCGAACGGGCTTTCGGGTCCTCCGTGTTTTCCTGCGGCTGCGGTTGTCGCAGGTACTGTAGCGTGAAACCGTCGTAGTAATAACTGCTGCCGTAACCGTAACCATACCTGTTTTGTTGAGATTCCGAATCATATTGGGCGTTTGGCGCGACCAGTTTCAACCACTGTTTCGCGTTGGCGACCGAGATGTATTTGAGCGTGTAGACCACCGCTTTGGCACTGACGGCACCGTCCAGCTCCTTCGCGAATTCGTCGATCAGTTTTTGTATCTTTTCAACATCGTCTTTCGGCCCAAAGTAAAAAAACTGGTTCGGCATTGGTCCTTCCGAAGGATAACCGGCAAACTCGGAGTAGACACGCCTGATGAACCATTGCCGCGAAATTGGCGTCCCGTCGGGAATCGTGAACGTGAAGACTTTGGACCGGTCACTCCCGTCCTTGTCCGCATTGACCTGGTCGACGAATTGCTTGATTTTGGCCTGATCCGCTTCCGAGGCGTAAACGATGATATCGCGGCGTCCCATCCCCGAATTAATTTTCGCCGTCGGCGCGATTTCCTGCAAAATCGGCAGGTAGTAGAAGATGTACCCGTACTCGAATTGATACGTTTTCAGCGACTGCTTGCCCGTCTCTTGCGACGCCGTGACGATCGATTCGATGGCGGTCGAAACCCGCTTTTGATCCTCCTCCGGCAGGTAAACCATCACCGACCGCGTCGTTGGATCGACCTTGTAACAGCCGAGGCGGGTTCCGGTCAGGTTTGCCTGAACCCGCTGTTGCTGCTGAAACCCTTGCTGCCGCATCATATTGTATAATTCATAGCTGTACATGTAAGGGGAAAGCTGGCGCAAATTCCGCAACGGATCGTCTTTGAGCAGGTTTTTGATTTCGTAAGCGGTGAGCGATTCCGCTTCGGGGAACATCCCCTGCAACAGCCCTTCGAGCGTCACGGGGTCGGTTTCACCGTAAGGATAAATCGCGAATTCGGGATGATATTTGTCGTCACTGCTTTGCATCTGTTCGAGCAACATTTTGATCCGTTCATGTTCTTTGAGCGTTGCCCGAACGATTAATTTTTTTGATGTTTCATCGCACTGCGCCTCCATTTCCGGGAAAAACGCCTGCATCATTTTGAGTGCCGTTGCCTGCGCCAGTTTCGGAATCGGATACGAGACATATTTTTCCTGGAGCGACACGTCGGCATCGGTATTGATTTTGTCGATCATTTCGGCGATGGCGGCATGTTCTTCCGGAGTCGCCCAGATGAGTATCCGTTTGTTTCGCTCGTCGACCTGCGACTTGATGTTCGGGTACACCTGCTTGATCGATTCCAGAATCACCTTGGGGTCCCCCAGCGCGATCGGGTAGGGGAACAATTTCAGGTTTTTCATGCTGTTCGGATCAAGTTGCAGTAAGGTGGTGCTGACTTTTTGCATGTCGGTTTTCGACGCCCAGACGACGATCCGCATCCCTTGTTCGTCATAAATCAATTTCGCTTCGGGAACGGCCGTTTTCAATGTGTCCTGTACGGTTTTGATGTCGACCGAGGTCAGCGAAAACGCCTGCAATTGCAATTCCTGATCGTCGTTTTTTCCCGCTTTCATGAGCATCAGCGCGTCGCCGATCAACTGGTGTTCCGACGGTTTCGCCCAGATCGAAATCTTTCCCGGCGTGTCGTCCGCAACGACTTGCAGGCTTTTCAACTCGGCGGCGGCGGTTTTCACGAACGCTTCGAGCCGCTTGCGCTGGTCGGAGGTCACGTCGTAAATGAAAAGCACCGGATCGTCCGGCGTAAAGGTCGAAACGATGAGGTCGACGTTTTTCCTGATGAGTTCGTGTTCCGCCGGTCGCGCGACGACGAGCAACTGTTTGGTCGTGTTGTCGGGAATGATGGTCGCCTCCGGAACAAGCGTGCGCAATGACGAAAGCAAATAGGGGGGAGCCTCGCCGCTGAGTTTGTAAAACCGGACGTCCGGGTCGTTCGGTCCCGCTTCCACCGGGTCGAGTTTTTCGATCAACGCCTTGATCAGTTCGAGTTGCGCACTGTTGATCCCCTGCACGATCAGCGTTTTACCCGGTTGGTCGTAACTGACGGGGGACGCCGGAAACATCCGTTGCACGATGTTGATCAACGTTCCCGGTTCGGCGCGACGGATCGGAAAGCGTCCGAATTTGTTCGCCGGGTCGGTGTGATACACTTTTTCAATCGTTTCGCGAACAATCGCCTGTTCGTCGTCTGTTCCCCAGACGACGACGGTGGCGCCAAAATAATCATAACTGACTTTCGCGTTCGGGACGAGTTGTTGCAATTCCTGCAACAGGGACACGGGCCCGCGATAATTTCCGACTGCGTCATAAGTATACACGTTCCCGACCGGATACGACGCGAAGTACCGTTTCGTGCGGTTCGGGTCACGCGAATCGATCTGGTCCAGCAGCGTTTTGAGCGCATCCGCGTTTTGTTTCGGCACGCGAAGGATCAGACGGCCGTTCGGCTTGTCGTCGGTGATTTTGATGTCGGGATAAATTTCCTTGATCATCGTTTGCACGGTATCCGAACCGGTCACTCTGAGCGAATGGATGATCACTTCCTCCTGCAATTCGGCGGGTACCTCGGCACGAATCGTCTCAAGCAATTTTCCGATCCGTTCCTGCTGTTGCGGCAACGCCCAGACGACCAGCATGTTTTTCCGGTCGTCATTCATCAGGCGGAAATCGCCGATTTCTTTTTTCAGGTCTTCCTGGAGCAAATCGAACCGCGACCGTTCGGTTTGCGTCACCGGATAACTTTGCAACATATGTTGCCCGGTCGAAGGGAGTTCGGTTTTGATCTGTTCAAGCAGTTGTTCGACCTCGTCCAGCACGGCGGGCTGCGCCTTGACGTACAAAACCATCGGGTCCTGGTCGTCACGCTTGATTTCGACGATATACGATACCTGATTCTTGATCAGACTGATCATTTTCTCCGAAACGGCCTGCCCGACGTTGAAAAACCGGATTTGTTCCTTGGGCGGCAGACTTGCTTCCGACTCGAGAATCAGTTTCGACGCCAGCAGTTGTTCGGTGGCCGTCCCGGCAATGGTGAACCGTTTATTTTCCTTGTCGTATTCGATTCGGGCGCGCGGCACGCACTCGCGCACGAAATTGACGATCTGATCCGGCATCGCCCGCTCGACCGGCTGCACGCGAATCGAACGCGGTTCGGTCCCATCGCTTTTGGTCACCGATTCCACGATTTTTTCGACCTGATCTAGGTCCCCTTTTGGTCCGTAAGCGATCAGCCGCATGTTTTTTTCGTCGAAAACGACCGAACCGAAATGGCGGAACATCGCCTGCAATGTCGGCATCACCTCGTCGGGGAGTTTTTCGTTGAGCGGAATGACGCGAATGTCGAGTCCAAATTCAGCGTCGATTTTTTCGACGAAATCACGGACGGCGGCAAGCGTTTGTTCCGTTCCATAAACGATGAGACTGTTGGTGCCCGGTTCGACGACGAGACTGATTCCCGGCACGACCTGCGTCAACAGAAATTGGGCCGAAGAGGCATTGACACGCCGCAACGTAAACGTCTCCACTTTCAGTTTGTTGCCTTCTTTATTACCTGGAACGTTGTTTCCGTTTCCGGCTGTTTGATCGCCCATCCCGACGGTTTCCCCTGTCCCGGCAGATTCCCCCATTCCGACCAATTCGTTGAGGATTTGCCGAATCTGTGCGTGCTGTTCCGGCGTCGCCCAGATGGTCAACTGGTTGTTGCGGCCTTCCGAAAGTTCAAGCACATTGTCGAACTCCGGCTGCCCGAACAGTTCCCGGGACAACATTGCAAACCGTTGTTGTTGGATCACGTTGACCGGATAAGAAACGACTTTGCGTTGCAGGTTGTCGGTTGGCACCGATTCCAGTTCCTTCATCGTGTCCGAAATCAGTTTGTGTTCATCGGCGGTTCCGATGACGAGCAGGCTTTTGTTGCGTTCGTTGTAGGTGATCTGCGCTTGCGGAGCCAATCTCCGGATGCTGTCGGTCAAATCGCTGTTGAATGGGACGAGTTCCGATTTCAACTTGTACAGTTTGACGAGGATCGCTTCACTGCTCGTCGGTGTCCGCTTGAGTTTTTCAAGCAGTGTGGAAATTTTTTCTTGGTCGGCGGGAACCGCAAGCACCACCAGTTTGCGATTGTTTCTTTCGTAGCTCAACATTGCATTCGGTGTGATTTCTTTGATGATTTTCAGCAGTTCATCGAAGAACGTTGTGTTGATGTCAAAAAAATTGGCGTTTTGACTGAAATCCCGCGATTGACCGGGCTCTCGCTGTCCCATCATCCCGCGCATGATTCCGCGGGTCATCGGCCCGCGATACATCGCCCAAAGACGTTCCGGCGGAGCGTCGGCCAACTGGTCGAGCGAGTAGACGTCGACGACAGGCTGGTTGACCGTTCCGGGATCGATTTCGAGCCGGTCAATGATTTGACGGATTTGCTGGTGCTGATCTTTCGTCGCCAGAATGTGCAGTTGCATGGAATTCGGCATTCGCACCGTCTGATTGACGCCGCAGAACTGTTTGACGACCTCCTCGACTTTCGCCGGGTCGGCCTTTTCCATGATGTATGTCTGCCATTCCTGCGGGGGCGGCGGGTCCGGTTTTTTCTGCTCTTCTTTTTTCGGAGGGTCCGGTTCGGGAATTGAGTCGATCACTTTCTGCACGACACGGAGTGTCCCGGCAGTTTCGATGATGGTCAATCCGTTCCCTTCCTGCGGGATCGTTTGTTGGAACGGTCCGAGATAAAGTTTGATCGCTTCCTGAACCGCATTCCGGTCGCGGCGTCCCAGCGAAAACGTGACCGCAACGAATTCGAAATCGCCGTAACCGGCCAGTTCGTCCGGTTTCAGCTTCATCAGGTATTGCATCGGGATTTTGATCCGTTTCAGATTGAACAGATGCAACATCTTGTCCCTCCGGACGAGTGTGTAACCGTATCCCAACAACGTGCCGTTGATTTTGTCGAGTGCTTGGATCGGCGTGTAATCGGTCGGATCGGTGAAATTGAACGTTCCGGTGGGCGGGGCGTCCATCACCAATTGCATGCCGACCTGATCGGCGAACCAAACCAGCACGTCCTCCCATTTTTGGAACTTGAAATTCAGCCGAATGGTTTTTTCATTGAGAATTTTCTGCCAATTCGCCCTTTGTGCGTCGGTCAACACGCCGGCAAGTTTTTTTTCCGTTTCGGCGCGAATGCCATCCCATTGCTCTTTCGGCGACTTGATCAACTGTTGTTGCAATTCATTAATCAACGCCGACACTTTCGAACGCTGTTCGTCGCTCAATCCCATCCGGTCGGCAACCGCCGGATGACTCAACCGTAAAAAACTCTGCTCCGGCTTCGGCGACACAACGGCTTCATTGGCCGGAGACGGTGTCTGCGGCGGCGTTGCCGTGCCCGGAGCTTGTGTTGCCGGATCAGATACGGCAAGCGGCGGAACAGTGGCCCCTTGTGCCGCGGCGTTCACGGAAACATCGGCAGGAGAAGCCGTTACTGCAACCGGCGCATTGGCCGCAGCCGCAGGAGCTGTCACCGCGGGCGACGTTTGCGGAAAAATCGGCGTTGTCAAAATCAGAAACAAAAAAGTCGTGCAAAAAACGTCGAAAACTCGAATTTGTTTCGGCATAAGGTACACCAGCCAATCTGGGGATAATGGAATACGACCAACCGAATCATTGGCATCAGGCGGTCCGCTTCCGATCAGGAAATTTTTTGACCATGCGTTTTCACGAACGGATGTCTTGAATGATAAGTGTTTTTATTAACAATAAAATCGCACTTCATCAATATTTGGGCGGGAAAACAAAAGACGCTCTTTTTCTAGCGTAATTGTTTTGGCATCTTTGGTAAAGCATTTTATCGAAAAAATACGCGAACCGCAAGATTTTTATCCAATTAACCCAGTTAATCGGAATAATGGTCACTTGAGAAGCAATCATACAGACCACCCAGCCAAAGCAAAATCATTAATTTTTTTCCCATTTTCAGACTTGGAAAAACTTTATTTTTTCATTTTCCCCGTTTTTATATACTACAATAGTGATGGGGAGAATTTCCGTTTGAAAAATTGAAAATAATGATCTTTGGTGACGATACTGCACAAAATAACATGCCAAGATCATCTTGAAAATGAAAAACGACAAACCAATTGAATTTTTTATCATTAATCTTTTTATAAAATCGAATGAATTGGCAATCATATAAAATAGATTAAATGTCCGTAATTCAAATATGGTTCGGCAGTCCGGACATAAAAGTGGAGAGAAAACATGGCGACAGAGTCACAAAATCAATCATCGCAAGCGGTCATTCCTGAAGAACTTCGGCCGGAAGCGGTTCAGCCTGTGGAAAAGGCGTTCGTTGACCGGCGCCAAACACAAGGCAATCCGCCGGGGGTTGAACGGAGGCAGTTTGCCAATCATTACGGCGATCTTTCGGAAGAATCACGCGAATTGGCAACTGCGATCGACCAGTACAAGTTGTTGCACCGGCGTCGTTTCATCACTTATGACGAAATGCTTGCCGTCATCAAATCGCTCGGTTATCACAAGTAATATGGAGTTTCCGCATTGCCTGTTCGACGATGGCGAGTTCGTCGGTGGTATTGATGCCGAGACCCTCGATCGGTTTGAGAACCGGAAGAGCAACGACCCGTTTTCCTTGTGAAAGCAGCGCGGCAGGGGCGTCGGTGATGTAGTATTCCCCTTGCGAATTATCGGTTTTGAGGTGGTCGAGCACCCCGATCAAATCGGGACAATGAAAAACGTAGTAGCTCATGTTGACTTCGGTGATCCTGCGCTGCTCATCGGAGGCGTCTTTTTCCTCGACGATTTTCTGGAAATTTCCCTGGGAGTCACGCACGATTCGCCCAAGACCGGCAGGGTTGTCCTTATATGCGGTTCCCAAAATGCACGCGGCGGGGTGTTGTTCGTATTCGGCAAAAAGTGCCTCGACTGACGCTTTTTGAATCATGGGACAGTCACCGGCGACCACCAGCACAGGGCCGTCGTATTCCGCAATCGACGGGCGGACCATCATGACCGCATGACCGGTCCCTTTTTGTTCCGTCTGGTCGCGATACTCGAGATTCTTGCGATGAGCCAGCGTTTCCCGAACCAGATTGGCCCGGTATCCGACCACGACGATGATCCGCTCGACGCCGGCGGCCTCAAGCGTGTCGAGAACATATTCAATCATCGGGCGTCCCGACAACAGGCAAAGCACCTTGGGAAGCTCGGATTTCATACGGGTTCCTTTGCCGGCCGCCATTACCACCGCAACTTTTTTCGCCATTTTTTTACCTCTTTTCTCTTGATAGACAACAAAAAATGATATGTCAAAATAAAAGACTTTACTTTTCACGGAATATCAAATAGCATAATAATATATTCAAACCGGTTGAAAATTCCGGAAGCGGGACACGGCAAGCCCTGCATCGCAGGGCGTTTGCGCGAGGCCGAAGGCTGCCGTCCATACCGACTGCGGTATACCAAGCCAAGCGACTTACGCCGGGCAGACTCGGCGGCTACGGGCCGGATTGGGACTCATGATTCGGTCGCGTAGTAGTATAATGTGTCTTTTGTTTGGTGCAATCATAAGGATGCCATGACAAGAGACTGTGGTGACCGTCGTTTCCAAAATGAAAAAAAAGATTGATTTGCAATACAGAAAATATTTATGCTTGTGCAGATGAAATTATCGCGGATTGTCATCAGCGAAATCAATAATCAGCAGGTAATTTACCTTCGGGAAGTCGAAGGGAAACGGGAATTTTACATCGTCATCGGTATCTTCGAGGCGACGAGCATCGACCGTCGCGTCAAAGGTTTTGAGTCGCAACGTCCCTTGACGCATGATCTTGTCAATGGTGTTTGTCACGCTCTCGGCGGCGAAATTCAGGATGTCGTGATTTCACGGATCGAAGATCAGACATATTTTGCCGCCCTCCGCATCCGGCAGGGGGAAAATCTGATTGAAATTGATTCCCGGCCTTCGGATGCGATTGCGATCGCTCTCAGTTGTCCGGACATGCTTCCGATTTTCGTCACCGAGGAAGTGCTGGACAGTGCGATTGCTTCACAAAAAAATTAGAGTTTATCTACGCCGAGCAGGTCCGGCGGCTACTGTTTATTGCCCTGGACATAAGAGTTGGATAGCAGCGACCAACGGAAGCTGCGGTATTCGTGGCCAAAAAATCAAGTGGCGGTTCAACTTTTGTGTCCATACCAATATACTCAAAACGATGGGAAATTCCTGAAGCTGAACACGGAAGCCCTGCAACGCAGGGCGGTTGCGCAAGGCCGAAGGCTGCCGTCCATACCGACTGCGGTATACGCGCAAATGCTGGCCGGTGTTCGTTGAATGAGTAAATGACGTTATTTTTCTTGAAACGGAGTGGAGGTTTTTGTGAGCGGTGCTGACGAATATTTCGGAAAATACCGGATAGTCAATGTGGTGAATGTCGGGCAAACGAGTATCCTTTTGCAGGGGTACGACGCTGAGACCCGTACTTTTGTGGGGATCAAGACGTTACAAAACCGATTCCTTCGCAATCGTGAACAGGTGGCTTTTCTGAAATGGGAATACGAGGTCGGCAAAGCGTTCGACTCCGACCACGTGATCAAAATCACGCAATTCGCGTGGGATAAAAAAAAGCCTTATCTTGTGCTTGAATGGTACCCGGAACTCAATTTGAAAATTTTGATCAGCAAGGGCTATGATTCCTACGTTCATTTTCTTCCCAAAATCATTCCTGACATGGCAAAGGCACTGGCTTATTTGCACGAAAAAGGGTGGGTTCATCGTGACGTGAAACCCGACAATTTTCTGTATGGAGAAAGCGGCGGTTTGAAACTGATCGATTTCGCCCTTGCCAAAAAATGCACTTCCGGAATGTTTTCTTTTCAGCGGAAAGCCCAGGGAACGGCCAGTTATATTGCTCCGGAGCAAATTCTGACTCGAAAAGTCGATCCGAGGTCGGACGTCTACAGTCTTGGATGCACGTTTTTTGAACTTCTTTCCGGAAAACTGCCGTATACGGGAAATTCCGTTCAGGAATTGTTGCAAAAACAGATTTCCTCCCAAATTCCGTCCATCCTTGCCAAAAACAAGAATATCACTCCGGAAGCGTCGGATTTGTTGCATGTCATGATGGCCAAAAAACCTCAAAATCGTCCCAAAAGTTGTTTGGAAGTCGTGAAACATCTGAATACCATAAGAATTTTCAAAAAAACACCAATGGCACCGGAATGAAGTGAAAAACGAAAAGTGAAAAGTTGAAAATGTGCGAGCAAGCTCGACCGCTAACATCCGTGTTAAAACCGCGTCCAAGTTTTTTACTGTGCTGCTAATAAAAATTGAGCTTATCCGTTGAATCGCCTGCATCGCCGACAACGAAAAACTCTGTTATTTTATGTGTTTTAACAATGTCGGCGCAGCAGGCAGCCGTGGAAGCGGCTCAAATTTTATGATCGCATCTATAATGCTTTCAGAACAACCGTAATATCTTCTCAGATTGACCATAATTTAGTTTCATTTTTCGATAGACTAAAGTAAAATTGATGAGTTGGAAGAAACTGACTCGGTTTTAGAAAATCTGAAAGGTAAGGGGAATCAAATGGTCAATCCGGGAATATCCATGATGTGGTTCGTTTTCATTTTTTTTATCCTCCCGGCGTTGGCGGTTGTTTTTTTCATGGCACTCCATCTTCTGAAGCGAATCCGGCTGTTGGAAGAGCGGACCCGTCAGCAAAAAGCGACCATTCAGCAACTGACGCAACTTTACAAGTCGCTCAAAATTCAACAGGACGAAACGGCGGAGAAACTTTGCTCCCATGCGGCTGTTAAACAAGAACCTGTCAAACATGAGACTGTCAAACAAACGGCCAGCACTCCTGATGCGGAGGAAGCATCTTCAGAGAAAGTATCCGCTGCGGTCACCCATGAAAGCATCCGTGTCACCAGGCCGGAACAGCTTGAAGTCGTCGCCGAAGTGATTGAAGAAGCTGTTGCCGGTCAAACGCCCGAAACCAAACCGGAAACGTTGCAGTCAGGATTGCAGCCGGGTTTGAGTGCCGCGTTGTCGTCGGCGAAACAGGAAGCGTCCGGAAAAGTACAATCCATTCCGGCGCATGAACGCCCTTTGCGAACCGCCGGGCAGGTGCAACGTTCGATTCACGGACAAACCGGCTATCGTTCGACGGACGAAACATCAAAAACCGCCCCCAAACCGGACATGATCAAACCG
>Ga0209629_10003154_pt1 | contig 11651 bp, 12 predicted proteins | sample TergutCu122P5_FD_187286 | JGI IMG/M metagenome (GOLD analysis project Ga0209629, IMG submission 187286) | Cubitermes ugandensis P5 segment gut microbial communities from Kakamega Forest, Kenya - Cu122 P5 (SPAdes) (version 2) | ecosystem: Host-associated > Arthropoda: Insects > Digestive system...
TTCGCGTGCTGATTTACAATGACGAATGTGTCGGCATTGAAATTCCGGCAACGGTTGAGCTTCGCGTGACCCAATGTGACCCCGCCGCACGGGGAAATTCGGCAACTTCCCGCACCAAACCGGCGACGCTCGAAACGGGAATCCTGATTCATGTCCCCGAGTACCTTGAAGAAGGGGAATTGATCAAAGTCGACACACGAACCGGCGGTTTTCTCAGCCGGGCGAAAGAATGACGTTCATGTCAGGCCGTTTTGCCGTTATTCTTGTCGCGGCGGGAAAAAGCACCCGTTTTGCTGTAAACCCGCTCAAAAAAACAACGCCCAAAAAACCGTTTGCCGATCTTTGCGGCAAAGCGGTTTGGGAACATAGTGCCGCACTGTTCGCCGCTCATCCCTCTGTCAGGCAGATTCTCGTCGTTCTTTCCGCCGAAGACCGCAGTTTTTTTGAAAAACGGTATGCCGGCCAAATTGCGGCCTGGTCGCTTGATTTGGTCGATGGAGGGCAAGAACGTTTTGAGTCGGTCGAAAACGGACTGGAGCGTATCCGGAGTTGGTTTGGAGATGTTGTTTCAATCAAGGAGCGACCAACGGGAACGGAAAAACTCCAGACCAACTCCAAATTTACTCTAAAACGGATTCGCGACGACATTGATTTCGTCGCGATCCATGATGCGGCAAGGCCGTGTGTGACGAAAGAACAAGTCGACGCGGTGTTTTCCACCGCACAACGATATGGGGCCGCGATTCTCGCCTCCCCCGTGGTGGGGACGCTGAAACGCGTTGATACAACTCATGCGATTGACACGACTTCCGGGTTGCATGACATTGTCGAAACGGTGCCGCGTCACGATCTTTGGGAGGCGCAAACACCACAGGTGTTTCGCCGGGAATGGATTGTCGAAGCATATCACAAACGCGGTACGTTTCACGCAACGGACGACGCACAACTTTTGGAAAACATCGGACGGGGCGTCAAAATCGTTCCTTCGGAGCGGACCAATCTCAAAATCACCACCCCTTTTGATCTTGCGGTGGCCCGACAAATTCTGACAACTTCGCAGTAGTACCCGGCCAAACTTAATTTTGTGGGATTTGGAGCAATTTTTTTCTCACATGGAAGCACTGTGGCACGGAGGAGACAAGCTTCTCTTGAAATCTCTCCGTGACTCTGTGTGAAACCACAATTTTAACTCTGGTCGGGTACTACGGTATATGAACAAATATTCAGTCCTGCGAATGGTCCTTTTCTGCCGGGAGATTTGCATGACCGCCGCTTTTCTGGAACAGGTAAACTTTCATGTTGGTCGGGTCCATTGCGAAAACAGAGCCATCGGAAAGCGAAGCCAGTTTGAGCGTCCGGCACCAATCCAACAATTCGTCTTCACTGATATGCAAACGACGTACAAATTCCGACCATGCGGTGAAATTCCGGTGTTTTAATTCAGGAAATCCGGAATTCAAAACGACGGGGTCCGTCACATAAGACGCATGATCGCTTTCCGGGGAAAAAAAACGGATCACCTCCATCAGCGGCTCAATCTTTTCCACAAGGACAAAAAGTCCGTTTGGGCAGATCAGCAGATTGACGGGATTAAACGCGTGCCCCGAGCCTGCATGGTCCGCATCCGGTTTTTTCAATGTTTTTGACGAGAGCCATTTCCCATCCGGTTGAAACGGGATCAGTTGGTGACGGTTCGTGTCGGATGCCCAAAGAATTCCCGCCGGATCGAACGCGATGGAAAAGTAAGGGAACGCGATATCGAAACCGGGGAAAGCATTTCCCTCGTCATCGCGGGAACTTCCCTGTTCGATGGTCAAATCAAGTTGGCCGTCTCTGTCGTAACGATAAATTTTCTTCTGCAAAGCGTCCGCCGCGAAGAGGTGGTCCTGAAAAATCGCCAGGCCGGAGATGAACGATTGGGATGCCGGCACCGGGAGTGTTTGAATCCGGGTGCCATCGGGGGCGAAAACGGCGATGTGATCCTGAAAGGAAATGATGATATTTCCTGGAAATATCTGATCTTGCTTTGAAAAAACCATGTTCAAAGGGATATCGGGCATCGGCAAATTTCCGGACAAAACACCTGTTTGCGAATAAAATGCGATTTGATTCGCCCCTTCATTGAAACCGCAAATCGCGATTCGGCCGTCAGGCGTTATTGCAATTGCGGTCGGCAGTTCAAAATGAAAAAGAAAGGACATGGAGTTTCTGTATCCCACTTCGTCATTGAACAGACCATAAGTGATCAGCCTCGGAAACCGGCTCGGGTCTTGTTGATTGGGGATGAGCATCACCGCAATCATTCCGAACGCTGCGGCAATGATCGTCACCGCAAGAAGCACCATGTAAAAGTTGTTTCGCCTTTGTCCTTTGTAAAGCTGTCGCCATAACTTGTAATGCTTGTCTTTCAGGTAAAACTCGTGAAGCGTCGTTTCCTCCTGATCCATTTCCTGAATCGGATTTTCGACCTTTCCGACCGGGCTGTTTGGCATCTGAGGGACGATTTTGGAAAAATTTTCTGTTTTTTTGGACATGGCCATCACTTCAATTGAAATGTCGGAACAAGCATAGACTTCATCAGAATATACTCAAGAACGGTATTCAGGGGGGCTGGAATTAAGGATTATCTCAAGTAAATTATGATAGAAAATACACTTTTTGGCAATTCCTGTCTTTTCCTGCACAAAATATGATTTTTGTGTGATTTTTTTCGCTCAAAGTGCAATGTTGCGCACTATGTTTTTCCAGGAAATTGTCATACCCCATTCCTTGATGTGGAGAAAATCTCTTGGACGAACAAAAATCAAAAGAAGAAGCGATTGAACTGAGTGGCGTTGTCACCGAAGAGGTGCGCGGTGCATTTCGTGTTCGATTGGACGACCTGAACCATGAAATTCTTTGTCGTCTCGCGGGAAAAATGCGTAAATTCCGAATTCGTGTCGTGCCGGGCGACCGGGTCAACGTTGAAGTCAGTCCATATGACATGGAACGCGGCCGCATTGTTTTTCGCGAACGGTAATGCACAATTTTTGCGAACGATCCATTACCACACGCCAAATCTCATTACTATTTGGTCAATTTTAGCGGTTGGTCGCAGATCAATGCGCTCTTGAGTCACTTTTCGTTTTTCACTTTTCAGGATAGAGGCGTCTCATGGCAGACAATGACAGCGTACAATCGGGTAAAAACTTCGGCTTCGGCGTTCCGCAAAAAACGGAAGGATATTTTCTCAAAGGATGCTCGCACCTCGACTGGGGGATGAAAGACCGGCTTTCGCGGATATTCAACCCGAAGTCGGGACACACCGTCATGCTGGCGTTCGATCACGGTTACATCATGGGGCCGACCTCGGGACTTGAACGTCTCGACCTGACGATCGTGCCGCTTGTCGAATACAGCGATTGCATCATGTGTACGCGCGGGGTACTCCGCTCGATCGTTCCGCCGACGTTCAACAAGCCGGTTTCGCTCCGTTATTCGGCCGGTTCAACAGTTTTGACCGATCTCAACGACGAATGCCTGCTCGACATCGAGGAAGCGGTCCGGCTCAACACGTCGATTCTTGCGGCCATGGTTGCCATCGGTGACCCGAAACATGAAGCATCGACAATCCGCAATTTGACCCGAATGGTCGATCTGGGGACAAAATACGGCATTCCGTCGATGGGGGTGACCGCCGTCGGCAAGGAGCTTGTTCGCGATGCCCGGTATCTTGGCATGGCCAGCCGCGTTTGCGCCGAAAACGGGGCGCACGTCATCAAAACGTACTATTGCGACAAGGATTTCGAGCAGGTGACCAACGCCGTGCCAGTACCGATCGTCATTGCCGGGGGCAAAAAACTGCCGGAACGGGACGCGCTCGAAATGGCTTACCGGGCGATTGATCAGGGTGCCGCCGGCGTCGACATGGGACGCAACATCTTTCAATCGGACTGCCCCGTCGGCATGATCAAAGCGGTGCGGTCCGTCGTGCATGACGGTCTGAAACCGGATGAGGCGTTCGAAATTTACCAATCGCACAAAGCGAAATGAAAAAAGTCTCATTGCCGCCGAGCCGGCACGATGATGGAAAGAACTTCTGAGAATAAGAGTTATGTCTAAATTTTACAAGACTTACTCTTAGAAAGTGTCTTTTACCGAAAATTTCGCAAGAAAACACATTCCTAGAACATTTCCAAAATTGGTATACTGTAAAATAATTTGATCGGTTACAATAGCAAGATTGCCAGGATGTTTATTGATTTCCATCATGGAGGCTTGCGATGACCCGGATTCCGAACGAAATGAGACAACGTATCCTCAAAGATCGGCCTGACGTTGCGCAAAAACGCGCGGAATGGAAATTGATGCAAGTCGGTTTGAACCCGAAAAAACCGGTGTTTCTCGATGAAACATCCGCGAAAACAAACATGACACGATTGTACGGCCGGGCACCGAAAGGCAAGCGGCTTGTCGACAAAACGCCCCGAACCGGATTTTCGTGCGATGGCATGAAGCCCGTCGTGTTCGACTTTCGTTCGCCACCGCCTGAGCGAGGAGAGCGAAACGCCGGGGATTTCGTCGTCGTCGAAACCACGCAGAATCAGCTCCCCCGTCCGAAGACGCATCCGCGACTGACTGGATAATTGTCCTTGTATCTGTATCACCTTATTGACCTTTGGAACGGAATTTTAAAAATCCTGTTCGAGCAAGCGAATCAGGAGCCGTGCGGCAACGGGATCGTAATGGCCACCGGATTCGTTGACGCGATCCTGGAAAATCAGTTGCGAAAACAGGATTTTACCTTTGCCGGACACCGCAGGGACGTTGGCCATGACCACCGTTTCAGGATCGTGCGCCCACAGGATGGTTTTCGCATGTTTCATGATGTCGCCGTCAAGTTTTCCGTAAGCGACCGTTCCGGGAAGGCCGTTCCAGCGAATCAACCATTGCGGGTCAATGCCGCCGGATGCGGGAGTCGAAAGACCGGGTGCCGCAAACACCCGGCTGAATCGCGGGTCATGGTCGATTTTGACATCGCACAATTCCCGCCAATTCCACGACGGGGTCGCCAGCACAATGACACGTCCGCCGCTCCCGGCAAACTGATGCAACGGTCTGGCGGCGGCTCGTTTGGCTTCCGCCGTGACATGGGAAGCGTCCCAAATCACAATTGTGTGCTTCTCCGGCATGAGCGGGATCATCGTTCCCGATTGGGGCACCTCCCAAGTTTTCAGTTGCATTGACCGGAAAAATTCTCTTGCAGTATCGTCTGCACCCAGGATCACGAATTCCCGCTTGCGCAATGCTTCCGAAGCAAATGGTGCATGGACGGCTCGTACGAAACGCTGGCTGAGCACCGGACGGCCTTTGATTTGGCCTTCAGTGCCGGTCAGACGTGCCGTCAGCCAGTAATTTCCCTCCTCTTTCGGTAATTGCCATTGGACCTGCGTTTTTTCGACCGTATCCGACTTCATCGAGTAATTGTAACTCCAGTGTTCCACCGGCTTGTCGAAACATGCCGCTTCAGGAATCCATTCGGGATTCTCTTTCGTCAACAAAAGATCGACATGCATGTTCGCATCATGCCACGAATCGTTGATCAAATACAAATCGGTCGTTACTTCCTGACCGGTCAGGTAATCCGGGTCGAACAGATCAAGACTCGCCAGCACCGGCGAAAGCGAACTGTGCCACGCCGCCGAAAGCGGCGAAGCGTAATTCGCCTTCCACACGGCACTTCCTGTTCCACGCTCACGCACCCTGGCCGCAAGTCTCGTCCGCGTCCAACCAGCGTACATGTACGGCAAAATCGCGTCAATGCGTGCGCGACGCATCGCTTCGGTGTGTTCGGCCCCGATCTGTGCGACGGCCATGTCATTGGCAGGCGAATCATCAATGCCCGCCCATTGCGTGTTGGGATGCCCGAAATAATTCATGTACTCCGAATTGGTCAACGTCCGGTTTTTCTCATGCTTGACCCAGTACGGCATATTCGCCAAAAACTCCCCTTCAATGGTATCCGTGATATTGCCGCACGTATGAACATCGAGGTTGTCCTTCGTTCCGGTCGTTCCGGTGCGCATGGTCGGACGCGTCGGGTCAAGCCGGTTGACGAAATCCTGAAAGACTGTTTCCTCCCACTTGTTATCGACATTGGATTCGTTGGAAAGCACCCACATCACGACCGATGGGTGATTCCAAAGCCGCGCCATCCAGCCTGCCGAATCGGTCAGAACGTTGCGATGCCAGATTTCGTATTCCTCAGGAGTAAATTTGTAATCCTGATAATTGTAAAGCACTGGAAATTCGGCGAGCAGCATCGTGCCATGTTCGTCGCAAACGTCACTGACGATGCGGTTCGGCGGCTGCGTGTGCGTGCGGAACGAATTCATACTCATCTCGCGTGCCTCGGTGACAAGATAATCGACCTCTTTGCCGGTGATAATGTCCGCCCAGTTCCATTCAAAGACGAGATTCGAGCCGCGCAGCCAAAGGTTTTTGCCGTTGAGTTTGTAATTGCCGTCTTGGACGCCGATTTCCCGCATCCCAAAACGGAATGTCGTTTCATCAAGTAACTTGCCGTCTTTGAGAAGTTTGACGTTGGCCGAGTAAAGCGGTTGTTTCTCATAAGTCCAGGGTTCGTATCCCGGTACCGGGACGTCGACGTAAAAATGTTCGCCGCCGAGCGGATCAGGATCAGGAAGCAGGTGCGCCGTCGTGTGAACGGCTTTCCACGCTTGCGCAGGCTTGACGTTCGCATCATCCGAACATGGTGACACCTTCGCGATGATTTCCAAATTGTCCAGTTTTTTCAGGCCGACCGTTGTGACACGAATCACAACGCGACCGGTGGCCAAGTCGGGCATCGCAAGCACCCATTTCATGTAGGCGTCCGTTGCAAAGTCGATCCAGATGTCGTCGGTCACCTCCGGCACGCCGACGCCGAATCCGCAGGGAAACATCGGATTGCCGCTTTTGCTGCGTCGCACCCCGGCGGCACCGCGAATTTTCAGGACGATTTGATTTTCACCCACCTTGAGCACGCCCGGTTGAACAATCACCTGATACGGCCCCGTCGGTTCGTTTTCGCCGACTTTCCGACCGTTGATCAACGCTTCAGCTCCCCAGGCGATACGGTTCCACCGCAACACGGCGAGCGATTTCGCCTGTTCCGGCGTCAGTTGAAACGTCCGGCGCACCAATACGAATTTCGTCTCATTGGTGACATCTTTGAACGGCAGTCCCGATTGCGGCAGTTTGATTGATTTCCAGTTCAGCGTTCCCTGATCCGTCGCTGTCTCGCCCCGCGTGTTGCCATCGCCGACGGCATATTCCCACGTCCCGTTGAGCAACAATGAATTCTCACGCGCCCCTTCATTCTCGCGGGCGAAAAGTGCGGTATGCGAGAACAATAATATGAGAAAGAGGATTCTTCCGGTTGTCATGTGCGTCAACTCCATGAAAAAATGTCGTTTATTGGCATGGATACAAAAATTCGGAACAATTCAAACCCGTATTGGCCACAAAGGCAGCAGCTTCATTACTTTTGGACGGCCGCTGCCGCCCAACTCTTATGTCCAAATATTGTGGCGGCGAGAAAAAATGCACAACGCTTCCACGTCTGCCGGTTGCGCCGAAACACGAAAGTCTCATAAAACAGGACTTTTTATTCATTTCAGCGAGACCGGCGATTTACCGGATACGCTCATTTTTTATTTCCAGCACAATATGATAGCACGTTCCTCCCAATGGATACTTATTATTGACGATTCTCATCCCGCCAAGCCCGAAACCGATCACGATGATGTCGTAAGTGTTTTTGATGGAGGACATGAAATTTTCAAGTAAGTATGAGAGGTGAAATGGAGATGTTATTTTTGAACCGGGTGTAATCCCGTCTCGGCAGGAGTGGATTCCTTGAGTTCAGACGCCGGGATTCCCTTTTTTTTAATAAATCCCCCTGCCGACAAGCAAAGAGCGGCTTTTGCCATGTCATCAATTTGTGCTTCCGAGTACGTTCTCTTCAGCAATTCGATTTTGGCAAGGCAATCCGCATGTCCTTTTTTTGCTCCTCTGAGTAAGGGTCCGCTCTGGAGTGACTTTGAATAATTTTGTGTGATCAGTGGCACGGAATCATCCCAGGGATAATATCCCTCTGTCGGCACGAGTTTGAGTTGTTCCCCAAGCGCAAGCTGCCAACCGTCATAATATCCGAACAAATAAATCGCCTGGGGGAAGTAGGGTTGCCAATTTTCATCCAGCGGCGTTCCTTTTTGATAAACCACTTTTAAAAATTTATGCTCGTAGTCACAGGAAGGAACATTATCGGGAAACTCGATTTTTTTCGGAGGAAAAAGACTGGGCGAATCATTCGGGGCATCGTTTTTTTGTGAAAATTCCGATACAGTGCCGTCATTGGCTTGAACGTGGGCCGATAATGCAAGAAACCGGCAAATACCAATGACTGTCATTAAAAGCAAAACGAATGACAGTCCAAAAACGTGATTCTTGATCCATCGCGGCATCTGTTTTTCTCCCGATCTGTAAACTGCCGATGAATTGTTAATGCGTTCATATCGTTATTGAAAAACCTGATTACGATGCGTGATCGTTTCCTTGTTGGCATTAAGCATTAAATCAATTGTTTGCGCGGCTTCCGTGGTGACTATTTCTTTGTCAAAGTTTTCGATTTCACGTTTATCTTCCATAAAAAGAATTGCTTGATATAGATCGGCCAAACTATTCACACTTTGCAGATTGATTGAAAGCTCTAATTTTCCATCTTCTGCATATAAACGTAATCTGACATCTTCTAGGCATCTTTTCAAGCATTGTGAACGAGGTAAAAAGCCATCACGTAAGCCCTCGCGGTGTTCTAATTCTTTGTTTGATTTAGCAAGTAAAAATAATTTTTTTCCATCCGGAGTTAATGTCGAAAAACAATAATCACTAATACTCACTGTTTGATTGACAAATGGAATATCGCTAAGAGAGATATTTTGTGGTTTATTAGATTTTTCCCATTTTATGTCACCACGATTTGTGTCGAAAATAAGTTTTGATACAAATCGGAAAAGTTTTCGTTCTTCGATACTCATGTCACCACCTTTTCCATGTTTTTATTTCTTTGTTTCAAGCCATGTATCAACAACTTCAAATCGCCATGTAAATCAATCACATCATCGCCTGAAAGCACGGACTTACCAAGAGGAATTCTGATTGTGCCTGGAACAGATCGTTTCGTATGAATATTCCGACAGGTTTGAATGACTTCATTAAGTCCCAGAATACAATCTTGCCCTTGAACCAAGTTTACAATATTATCGCTTATCGCATAAATTCTTGCAACGAGATCACGTATTTTTGAGATGTTTTCTTCGGTAACACGATAATGATTTTCCAATTCAAATGAAATCTTTTCCAAATCTTCAATCTGTTCCGGTAGACGTTGCTTGAGCAAATACCGATTGGATAGTTTTTGAACATCCTGATTAATGAAAAAAACCTTCCATGCAGTAAACAAGGTAATCCCAAATCCAATGATTCCAATATAATCAATCGGAGACCAGTATGTCAAATGATTTGTTGTAGCTCGCCACACGCATAAAGCTAAAATGACGGTGATAAGAATGGCAATGCCAATGGCATTGAAAACTTTCATGATTCCCACTCCTTACGGATGAATTCATCAATGCCGCCCTCTTCGTCCCAAAGTCCCGGTTCTTTTCCTTGAATATCACGAAAGAAATAACGTTTTTGCTGTTGCTGAGAGGTTTTTTCCCGCAACGACCGCAATACCATTTCCGCCACTTGCAGTTTTGCGGAATCGTCCAGCAGTTCGATTTCCCGCATGACATTGTTGATCAATTTATCCTGGTTCATAATTTTCCTCTTTTTTCGTCATTGATTGTATTTGCCGTTTCAACCCCAAGAACCGATCAACCAGCGTTTTTCGCGAATGGCCGTTTCAACGGGGGATATTATGTCTTCGTTAATGTGGCTTAAAAATTCGTCGATACCACACCACTCGGATAACTGCCAGGGAGTGTCACGCTCAAGGATCGACTGGATTTCATGGTGAAGTTTGACCAATTCCTCATCGTTAAAGATCATATAACTCTCATACTCGTTCCAAGGAGTTGTTTCACCATAACGGCGTCCCTCCATACAGAATTGTATCATGGGATAATCTTTTAGTTTGCCTGCGCCTTGAAGGTAGATCAATCCCGCATGTTCCAGCAATGCTTCAAAAACCGTGATGTGGGTTCCATTTGATTCATTTCGTTCCTCCAAATCAAAGATCGCTTCATCAAGGCCAAAGAAAAGTGATGAAAAAATAATATGCCGAAACAATGAATCCAAGTGACCGGCTTTTGCTTCGTCAAGACCTTGATATGTCAGGCCATGTTTCAGGATGTGGGTTGCCATTTTTTTCAAATCTTCACGACTGATGTCATAGTCGTCAAGGTTGTCTTGATCGACTTTGAAAAGAAGTTGAAGGCTGTCCTTTGTCGGCGGGACAAAATATTCGCGAAATTTTTCCGGGGAGAAAGAACTGAAATACAGCAAGTGGGACATGACGATACCTTTCATTCTTTCTGGATACAAAAGCAAACAAGCCGTAACGACCGTTACGGCTTTGATGAAAGACAAACCTGAAACTGCGACACACGAGCGCGTTGATCTGCGATCAACCGCTAAAATGGGGCGACAAATTCGGGTTTGACGGCGTATTAAAACACATCCGCGTTTTTTAGTACATGTCGGCACCGGGCGGCATGGCCGGGCCGGCTTTCTCCTCTTTCGGGATGTCGGCGACGAGGGCTTCGCTGGTCAGCATCAAACTCGAAACGCTGGCCGCATTCTGCAATGCGCTGCGGGTCACTTTGGTCGGATCGATGACGCCGGCTTTGACCAGGTCTTCGTAGGCGTCGGTTGCGGCGTTGTAGCCGAAACCGCCTTTGCCTTCCGCAACCTTTTCACAAACGATACCGCCGTCTTTTCCGGCATTGGCCGCGATTTGGATGAGCGGATAACGACATGCCTTGACGATGATGTTGTAACCGGTCGTTTCGTCGCTGGTCAATCCTTCCGGATGTTTGCACGCCGCCGCGGCGCGAATCAACGCCACGCCGCCGCCGGGCAGAATCCCTTCCTCGACCGCGGCACGGGTCGCATGCAGCGCGTCCTCGACGCGGGCTTTCTTTTCCTTCATTTCGCTTTCGGTTGCGGCACCGACGTTCAATTTGGCAACGCCGCCCGACAATTTCGCAAGCCGTTCCTCGAGTTTTTCGCGGTCATAATCGCTCGTCACCACGCCGATTTCACGGCGTATCTGTTCGATGCGGCCCTTGATTTCGTCGTTCTTTCCGGCACCTTCGATGATCGTCGTGTTGTCCTTGTCGATCACGATTTGTTTGGCGCGACCAAGATCGGTCAGTTCCATCGACTCGATTTTGCGTCCGAGGCTTTCGAACAACACTTCGCCGCCGGTGAGGATGCCGATGTCTTCGAGCATCGCCTTGCGGCGGTCACCGTAACCCGGTGCCTTGATGGCACAGACTTTCATGATGCCGCGCAAACGGTTGATCACGAGGGTCGCGAGTGCTTCACCGTCAACGTCTTCGGCAACGATCAGGAGCGGCTTGCCCGTGTTGACCACCTTTTCG
>Ga0209629_10003155_pt1 | contig 11649 bp, 9 predicted proteins | sample TergutCu122P5_FD_187286 | JGI IMG/M metagenome (GOLD analysis project Ga0209629, IMG submission 187286) | Cubitermes ugandensis P5 segment gut microbial communities from Kakamega Forest, Kenya - Cu122 P5 (SPAdes) (version 2) | ecosystem: Host-associated > Arthropoda: Insects > Digestive system >...
CATTCAGAACGCCAGAGGTCGGTTGTGCGCCGAGATTTTTCAACGTAACGGCAAGTTTGTTATTTTGAGAAATATATGTCAAAGAATCGGCATCAACTAACTTACTGTTTTTAATGATAATGTAGGGCTGGTTCATAGCGGCAGCAGGAACTTGAGCAATGTAAGGAATATATTGATTTTTAGTAACAACAATATCAACATCGCCTACAGTTGTAATTGCAGGACTTAACTGCACAGAAGCAACACCCGAAGCATCGGCAACAGCAACTCCATACAAAACTCCATCTTTTGAAATTGCCACATAAGAACCCGGCACTGCATTCACAGTATAAGTATTAATACCAAGTGGCAAAATCGGAAGATGAGAAACTGTATTTGCACTTCCCTGTGTCATGTATGGCATTAAAGAACCGTCGCCAAGCACATTGTATGCCTCCCAATAGTAAAGGGGACTGCTATCTATCGTATATCCCGAAGTTGTCCCTGCGTATGTAACGGCTAAATTTCCGGCAAAAACCCAAGAGCATAAAGTATTAAAATCATTTTCATGAAACATTAAATCATAAACGCCGTCTGTTGTATTAGTAAGATTTGGTGTTGCAGGAGTTATACTTCCATTGTATGCCCCAACTGCAAAATAAAAATCATCGTCCCACCACGAAACAGGCGACGAACCGATATAACCTACTGCCCCTTTCTTTTGCGCACGAATCATTGTTTCGCCAAAACACTCACCGCCGTAACTAGAACTTGTATCACCAAAATTTGCTGCAAGGCAGCAGTTTCCCATTGCAATAAAATATTTATTTACATTGGTTAAACTATTGACGTTTGATTTTCCAAAATAAGGATCGTACCACTGGTCAACATCGCCGTGAGCGGTATAATTGGCAAATCCTACATTATTCAAATTGTTATAACAACCTGTATATGTTGAAGTTACATAACTGAAAACATTGGTATAACCGTGTGCGGTATTAAAATAATAATTTGTGGCATAATTAATTGCAGGTCGCCCAACGCGCGATGCCCAGGTGGCATCAGCACCGGCAATCAGCAGAACATTATCTAAATACGAAGGGTCAGCAAATTCATATTTTTCATAATATAAAATTTTGTCAATAATGTTTTGCAACTGTGCAGTTGTCGTGGCGGACATACGACTGTAATACATTTCGGGGAAATAGTCGGCATCAACAGAGGCATAATAAAGGTCTGTCGCCTTGTGTCCGTCGCTGCCGCCGCTATTGTCGAGTCCATTACCGCTTGCAGGAACTTGTCCTACATCACCCACAAGTATAAGAAAAGTCGGCGATGTGCCGTTAGAAATACCTTGATTGTATTTATTTTGAACAAAAGTTTTTATTGCCGAGGCAGTGGTACCAATAACATCGGTATAATTAACATCCATATAAAAGCCCTTTTGGGTTTTCCATTGAATCCATGGCTGCAAGGTCTGCTCAAACATACGATTTGCAACCACGAGCATACGAACAGGCGTTGCGTAAAGGTCGTGTTCGTTGTCGTAAACACTTCTGTTAAAAGAGGTCTTGAAAATATTTGAGAAATATGGATTCGACGCATTTTTTGCAATTTGCTTTGTCAAATTATAATTCCCATTTTCAAAAACAACTTCAATTTCAATGTCGTTGTACGTTCTGATTGTATTGCTGACAGGATTATACTCAACAGGGCTGATAATTACCATTCCGACTGTTACCCCGCGCATTTTTCCCAAAACCTTTACGCTTGCAAGAGTTGAACGCGAAAATTCGTTTTTGCTGTATGCATTGATGTCATAAGCAAATGGAACTTCGCTCGGATTTTTGTCTTTTCTCACATGCGGCTGCTTTGGGAAAACGGTATTAATGCCGTAGTCCGTGAGTTTGTAATCTGTCGTTGTGTAATTTTTCACAACAATTTGCGCAGTTGCGCCTGCGGGGATTTCTATCATTTTCTTAAAAACGGGCAATTCTGGCGCACCGATATTGCCGTCAGGGAAAGCACCGCGGATAGAAAGTACCGAAAATGTACCTTTTTCCGTACCCGAAATGGTCGTACTTTCAATCTGATTGTACGAAAAAACAGCATCAAAACCTGCAAAACGGTCATTAGAAATTGCGATGCCGGAATTTCGCGTTTGTAACTCAATATTTTGAGCATTTAAGGTTAGTGTAATAAACACCGACACAATAAGAAGTAATAAATGTTTCATATTATTTTTAGATTTAAAATTTTGTAATTAAAAAATTTTCTACAAAAGTACAAAATGTTTATCAAATATGATTAATTATTTTTGAATTATTTATGGTAATTGTATTATTCTTTTTATTTTTTTTCTTTATAAAAACATTTTCGCTTCTAATTGCACATAAAATAAACAGATTATTATTTTTTCGTAAAAATTATTTATATTTTTTTACCATATGATCTAATGAAATTTCCGTCTGATGAGAGATTTTACTGCCTTTGGATGGATTGAAACTTCCGTCTAAACGTAAATTTTTTTCTGATTAAACAAAAACTCTTAACTTTCCCAAAAAATTTTTTTCGTAATATAATTTTTTTTAAAGAGGAAAAAATCTTCGTTAACGGGGTAGGGGGTAGTATTCAAAACAAATCCCAGGTTTTCATTTCATTAACAAATTCGTGCGCAGTCAAGTCAATTATCGATGGCACGATTGAAATATATCCGTTTGCCAATGCCCATTCGTCCGTTTCGTGTTCGGCGGGTTCTTCGTTTTTGAAATATCCGGTCATCCAATAATACGTGTGTCCGTTTGGGTCGGTGCGTTTTTCAAACTCGTCGGTCCAATAACCCCACGCTTGTCGCTTGATTTTCAGCCCTTTAATTTCGCCGGCTGGCGCATTTACATTCAAACAAATCGCACGCGGCAATCCGCGTTTTAAGACCTCTTTAACAATTTTTACAATATATGGCTTAAAATGTTTAAAATCAATATTTTCGTCATAATCGGCAAATGACAGTCCCACAGACGGAATACTGTTTTCGCAGCCCTCGAAAGCCGCCCCCATCGTGCCGGAATAAATTACATTAATCGCCGCATTTGAGCCGTGATTTATTCCTGAAAGCAAAATATCGGGTTTGCGAGGCAGTACGCCCGAATGCAAAGCGAGTTTTACACAGTCAGTAGGCGTACCGTTGCAGACGTAACGTGTTAATCCACTGCGCTTTTCAACAAGTTTATAGCGTAGCGGCAAATTTACAGTAATCGCATTCGACATTCCGGAACGTGTTTTATCAGGCGCAAAAACTACGACCTCGCCAAGTGGCAAAACAGTGTCAATCAATTCGTTAATGCCTTTTGCATCAATGCCGTCATCGTTTGTAATTAAAATCAGAGGTTTGGACATTATAATAATGATTAGTGATTAATGATTAATGATTAATGATTAATAATTTGAATCTGTATTTTAAATTTATAAAATATAATAACTGTAATTAATTGATTTATAATAATTTTGAAATCTTGAAATTTGAAATCTTGAAATTTATTTAATTATTTTTTAAAATTCAAATTAATTTTTGTAAAAAATATAAATATTATTGCAATCAAAATAAAATATGCGACATCGCGCGAATCAACCACGCCGCGACTTATCGATTGATAATGTGCGTTAATTCCCACATTTTCAACGTTTTGTATTGCCTGTGCGTGATTAAAAAACGATGAAATCAAAGCAAATCCGTAAAACATAAAAAAGCATATCACAACCGCTACAATAAATGCAACTATCTGATTACGAGTGATTGACGAGGCAAAAATTCCGATAGCAACATAATCGGCAGCCAAAAAAAGCAACCCGATAAACGAACCCCAAAATGCACCCGCATCAACATTGAAAAATGGCTCGGCAAGCCAAGCCACCGAAAAATAATATAAAGCAGTGGGAATCAGCGCAATAACTACCAGCGTAAGAGCAGCAAAATATTTACCAAGAACAATTTGCAAGGCACTAAGCGGCTTTGTAACAAGTAATTCCCAAGTTCCTGTCTGTTTTTCTTCGGCAAAAAGCCGCATACAAACCGCAGGACAAAGAAACAGAAAAAGCCAGGGCGCAAGATAAAAAAGCCCTTCAACATTGGCGTAGCCGGCATCAAGAATGTTGTAACTGCCGCGAATAACCCAAAGGAAAAGCCCCGTCAGCAGCAGAAAAATCCCAACCACAATATATCCTGTGGCATTACTGAAAAATGCGCTTAATTCTTTTTTGTATATTGAAAACATTTTCGTTGAAAAAATTGCTGCAAAAGTACAAAAATTTTAAGGTATTTAAAAACCATTTTCTAAATCACTTTTGCTGTTTTAACAAAGTATTGTATCTTTCCCTCTATAAATTCTCATTTCTCTTATTTCAAAGAACTTAATACCTTAGTGTCGCCTTTAGATTGCGATTTTCATCTACAAGTTTGGCATTTCCGAAAAAGCGAAAGCACATTAACTCAAGTTTGTGTGCTTATGCCTGTTTTCAGGCAATTAACATTGGTCACTTTGCAAACGGGGTCGCTTTTTATTCAATAGTTAAAGATACGAAATAACAAGTTTAAATTCTTTTGATAATCGCACTAAGGGTGATGATACCCGTTAATTTTTATTCGTTTGTGTAATTGAAAATTTTATGCTATCTTTGCGGGAAAATAAAATAAATGCTTATGAAAGTATATCACGGTGGTTGTGTGGAAATTGAAACGCCAAAAATTCTAAAAAGCAAATTTCCATCGTTTGGCATGTCGCTATGATACTGCATTCAAACACCCGACACACCAAATTTGCTTTTGTAATGAAAAAGCATTAAAAACATTGCAATTTATTGATAGTAAATAAATTATAAACAATAGTCATAACATAATGAAATCTGAAATTTGTAATCTTGAAATTTATTTTTAATTTATAAAAATTGTAGAAAAAATGAAAGGAATTGTGCTTGCAGGCGGCTCGGGAACGCGCCTTTATCCCGTTACAAAAAGTATTTCAAAACAAATCATTCCCGTTTACGACAAACCGATGATTTATTATCCGCTTTCGGTGCTGCTGCTGGCGGGAATTCGTGAGATTTTAATTATCTCAACGCCCACAGACATTGTGCTTTACGAGCGTTTGCTCGGCGACGGCTCGGATTTTGGAATCAAAATTGAATATGCCATTCAGCCCTCGCCCGACGGACTTGCGCAGGCGTTTATCATCGGCGAAAAATTTATCGGTGGCGACAGCGTTTGTATGGTGCTTGGCGATAATATTTTTTACGGTTTTGACTTTTCGCGTACTTTGCGCCAGGCGGCAACGCTAACAGACGGCGCAATCGTTTTTGGTTATTATGTAAACGACCCCGAACGCTATGGCGTGGCGGAATTTGATGCCGACGGAACAGTTTTGTCTTTGGAAGAAAAACCCGCAAATCCGAAGTCAAATTATGCCGTTACCGGCTTGTATTTCTATGGAAATGACGTAGTTAGCAAAGCAAAAGGATTGAAGCCGTCGGCGCGCGGCGAGTTGGAAATTACGGATTTAAACCGTTTATATTTGAACGAAAACCGTTTGAGTTTGAAGTTGATGGGGCGCGGAATGGCGTGGCTCGATACGGGAACGCACGATTCATTGCTTGAGGCGGCGAATTTTATTTCCACAATTCAAAATCGGCAGGGCTTGCAAATTGCCTGTTTAGAGGAAATTGCATACAGAAACGGTTATATTTCCAAAGAAAAACTTTTGGAAGTAGCCCATCCGATGAAAAATAACGATTACGGAAAATATCTGATAAAAATTGCGGGGGAATAAAAAAACGGAATCCACAAAATCGGACACGAACTGACGATGATGTAAAATAAAAAAATCCGCTCTACAAATAATGTAAAGCGGAGTTTTCTTTTTTCAAATATTTTGCTAAATATTCCTGTTCGGTTTGACCGGGTGTGGGGTAAAATTCGGCTTTGTGCAAACAGTTTAACGCTGCCAAATCCATAATTGACGAATAACCCGAACGGCAAATAACTTTCTGACAACCAGCAATATACGCTGCAATTTCTTCGCTGCTCAAATGCGAAACAATGCTAATGTTACTATTTTTCTCGTAATTGCGAACTTTTTTCAGAATCTCTTGTTTATCAGGGTATTGTGGGTCAAGCCCACAATGACGTTCTGGTTTTCCCTGAATTATCAAAATATTTTCTGTTGAATTTTTAAATTTATCCAATAAAAAATTTTCAAAAATTGTTCTTTGCGGCTCTACACCCGAAAGTATGCAAATTGTTGAAAATGAATTATTTGGTACAATATTTTCTAAAAGTTGAAACCGCGAAATTGCGCCGATAAATTTTGCATTTGCCGTTAAGGGATATTTGTGCGACAAATCGCCCGAAAGATTTTTGTTTTTATCTTCAAAATCAGGAATCCAACATTCGTCGTAATGCGCTATAAACCAGCGATGTAACCGCCAAATTGTTTTTTCCAAAAATTCTAATTTAGGCGGCATTTTTACCATTAATTGATGTGTGATATAAATTGAATAAGTACCTTTACACCACATTCCAAAGCGATTATCGGAAATAATTTTGTCAATTTTATGTTTTTCAACATATTTTTTAAGCCAAAAATGTTCTTTTATTATTCCCAAAAAAATATTTGGAAAATATCGAATCATTGCCCAAACCTGCGATTTCCCTTTACTGTAATTTATTGAATATGAGGGAAATACATCAAACGAAATGTTTGGAAATTTTTCTTTTGGAAATTCATTTTTTAAGAAAGATAAAGCAAATCCGTCGCAAACGATTATAATATCGTTTTCTTTAGAGAGACGATAAATAATTGGAACACAGCGCGTTGCGTGTCCCAAACCCCAATTCAGCGGACAAACAAGTATCTTCATTTTTCTACCTTTTTATCGGCAAAAATAACAAAAAAAATTCTTTTTATTGCAAAATTTGTAGTACCTTTGCGCGCTTTTTTATTTTAATAAAAAAATAAAATTTTAAATTCTAATTTATAATTAATTGAAAATGAAAGCATTCGTATTTCCCGGTCAGGGCGCACAATTTACAGGAATGGGCAAAGACCTCTACGATTCGTCGTCTGAGGCAAAGAAATATTTTGACAAGGCAAATAAAATTCTGAAATTTGACATTACTAAAATAATGTTCAACGGCGACAGCGAGCAACTTCGGCAAACCAAAGTTACACAGCCCGCCGTTTTTTTACATTCTGTGGTTTCGGCACTTGTTTTGGGCGAAAATTTGAAGCCGGAAATGGTTGCTGGGCATTCTCTGGGCGAATTTTCGGCTCTTGTGGTTGCAGGGGCATTAACTTTTGAAGACGGGCTGCAACTTGTTTCAAAGCGTGCAAAGGCGATGCAAAAGGCGTGCGAACTTGAACCATCGACAATGGCGGCAATTTTGGGGCTTGATGATGAGATTGTTGATGATATTTGTGATTCGATAAAGGACGAAATTGTTGTAACGGCGAACTATAATTGTCCCGGTCAAATTGTGATTTCGGGCAGTATTGCGGGCGTTGAGCGTGCGTGCGAACTTGCAAAAGAGCGCGGGGCAAAACGTGCTTTGCAACTGAGTGTCGGCGGTGCGTTCCATTCGCCTTTGATGCAGCCGGCATCCGAAGAATTGAAAACGGCAATTAACGAAACGCCATTCGGTACGGCATTTTGTCCTGTATATCAGAATGTTAACGCTTATCCGCAAACCGAAGCAGAGGCGATAAAACAAAATTTGATAGCGCAACTTACCGCACCTGTCCGCTGGACGCAAACTATCAAAAATATGATAACCGACGGTGCCACAGCGTTTTACGAATTTGGACCCGGCGATGTTCTAAAAGGTCTTATCAAAAAAGTTAATTCGGAAGTAGAAATCGGTTAATTTTGTTTTAAAAGAATTTCACGCAACTCTTTCATTCCTTCGCTTGCGCCTTTTTTTATAAAATGCACATATTTAGGCAGATTGCTAACGCCTTTTGGGTCAATGTAGTAAATCGGACAGTTTTTTTGTGCATAATTCATCAATCCTGCGGCTGGATAAACTTGCAGCGAAGTACCTATAATTACCAAAATATCAGCATTTTGCACAATTTCAACGGCGTTCATAATTTCGGGAACCTGTTCGCCAAACCACACAATAAACGGGCGCATTTGGGTTTCGCCCAAAGTGTCGCCCTTCTTAATTTCCTGATAACCAATATCTTTTACAACGGTTTTGCTCAGATTACACGCTTTGGTAAGTTCGCCGTGCAAATGTAAAACCTGTGTGCTGCCTGCTCTTTCGTGCAAATTATCAACATTTTGCGTTACAATTTGCACATTAAAATTCTTTTCCAATTCTGCCAAAATTCGATGACCTTCGTTCGGCTCAACATCAGCCAACTGCCGCCGCCGTTCATTGTAAAAATTCTGAACCAATTCGGGGTTGCGCTGCCACGCCTGAACCGTTGCAACATCTTCTACGCGATAATTTTCCCAAAGTCCGTCGGAATCGCGGAAAGTGCTGATTCCACTTTCGGCACTCATTCCTGCACCGGTAAGAACTGTTAAATTTTTCATTTTAAAAATAATATTTATGCAAAAATAAATGAAGAATGAAGAATAAAAAATTCTTAATTCTTCACTCTTCATTCTTCATTTACTCACGGTAACTTCCGCAATAACTGTTCCAAATGATAATCGTCCTGAATAAGCACGTCTCGCGGTTTGCTGCCTTGCGTTGCACCGACAATTCCTGCAACTTCGAGTTGGTCCATCAAACGTCCGGCGCGGTTATAGCCGATAGAAAATTTGCGTTGTATCAGCGAAGTGCTTCCCTGCTGACTTGCCACAATCATCCGTGCCGCCTCTTCAAACATTGGGTCACGCTTGTTCAAATCCACAGCATCGCTATTGAGTGCCTCGCCTTCGCCGCCAACATATTCGGGCAAATAAAATGCAGTCGTGTAGCCCGGCTGAGCATATATATAATGTACGATTTTTTCCACTTCGGGCGTATCCACAAAGGCGCACTGAACGCGCGTAAGATCATTTCCTTGCGAAAAAAGCATATCGCCGCGCCCGACAAGTTGGTTTGCGCCCGGCGCATCAAGAATTGTGCGCGAATCCATCATCGACGAAACTTTAAACGCCACGCGCGCGGGGAAATTTGCCTTAATAATTCCGGTAATAATATTTACAGACGGGCGTTGAGTGGCAATTATCATATGCATTCCCACCGCGCGCGCCAACTGTGCAATACGTGCAATCGGCATTTCAACTTCTTTGCCGGCGGTCATTATCAAATCGCCAAATTCATCTACAATTACCACAATATAAGGCAGATAGCGATGTCCTTTTTCGGGATTAAGTTGGCGGTTTACAAATTTTTCGTTATATTCTTTCAAATTCCGCGTGTGCGCTTTTTTGAGCAAATCATAGCGGTCGTCCATTTCCTTGCAAAGCGAATTTAACGTCTGCACAACTTTTGACGTGTCGGTAATTATCGCCTCGTCGCCGTCGGGAAGTTTTGCCAAAAAATGTTTTTCAATATCCGCATAAATATTAAATTCAACTTTTTTGGGGTCAACCAAAACCAATTTCAATTCCGCAGGATGTTTTTTGTATAAAAGTGAAGTAATAATCGCATTTAAACCAACAGATTTTCCCTGACCTGTCGCACCGGCAACGAGCAAGTGCGGCATTTTGGTCAAATCGAGCATAAATGGCTCATTAGTAATTGTTTTGCCAAAAATTATCGGCAACTCAAAAGTGCTTTCCTGAAATCTTTTTGAGGCGATAACCGAGTGCATCGAAACAATTTGCGGTGCATTATTCGGAACTTCAATTCCAATTGTGCCTTTGCCTGGAATTGGCGCAATGATACGAATGCCCGTTGCAGCGAGCGAAAGCATAATATCCGATTCCAGATTTCGGATTTTTGAAATTCTTACGCCCGCTTGTGGCACAATTTCGTAAAGCGTAATTGTCGGTCCGACGGTGGCTTTTATGCTGTCAATTTCAACGCCATAGTTTCGTAAAGTTGTGATAATCCTCTTTTTATTGGCGTTTTGCTCGTCCATATCAATGGCAACGCTGTTGTCGGAATCATAAATTTTTAACAAATCTATTGTAGGGTAGCGGTACCGCGAAAGGTCGAGCGTGGGGTCGTATTTTCCGAGTTTTTCGAGGTTATAATTCGGGTCATTATCTTCGCTGTCGTTATGTGAATTTGATTTATTTTCTTTATTAACTAAATGATTTTCAGGTTTTTGAATTTCAAAATCAATATTGTCAATTTGTTCGTTGTCTTCAATTTTCAAATCAATATCTTCAAATCTATTTTCTTCGTATTCATTAGTTACAACCCATTCTTCCGGCACAATATCATCGCCAATTCGTACCGATTTACTGTTTTTATTTTCAGAATTTTTAAATAAATTTTTTGTTTTAAAAATATTTTTAAATATTTTTTTTATAAAAGGAATAGTTTTATTAGAAAAAATAATAAAATAAGCCACGAGCGTTCCAAGCAGCAAAAATGCCACCCCAAGAAAATTTATATGCTTTTGTAGCAGTTCGTTGATGGTTTTTCCGTGTTGTCCGCCAAACCAGACCTGCGAATTTATCCATTTATCAATGTTAATAAATGCAAAAAATATTGAAAGCCAGACAGTCCAAAAAGTTGCGTGCAAAAACGCCTTCCAAAGTGGATAAAATCGCCATTTCATCAGCCAGAAAGCCGCAATAAACAAGAAAAACAGAATAAAAAATATGGAAACGCCAAAAGTGCCATTTATTGCAAAATCGGCAAGTTTTGCGCCCGTAGCACCCGCCCAGTTGCCCATTCGGGGATTTGCGACCCCTGTGAAAATGTACGAAATAAACGAAACGCACAAAAAAAGTACGAAAATGAACAGGAACATTCCGAAAATGAAATGCGTGCGACTGTCGGTAAAAAATGCGCGCAAAGTAGCGAAAAAGTTTCTTTTTTTCGATTTTGATGACGATTTTGAACCCGCAGAGCCGCCTCTATGCGACGATTTTGATTTTGAATTGCTTCTTCTGGTTTTCATTATTTTAAATCAATTTAACGGTGCAAAGGTACAAAAAATTAGAATGTGGAAAAAACCTCATTCGCGATAATTTTGAAAATTTTTCAAATTTGAAAAAAAACAGTAATTTTGCAGAAAATTATTAGAATATAAAATATGGCAACAATAACATTGGAATATGATGCAAGAAGCGTTTCAATAAAAAAGGCACTTGAACTGTTGTTCTCATTAGGTGTAAAAGAAAAAAGCGTAACGAACTATAACCCAGCTTTTGTTTCAAAAATCAAAAGGGCTGAATTGGAAAAATCTAAAAAACTTAATCTGAAAGATTATGGAATTTCTATTTAAAGATACAGCCGAAAATGATTTGATTTTTTTTCAAAACAACACGAAAATATTAAAACGAATAGAATTGTTACTAACAGATATAAAACGCAACCCATTGTCTGGCATTGGTAAGCCCGAACCGTTGAAAGAAAAGGTATATATGCCAAAAATAGTTGGTAGAACATAGTATAAATTTGTGTATATCAATATATTATAGTAAGTTTATTGAAAACGATTTCAATAAACTTATTATTTTTATGCAAAATACGGAAAAAAAAGT
>Ga0209629_10003156_pt1 | contig 11649 bp, 6 predicted proteins | sample TergutCu122P5_FD_187286 | JGI IMG/M metagenome (GOLD analysis project Ga0209629, IMG submission 187286) | Cubitermes ugandensis P5 segment gut microbial communities from Kakamega Forest, Kenya - Cu122 P5 (SPAdes) (version 2) | ecosystem: Host-associated > Arthropoda: Insects > Digestive system >...
CATTTGGAGCATGGCTTTCTATGGTGCTGAAACTTGGACGCTTCGGGCAGCAGATCAGAAATACCTGGAAAGGTTTGAAATGTGGTGCTGGAGAAGGATGGAGAAGATCTGTTGGACCGATCACGTGAGAAATGAAGAAGTGTTACTTAGAGTCAATGAGCAGAGAAATATCCTACATGAAATAAGAAAACGGAAGACTAACTGGATTGGTCACATCTTACGTAGAACCTGCCTTTTAAAAAAGTTATCGAAGGAAAGATAAAGGGGGAGATGGAAGTGGCAAGAAGACGAGGAAGAAGACGTAAGAAGCTACTGGATAACCTTAAGGACAGAAGATGATATTCTCATTTGAAGGAGGAGGCTCGGGATCGCAATATGTGGAGCATCCTTTTGGAGGAGGCTTTGGACCTGTCGTCAGACAGAATACTGAATGAATGAATGTGTTCGGTAGACGGATTAGATTATGTAGTTTTCTATTAAGGAATTTGGCAGTCTTGTATAATGGCGTTTGCATGCTATTGATCACAGGGCGAATAGGTTGGCCTTCCTTGTGTGTTTTTATGTAGGCGTTAAGTTTGGGTGCATAAAAAGCACAGTGTCACAAACTATCTTGACGTATCCAAAAAAAGGAACGCCAATAATATTGAACTCTGCATCTACAGAAAAAAAACGTACAAAGACATAATAATACACTTTTCTTCCAACCACCCATAAGGCCATAAACTCACAAACTTCAATTAGTACATCAACAGAATGTTAAGAGTGCCCATTATGTCATTTATCGAGAACTTAATGCAGGAAGAAGTCACGCTATAAAGATTGATAATAGTTCATTTGAAAGCGTAGAAAAATTCAGATATTTGGGAACAAATATAAAAAATCAAACTTTTTTAAATAGGAGCCATAACGTGTTTAGTCATTCATCTATTTGTAACTGTGCCTAATTTTTTTTTTGCTTTTTTAAAAAAAATTATTTCTGTGGAATATTTCAGTTATTTGATAACGCCAATTTATGTAGAATCAGGGAACACATTTCTGTCTGTGTCACAACGTGACTCAAAAAGAAGTTACATTCAAATATCCTCAAGAAAGACGTGTTCTGTATTATCGCAAAAATAAATATAATGACGTATTATTATAAGGAATAAATCGCTTATTACTAAAAATTAAATTTGTTACTTTTTAATTTGTAGTTATTGCCGTAAGAGTGCTCTCTCGTCTTTATTGTTCTCGCCATTTAGGAAAGGCGATTTTGAAATATCTTTCATCTATAAAGATATATGTGATCCAGTTGATTATTTATAACAGCAACAAGCAAATCATGTTTACAAGTGCAGGTTTCCTTTCCGATATAACTGATTCGAATGCTTTTATGGTTGGAAATAAAAAAAGACTTATTAAAATTCCATTCAATTATTAGGTCTGTTAAATTTTAAGTTGAAATACTTTCAAGTATGAAATAAAGATTTATTGTGTTGTGTGATTTCTGCTTACGTGACGTTTTTGAGGTGAAAATTTAATTGTGTTGGAAGAATCTGTGTCACATCATCACTACCTAATAACAGTCACATGACAGTCTAGTAGTCTTTACGTAATACGCAAGAGGGATTCAGTATAAATGTACAATTGGCGGTGTTGCTGTTCAGCGGTACGCTGTAGTTCACTTCTTCTGTAGAAACCTTCAAAAAATTTTTCTTATACTTAATTAGGAATAAGATCGGTACTCATTTTCATGTAAAGGAATGATTATTTGTTTCCTTTATGATACTGAACTTCTCACTATTATCACACACATTTAGGATCTCAGTGAAAACACTATACACTAATTAAAGTTGAGCGAACCTAAAGTTGGGAAATGGACAGCGTAAATTTCTGTAACATGAAGGTTTGTCGTTGGGATTTGTGTAATATTTGATATTTATTTTCCTCTAATTTAATTAAAGTAACTCTTTGTACCAAACCTCAAAGTATTTTAAATAGTATATTTGTTCATAAATAATAATTTGATTTTATCTGGGGAATCATATTCGTGTTCAGTTTCAAGTATACTTCTCAGAATCCCCGAGAAATTCCGTGGAATTGTGTTGTCAATATGGCTGTTGTGCTGGTCGTAATACCAAAATTAACACAGAAAGGTTAATTTCTGTATTTCTTTTAAGAGATTTCCTGAAATTTACTTGTGGTATTTTATTTCAACTTCTCCAAAACTATTTAAACTTAGGGTAATCCTGAGAAACCTTTACACATAGCTGCAATCATTCTTTAAAAACCCGCCTTTATTATCTCCCAAATTTAATGGTAAATGTATTTGGAATAATAGGTTCTTTTTTCGCTTTTAGCTTTATTGCCTTCAAGGGCGTGGCACCGTGTAAATTGGTAGATTAAGTTCAGATAAATTTGGAGGTAAATTCTACAAACCCCTATGGGAATTTTGAAATGAATTACTACTTTCGCCCCAATTACATTACTGAAACCTTTTAGTAGAATGAATGACTTTTTGTAACACAGTCACCTCTAAACTCCTGGTTATATATTATTGAGGGGAAACCCTCAAATTTCGATGCGTTGTGTCTTTCTTGCTGTTTATGTAAACATGTATTTAAATACAACGATAAATTAATGAATTTTCAGCCGAACAAATTTATTTCGAATCAGCATAAAATTTGTTTTTGACAAAATTTTTATTCTCGGTCCTACGTATATGATTAAGAATGCGCGATGTTTGTACAGAAAATATGTTATCGATTGAAACATATACATCGGGATTCGTTATATTATGCTAAATGCACAAAATGTCTGACAGAATTTACAAAATTTTGAAAAATGATTTTCCTCCCTCTCACTAGGTTATCAATTTGCAAACGATGAAAATTCGTTTATATTTATTTCAAAAAATTTTATTCCAAAGGAATTTAATACAACGATATTTAATGCGGAATTATAATTGGTTGAAATATAAGTACCCTTTTACTGATTACTTAGAAATGAGGTCTCAGATTTCAACGAGATAAAAAAATTGTGCGTTTTATTTTACGCTAGAAGCTAAATAATTTTGATTGTTAAATTACGTTTATACTGCTCAGTTTGTTACATGCGCACTAACTTCAATACTGTCAGTGAAAATCTTAAGGATTCTGTGGCTTCCAGAATTTAGAGAAACTTTATATTTTGCGTAGTACAATGTATTGTTCATATCCATTTTGTTTATTTCACGCTGTAAAATATTCTGTGTATAAGGGTTGTTCATACTGCAGGGAATAGAAAGAAATATCTGGCGAAAATGTATAGAAGGTAACTTGTCTGAACGAAGTTATTCAAACATTTGCAGAAAGTTCTTCGGTGCTATTTCATCAGTGCAACTGCTTGCAGATTATGACTCGCACTTAAATTTCTCTCTAAAATTTTTAGAAAGAGCTGACGAATTATATGCCGTTTATTAGGCATTAGAGTCTCCACAAATTAAGATCATTTGCCCTTCCCTGTCAACATATTTCCACTTTAAACACTCTACGTACTAACAAGAGTGCCTGAATTCTGTCTCTCTATCAATTGTTAATTTGGAGGTCACGACAGTAGAACAGTGACAATTAAAATTTATATTCTACGAAGCTACGAGTCAACAGGCTTCAAACATATAAACAAATCAATAATTGAAGCAACTGTGAGCATGTATCGGTCGGAGTGTTTAGTTGTGAGCGGCGAGGAAGAAGCGAAAGGCAAGTTTTGAAGTTCATGATTCAAGCTCTATTGGACGTGGCACTGATTCAACTGGTAAAACCGACATTCCACAGCAGAATTAAATTACTTACATTTTTAGGATTGAGCATTGGAAGGGAGTTTGTTTGTTTTTCAAAGCGTAAATACTTATTTCAAGATCTCATAGTGATTGTCCAAGACCCTCTTTTTAATAAGTTCAAAATTGGTCTTAAATGCTAAAACACATATAATATTTTTCGGATCATTTGGAACTTTTTTCTTCTTCTTTCCTGGCGCTACAACTCTGGTAGAGTCTTGGCCTTCTAAATAACTGTTTTCCATTTGAAGAGAATTTGGACTTGTTTTGACCATTTTATGAGTCAGGTCGTTCCTGACTTCGTCTTCCCATCAGAACTTGGGTCTTCCTACTGGTCTTCCTGTGAATTGTTTCCATAGGCTTATTTTCTTTATAATACTAGTTTCAGACTTTATATTCCTGTGTCCAAACCAACTAAATCTTTGGGCTTTAACATAATTTATTATGTTCCGGTGTTTTATTAACTCATCCAATTCTATGTTTGTTTTGATTCTCCAGGTACCACTGTTTTTATCAGTTGTGATATTAGTAATTTTCATTTTTTACTTCGTGCAAAATGACCCTTTTTACTTTGTGTTGGAAAAACCATCTTGATTTGAGACATTGTGTGTGTCTATTTCTTTAATTTTTGTCCATTGCGAATCCCTGTATTAAAATTTACGCTTGTCTAGATAGTTGCAGGTAATTATCACGTAAAGAATTTAATTAATATTTTTATCACCTTCTTCTATATAACATTCCTTTCTAATAATAATTTTTCTGCATTTTCCTGCGTAGTTCCTAGGAATTATAAGGTATTTTTAATTTTTAAAAGTTACTCCGTGAAATCACAAAATTATCAACAGATGGCAGAATTAGTTACTAATGTCGGATGCTGCTACTCAATTTCACAATAGAGCAGGCCTAACTAAATGAGACACTAGGGCAAATAGGTCTGGATTACGTTAGGAACACTTAACCGGCAAGCAGAAAAACTGGTTGGTTTTCTTCTGGTTAATTTCAAGTTCATACACCTATTCTTATTAAAAAGAAATTCGAAACTCATAAACTGCGATATGGTCAGGATGATATTCTGCTAGACTGCGTTAAAGCCTGCGTTATAAAAGGGTTTGGTAGTCTCTAACGAAATGTTATTGAAGTTAAAATTTTAATTTATAAATTTATGAGAATAAAAATAAATGTACTTCAGATAATTAGTTTCGAAATTCGTCACAACTATTTTTGCCCTAATATAATAAATAATTTATTTCAATCTCGTCAAAATTTACTTCCCTATTAAATAACTGGTGAGGTAATGGAGCAAATTATGGATGAAAGGAACAATGAGATTTTATGTATTATTTCATAGTTTCCTCTTAGAAAAATATAAGGGAAATTGATTAATTTTACACTTAAGCTGGCCGTTTTAAGATGAAAGTATTAAATATTATGTTTCAAAAATGCTGTATATTTATTTCAAGCAACTGTGTATGACTGGGGTCATGTAATAACGGCAATAAATTTTGAAATTTGTTAGGGGTGGGAGGTACATTGGGCAGTTGGGAAACTGAGAATTTAAGAACAAAATTTTGCCCGAAGTGCAAAATGTCGTGTTCAGTCATTCATTTACTTTTAACTGTGCCCAAAATTTTATTGGTTTTTAATCAAAATTGTACTTATGTGGAACATTTCAGTTATTAGATAACGCCAATTTATGTAGTGTTTGGGAACACTTTTCTATCTGTGGCACAACGTGACACAAAACAAGTTACATTCAAATATCCTCAGGAAAGACGTGTTCTGAATTATCGAAAAAAATACATATAATGACGTATTATTATAAGAAATAAATCGTTTATTACTAAAAAGTAAATTTGTTACTTTTTGTAAATTGTAGTTATTTCCTTAAGAGTGCTCTCTCGTCTTTATTTTTCTCGCCATTTAGGAAAGGCGATTTTGACATCTCTTTCATCTATAAAGATATATGTGATCGAGTTGATTATTTCTAACAGCAACAAACAAACCCTGTTTACAAGTGAAGGTTTCCTTTCCGATATAACTGATTCGAATTCTTTTAAGGTTGGGAATATAAAATACATATTAAAATTATATTCAATTATTAATTCTGTTAAATTTTAAGTTGAAATACTTGCAAGTATGGAATAAAGATTTATTGTGCTGTGTAATTTCTGTTTAGGTAACTTTTTTTTGAGGTGATAATTTAATTGTCTGTTGGAAGGACCTGTTTCACAGCATCCCTTCATAATAACAGTCACATGACAGTTTAGTGGTCTTCATTTAATACGCAAGAGGGATGCAGTATATATGTAGAAATGGCGGTGTTGCTGTTCAGCGTTACGCTGTTGTGCACTTCTTCTGTAGAAATTTTCAAAAAATTTCTTTTATACTTAATTACGAATAAGAATGGTACTGATTTTCATGTCACAGAATGATTATTTATTTCCTTTTTGATACTGAAGTTCTCACTAATATTACACACATGTAGGAACTCAGTGAACATACTGTACGTTAATTAGAGTTGAGCGAACCTATAAGTTGGGAAATGGGCAGCGTAAATTTCTGTAACATGAAGGTATGTCGTTGGGATTTGTGTAATATTTGGTATTTATTTCCCTCTAATTTAATTAAAGTAACTCTTTGTACCAAACCTCAAATTATTTTAAATAGTATGTTTGTTCATAAATAATAATTTGTTTTTATCTGGGGAATTATATTCGTGTTCAATTTCAAGTATACTTCTCAGAATCCCCGAGAAATTCCGTGGAATTGCGTTGTCAATAGAGCTGTTGTGCATGTCGTAATTCCAAAATTAACACAGAAATGATAAATTCTGTGTTTCTTTTAAGAGATTTCCTGAATTTACGTGTGATATTTTATTTTATCTTCTCCAAAACTATTTAAACTTAAGTTAATCCTGAGAAACCTTTACACATAAGCTGCAATCATACTTAAAACCCCGCCCGTATTATCTCCCAAATTTAATGGTAAACATATTTGGAATAATAGGTTCTCTTTTCGCTATTAGCTTTATTGTCTTCAAGGGCGTGGCACCGTGTAAATTGGTAGATTAAATTCAGATAATTTTGGAGGTAAAATCTACAAAGCCCTATGGGAATTTTGAAATGAATTACTACTTTCACCCCAAATTTCATTACTGAAACCTTTTAGTAGAATGAATGTCTTTTTTTAACACAATCACCTCTAAACTCCTGGTTATTTATTATTGAGGGGAAACCCTCAAAATTCGATGTGTTGTTTCTTTCTTTTATGTTATCATATGTTTAAATACGCAACGAATTAATGAATTTTCGGCTGAAAATTTTTTATTTCGAATCGGCATAAAATTGGTTTTCAACAAAATTTTATACTCGGTCCTAGGTATATGATTAAGAATGCGCGATGTTTGTACAAAAAATTTGTTATCGATTGAAATATATATATCGGGATTCGTTATATTATGTTAAATGCATATAATGGCTGACAGAAAATACAAAATTTTTAAAATTGCTTTTCCTCCGAAATGCAAACGATGAAAATTCGTTTGTATTTATTCCCAAAATATTTTATTCCATAGGAATTTAATCCAATGACATTTAATATGAAGTTATAATTGAATGAAATATCCGTACACTTTTACTGATTACTTGGAAATGGGGTCTCACGTTTCAGCGGGTTAAGAAAAATTGTGCGTTTTATTTTACGCTAATAGCGAAACAATATTGCTTGTTAAATTACGTTTATACTGCTCCGTTTGTTACATGCGCACTAACTTCAATACTGACAGTGAAATTCTTAAGGATTCTGTGACTTCCAGAATTTAGAGAAACCTTATATTTTGCGTAGTACAATGCATTGTTGATATCAATTTTAGGTATTTCACGCTGTAATTTATTCTGTGTCTAAGGGTTGTTTATACTGCAGGGAATAGAAAGAAATGTCTGGCGCAAATTTATAGAAGGAAACTTGTCTGAACGACGTTATTCAAACATTTGCAGAAAGTTCTTCGGCGCTATTTCATCAGTGCAACTGCTTGCAGATTATGACTCGAACTTAAATTTCTCTCTAAAATTTTTAGAAAGAGCTGACGAATTATATGCCGTTTATTAGGCATTAGAGTCTCCATAAATTAAGATCATTTGCCCTCCCAGTCAACAATTTTCCACTTTACACACACTACGTAATAACAAGAGTACCTGAATTCGGTCTCTCTATCAATTGTTAATTTGGAGTTCACGACTGTAGAATAGTGACAATTACAATTTCCTTCTACGAAGTTACGAGTTCAAACTTATAAACAAATCAATAATTGAAGCAACTGTGAGCATGTATCGGTCGGTGTGTTTAGTTGTAGGAGGTGAGGATGAAAAAAGTTTAAGTTTTGAATTTCCTTATTCAAGCCCTGTTGGACGTGGCACTTTTTCAACTATTTAAAGCCTCATTTCGCAGCAGATTTAAATTGCTTACGTTTTTAGGATCGAGCATTAGAAGGAAATATGTTTGTTTTTTTAAGCGTAATTACTTATTTCAAGATCTCATTGTGATTTACGAGATCCTCTTTGTAATTCCTGCTATTGGTTTCCATTTGCGTATTTTCTTTACAGTACTATTTTGAGGCATTATATTCCTGTGTCCAAACAAACTCAATCTTTGGGTTTTAACATAATTTATTACGTTCCGGTATTTTATTAACTCATCCAATTCTAAATTTTATTTTTTTGTCCAACTACAACTGCTTTTGTCAGTTGTGTTATTATTGATTTTCATTTTCTATTTCTTGGAAAAGGTTACTTTTATTTTGTGTTGGCAAAACTATCTCGATTCGAAACATTCTGTTTGTCTATTTCTTTAATATTTAGCCCATTGCGATTCCCTGTATTAAATTTTACACTTGCCTAGTCATGTGCAGATAATTATCATCTAAATATATTAATTATGTTTTTATCACTTTCTTCTATATAACATTCCTTTCTAATAATAATTCTTCTGTATTTCCATGCGTAGTTCCTAGGAATTATAAGATAATTTGAATTTGTAAAAGCCACTTCGTGAAATCACGAACTTATCAACAGTTGACAGAATTAGATACTAATGTCGGATGCTGCTACTCTGTTTCACAATAGTGCAGGCCTAACTGAATGAGACACTAGGGCAACTAAATCTGGATTACTTTAGGAACACTGAAACAAGAGGCTGAAATAATTGGTTGGTTTTGTTCAGGTTAAGTTAAAGGGTTAAATACCTCTTCTTATTAAAAGGAATTAAAAAATCCCACACTGCTATATGCTCTTGATGATATTCTGCTAGACTGCGTTAAAGCCTGCGTTACAAGAGTGTTGGTAGTCTCTAAAGAAATGTTATTGAAGTTAAAATTTTAATTTATAAAATTATGAGAATAATAATAAATATATTTCAGATAATTAGTTTCGAAATTCTTCACGACATTTTTGCCTAATATAACAAATAATTTATTGAATATCGTCAAAATATACTTCCCTATAAAATAACTGGAGAGGTAATGGAGCAAATTATGGATGAAAGAACAATGAAGTTTTATGTACTATTTCATAGTTTCCTCTTGGAACAACATAAAGGAAATTGATTAATTTAACAATTAAGCTTGGCGTTTTAAGGTGAAAATATTAAATAATATGTTTTAGAAATTCTGTACATTGATTCCAAGCAACTGTGTATGACCGGGGTCATGTAATAACGGCAATAAACGTTTGAAATCTGTTAGGGGTGAGAGGTATATTGGGCTGTTGGGAAACTGAGAATTTAAGAACAAAATTTTGCCCGATGTGCAAAATGTCGTGTACAGTCATTCATCTATTTGTAACTGTGCCCAAAAATTTTATTGCTTTTTAATCAAATTACATTACTGAAACCTTTTAGTAGAATGAATGACTTTTTGTAACACAAACACCTCTAAACTCCTGGTTATTTATTATTGAGGGGAAACCCTCCAAATTCGATGCGTTGTGTCTTTCTTGCTGTTCATGTAAACATATGTTTAAATACAACGATGAATTAAAGAATTTTCAGCCGAAAAGTTTATTTCGAATCAGCATAAAATTTGTTTTCGACAAAATTTTATTCTCGGTCCAAGGTTTATGATTACGAATGCGAGATGTTTCTACAGAAAATATGTTATCGATTGAAACATATACATCGGGATTTGTTATATTATGCTAAATGCACTAAATGTCTGACAGAAATTACAAAATTTTGAAAAATTCTTTTCCATCCTCTCATTGGGTTATCAATATGCAAACGATGAAAATTCGTTTATATTTATTTCAAAAAATTTTATTACACAGGAATTTAATCCTACGATATTTCATACGGAGTTATAGTTGAATGAATTATATGTACCCTTTTACTGATTAATTAGAAATGATGTCTCAGATTTCAACGAGTTAAAGAAATTGTGAGTTATATTTTACGCTAGAAGCTAAACAATTTTGCTTGTTAAATTACGTTTATACTGCTCAGTTTGTTACATGCGCACTAACTTCAATACTGACAGTGAAAATCTTAAGGATTCTGTGGCTTCCAGAATTTAGAGAAACTTTTATATTTTACGTAGTAGAATGTATTGTTGATATCCATTTTAAGTATTTCACGCTGTAAAATAATCTGTGTCTAAGTGTTTGTTATACTGCAGAAAATATAAAGAAATGTCTGGCGCAAATTTATAGAAGGAAACTTGTCTGAACGACATTATTCAAACATTTGCAGAAAGTTCTTCCCTGCTATTTCATCAGTGCAACTGCTTGCAGATTATGACTCGCACTTAAATTTCTCTCTAAAATTTGTAGAAAGATTTGACGAATTATCTGCCGTTTATTAGGTATTCGACCCTCCATAAATTAAGATCATTTGCCCTTCCCTGGAAACAATTTTCCCCTTTATTCGCTGAATTCCGTCTCTCTAACAATTGTTAATTTGGAGGTCACGACTGTAGAACAGTGACAATTATAATTTATCTTCTACCAAGTTACGAGGCAACAGGTTTCAAACATATAAACAAATCAATAATGGGTGCAACTGTGAGCATGTATCGGTCAGAGTGTTTAGTTGTAAGCGGTGAGGAAGAAGCGAAAGGCAAGTTTTGAAGTTCCTGATTCAAGCTCTCTTGGACGTGGCACTGATTCAGCTGGTAAAACTGACATTCCGCAGCAGAATTAAATTACTTACATTTTTAGGATCGAGCATTGCAAGAAAATTTTCTTGATTTTCAAAGCGTAAATACTTACTTCAAGATCTTATAGTGATTTCCAAGACACTCTTTGTAATATGATCAAAATGGGTTTCAAATGCTAAAACACGTAAAAATTTTTTTCGGTTTATTTGGAACTTTTTATCATCTTCTTGCTTGGCGCTACAACTCTGGTAGAGTCTTGGCCTTCTAAATAACTGTTTTCCATTTGAGGCGAATTTGGACTTGTATTGACCATTTTATGAGTCAGGTCGTTCTTGAATTCGTCTTCCCATCGGGACTTGGATCTTCCTACTGGATTCTTTGCGAATGGTTTCCATAGGCGTATTTTCTTTAGAATACTAGTTTCAGGCATTATATTCCTGTATCCAAACCAACTAAATCTTTGGGCTTAACATAATTTATTATGTTCCGGTGTTTTATTAACTCATCCAATTCTATGTTTGTTTTGATCCTCCAGTTACCACTGTTTTTATCAGTTGTGATATTATTCATTTTCTTTTTTTACTTTGTGCAAAATATTCGTTTTTACTTTGTGTTGGAAAAACCATCTTGATTTGAGATATTGTGTGTGTCTATTTCTTGAAAGTTTAGTCCATTGCGAATCCCCGTTTTAAAATTTACGCTTGTCTAGATA
>Ga0209629_10003157_pt1 | contig 11648 bp, 6 predicted proteins | sample TergutCu122P5_FD_187286 | JGI IMG/M metagenome (GOLD analysis project Ga0209629, IMG submission 187286) | Cubitermes ugandensis P5 segment gut microbial communities from Kakamega Forest, Kenya - Cu122 P5 (SPAdes) (version 2) | ecosystem: Host-associated > Arthropoda: Insects > Digestive system >...
CTCATTTGAAGGAGGAAGCTCTAGATCGCACTATGTGGAGGCATCGTTTTGGAGGAGGCTTTGGACCTGTCGTCAGACAGATTACTGAATGAATGAATCTCACAAATATGTACGCATTTTACAATATGCAAGCACTGTGACTCCACGCACTATAAATATTGAATACAGCCTGCTGGTCTCACATACATTAAAGATTTGTTGCACTCAAAGGCTCCAAACAGTAAAACCTGGATGCTTATCACAGAACACTTTTCATATACATACGGCTAAGAACAACAGTCTCAATAAAACACTACACATTACATGATCTGTGTTGCAAATAAGAAGAAACTGTTCTATATTTCAGTAACAAAATACCTGATTGAAGTACTCTTCAGCAATTCTGACAGCCCATTCCACACACATTCTGACAGGTCGTGTTGGGTTCGATACATCGGCACACTTAATGAGCATTCTCTTGATCAGGGCAATATTCTCAGGGGCAGTCAGTAAACCTATGTCTGGAGAACTTCGTCCACCCTGTGACACAAAATATCACATACAGCATGAAAACTCAAGGTTGCACATACAGAAGTGTAAATGAAGAACATTGTCTTCTAATTTGCTAGCAGTGCAAAATCCTGAGATAACAACTGCCTAGCTTCATCTACAATAAACCTCAAAGATTCATTCCAACCACATACCTCAACTGCCTTAGTTACTTAGCATGTATTTCATTTATCACACATGCAGTTCCACAATATTCCATTGGTTGCAGTTTCCAGGTCACATTTCATAATCTAATCATTTACAACTCATTTTACCACAACCTGAAACACCAGCTGGTCCTCCTGACATTCAAGACTCAAAAACTCTGCATGTCACAACGTGCATTTGATTATTATTGCTTGTTGCTTTATATAAGTATGCAAGTTATACCCTTTAAATTTCATGTATTATTACTTTTATTGTAATCTCTTGACATGTCCATTATCATTTTTGTAATGATCTATAGGATGAAAATAAAAATAAATAAAAGAAATAAATATACTTAAAAAGTAAAAAATATCCTTCAAAATAGGTATTGCAAACCTCCTCAGCATCTCCACAGTTCTGATTGGGTCTGTAACCCAAGGATGGAAACAACTACAGCAAATCATATCACAGTATTCTAAGTTTCAACAGTGTACTGTAGTTATGTAAGTGGGTGTTGCCATCTCAGTGTAAAATACTAACTTCACCTTCACTTCTACCCTGAATATGTAGAGAGTATTCCTCTCAAGTGTTGGCACTTACTTACCAGACACAGTCCAAAAGATCAAAATATAATCCTTCACCACTAGGTAAAACACAAATTTTACATAACTACATGTTTCGTAGTGCCTCACCACTTATGTACAGTATAGTGTAGCATCACCACGCTGATCCCCAATACCATTAATTATAATGTGTTTTTTATATAACCTTATTAGTTAATTGTACAGCAGGACAAACAGCTTTAAAATGTGAGACTTAGTTTCTCATGACAATAACTATGAAGGTAACAGTATTCTGGAATGTGATGGAAGTTAGTCTGATACCCAGTGACCAACATTTCAGTCTTCAAGGTAGAAGATACTACAAACCATCACATACGTCAGAGAAAACACAAAAACTCAGCATCACCACCATGACAGCACTTTATTACACTGCAAATGTAGACAACATGTTCCTCCAAAACATTGGTTAACTAGGCACCTTACTAAGAGGTGTCACATCCAAGAAGACAAAAACTTTTCCATTAAAATTGGTGAATAACACATTCTGAGATATTTATATTGCTTGTGATGGGATAGACATGCCTAGGAGACGATATGAAAATAAGCTACAAATGAAAACAAATCCAATGTAACAGATGTTTTTCTGACCGTGCAACATGAATTGACTACATATTAATTACCAACTTTTGTGCACTGATTATTATTTATTCATAAAATATTAATCTCCTCTACATGTTTTGAGCCTCAAGTGCTCATCTTCAGGAGGATACAGTTGTACACATGCAGCATATGTCCTCACTCAAGCTGTGTACCTACAAGCCACCAGGAACTCTCATAGAGAGTAACAGTACCATATGCTGCATGTGTACAACTGTATCCTCCTGAAGATGAGCACTTGAGGCTTGAAACATGTAGAAGAGGTTAATATTTTATGAATAAATAATAATCAGTGCACAAAAGTTGGTAATTAATATATAGCCACTGTAACTGATTCGCTGCTGAAATGATTTCTTGAAACTTCAAAGTGCCAGTAATGTCTTCAGAAATGTATTCTTACATCTGGACTGTCATCTTCTTTCTTGATTGAGAAAACATTGACAAATTTTGCCAAATGTTCGAAGTGTTTTGTCATCTCTGTTGCAAGAATCATATCGACCACATTCTGACGAACTGCTTTGTACACATCACGTTCTAAAGCTGAGACAAAATAAAAAAACAATGGTTAGAAAGCACATCATTTATTTCTAACACAACACACTACAATCTTAGGGTACTGTCCAAAGAATCAAACACTTGGAATAAGTTAATACACGAGGCGGGATAACAATGACTTTTCAGCAGTTCTGTGTGAAAGTGAAGGGTGACAACCAACACTTCTGATCAAAAATACTTTTCAATCTATCAGAAACTCAGAACGGGTTTTTATTTTATTCTACAATATTAGTAAGCATTATCAAACCCAACCTACAATGTGTCATAACCACTATCTTCACTTACACAACTCAAAATTTCTAATATTTACACATTTTCTGCGTCCTGTTAGCTGCCATTATCTGCTGTAATAACTGCTACACCATTTAGTTTTACTAGTTTCATTCCTACATGGAAAATTCAAAGACTTATAATCTTACATTAGTTCCACTGAAAGAGAAGCAAGTAACTATAAATGTAAGTATATCATAACCAAAGCTGTTTTAAAGAATATACACATACACAAATACTCATAATCTTACGAATCAGAGCATAATTATTTCAACTGTTCACATAAATCAGTTTTAATGAAAAATTTTACCCTGAATGATGCATCATTCACACATGTAATATTTTCCTGTGATATGAATATAACCCTTTCCAAACTAATGAACCATGTGACAAGGCATACCTTACTAGGTCCACTATCATACAATTTGACCAGTAGTGGAGCAATAGTTCTCCAGCTACTGCAATTCATGTGTAGGTTCTAAGCTTGATGTTAATTCTTAGGCATAACAACAGAATTTTCTTGTAAATGTTCAACTTTTAATATATAACCTGGCAATTCTTGTGCATTGTGTTGCATGATGACTGGAAACAAAATAATACAAAATGCCATATATCCCTATTAAAAATTCACTACTTTGATGCAGTAATAAGACAACAGTATGGCATGCTGACTGACTGATAAATTTGAGATTATCAAAGCAGTGGTATTAAATCTAAAGTCTTCTAGAAAATTGCACCATGTCATTTCACATGGAGGCATGAATGTGTTTGGGCAGAGGTGTCTAACCCCTGTAAGGAAAAGGGACAAACCCATTATTATGGGCTGGTTTGCTGGCTGCATGTGTAAAAATCACAGTAAGTGGTATACCTAACCTCCTAAATTATTGAGTAATTTTTGTAGTATATGTACACAATTTCCAAATGTGACAGTGTTCTGCATAATACAACCTGGCAGGTTGTGGGTTGGACCCCACTGTTTAAAGCAATGTGCTCCCTTCATCTTCATGTCCGTCAAAGTGCATGGCATCCCAATTCAGAAGACCACAATCTTAAAAAATATTGTACTTTATTTTACCGCTGTAAGACACTGCACTCAGAGTTTCATATCTGTTTCTACCACATTCATTTTCAAGATACACTTATACAAAAACAGATCAAAATGCTTATGAAGGTGTACCTTACATTTAAAAATATTGACCCGATCATCTGACATTGTTAACTTGAATGCCAACGCTGAGTGATGGGACTCCAACACACACAAGTCATTGTACAGTATGGCCAGCTCATGGTTGGAATTACAGAGAAAAGCACTAAAACAGAAATTAATACACATATATCATAAATGTTATAAAAATTGCAGTTAGGTATATTCACAAGCAAAAAAACCAGTGCAGCATGGTTATTGTTGGCAGTTGCTATATTAGGACCAGAATCAGAAAATTCTGAAATAATTACATCTTACTTTCTTTTAAGTCCATCCATGTGTGTTCAGAAGTTGGTACAAATATTCCTACAAAATGTAATTCTGGAAAAAATACCTACTGTACAGAGAGGTAACCATTTCATATTATTACAAACAAATGTGCATACACAATTTGTGAATTATACATAAGAAGCAGCGCCAAAAGCTCCAGTCTGGCTATTAATGTACTGTCAGATCACTAAAACTGAAAGATAAAGTTTTAAATTATCTAATGAATCTGATGAAAGTGACACAGTGCTTAAGGTATTTATGTGGACTTTGTCAATCTTTGTATAAAGACTACAACATTTTTGGAAAAAGAACGCCTTTCACAAATGAAGTGGTAGTTGCATAACCTGGACAGCGGACAAGTCCAAATAAGTAATGATAAATATAAAAGTGATGTTTTCACCTTCTCCAGTTAATAAAATCTCCTGTGTTTTTACTGAACTCAGGTGTACACAATCTGTGGCTTATAGAGCACACAGTTCATTGTCTGTTTGTGTGCTGTATCAGAGAAGTGGGTACATTTGTAGCTTCACTACTGGTCCAGAGCCGTTCTTCCACATACGTCACCATGAAGAAGGAAGGCAGAAATAACACAGAATATGGTTGCAAGCCCTGCCAGATCACGTGCATTTTCAAATGGCCTGACATGATGAAATTAATGGACAATCATAGATAATGTATAAGTAACTGTTTTAAGATACAAACCTAACACATACCAGAAGCACCTGAAGACTCAGAACAAACAGGCTTCAGACCAATAATCACACTGGGCCTCCACAGTTCAATACAGGGTTATTCAAAATGATTGTCAGGGTTTTAACAACTTGTCATACACAATACACTTGAGATAGGAGTATATAGTTGCACCGATGGATCAAGAAATTCTCAAAGTTTTCTTTTATGATGTGTGGTGTGCAGTAGTTATGCATTTCTCCACTTGGAGCACAGTTTACTAAGATGGCGGCGAACGACAGTGAGAAGACTACATGCTGACATGCTACAAACAGTTTGGAACGAACTCGATTTTCATGTTGATGTTTGTAGAATCACAAAGGGTGTACATATAGAGCACCTGTAAGGTATGTCACAAAAACTTGGAGTGTTGTTCTATTAAATAAAAAAATACATATACTCCTATCTCAAGTGTATTGTATATGGCATGTTGTTACAACCCTGACAATCATTTTGAATAACTCTGTATATCAAGAGTCATAACCATACCAGTTTCAAACTGGTGTGTGTTAACAGACCCCCTGTACAAACCTTGACTTCCCAGGATGGTCCACATCATGAGCAGCAGCAGCTATAAGACATACAGCTTCATCAAGTGGATCAAGAATCTGCCTCAAGCGTTCCCGTTCCAGAAAGCCAGCAGTGGCCTGCATGACATCAGCTGCATGCGTAGAAGTGTGATATGTGTTATTGGCATTGTAGTTCATCTCAATGATCACAAGCCAATTGTGTAAAACATTCTCATCACATCCCAGAGATGAACAAACATCAAAATGACCCATCAAATTCATTCCCAGGTACACAAGTGGCCTGAAAGCATACAAAGGGAAAGGTAAACTGATGTGTGCATAACACTGCACCATGAACGCACAGGGTAATGCCAGCATTCACTTGATTACATACACACAATTGGTTTTGTAGTCTTTCTATGCCTCAAACACAATTAAGTCATACCTTTTCATGGACAGTTCCTCAAGTTTGAATATGTCAAAATCCCATAGTAGAGAAGTATCCAATAGCTCTTGCATCTGATGTGAGATACTGGCTGTTTTGAAGGTGTTCTTGGACACCCCAACTTTTGAAACAGAACCCGAGTCACTGGAACTGCGCCGAGCAATTGGAGTCACAGACGGACCACTCTGTCAGAAAATAATGGTGTTGGTACCCATGACTGACAAATCATATTGAATTTTACCCTCAGCATCTGACAAATATATCCTGATCAGCACCTTTCTATTCACAGTTCAATCAACAGAAGTATAGTTTATTAGCTTTTACTACGTACCGACAGTAATGCTCCTATCAAATCACTTGCGACTGGGTCTCCTGACTTGCCTTTGTCATCCTTCAGCTGCGGTGAATACAGCTCTGTTGTACGAAGAATATCTACTACCTGGAGGATTTGAAAGCAAGATAAAGTCCATAAGTATTTACACAATTACACTTAAAAGAAAATGAAATGTTACAACTAGAGTTTGCTTAATTTGAGGTGTTTGTTTCAGAACCAAAGCCAAATCCATTTCACAGACTGTTTCTGAAGCTCTGCTTTAAGAAATTATGTTACAGAAAAGTGAGTGGAGGTAAACCACTACATGTTTTTATCTCAAAATTTGGTGCCCAGCTTTGCGTTTCAGATGTTTGGCTCCAGGGAACACAGCCTCCTTAACACCTGTGGAAGAGGTGTGGTGGATCTCAGAGTTGATCTGAACTTGCTGGCAAAAGGAAAATCTACTCCTTATGACCATCATTAGTCAGCCAGCCCAAAGCCAGTCCCATACTGGCTAAGCTAACACACAGAAAATTTGCCAGTGCCCAAATACCATGCTACAATGGTACATAACAACTTTTGACCTTGGCACAAGAATGATTAACTCCATCCAACTGTTTATTGAATTTTTCCACACAATTTATACACACAAATAAGTTACTCACCAACAAACTGCATAATTCCTGAACAGAAAAGCACTCCTGCATGTTTCAGCTACAATCCATAGCCATCTTCAGGGAGTATCAGTACTTACAGACTTAAATAATGATGCTGTATATGTATTTAAGTATTAATACACCCAGAAGATAGCTATGGACAGAAGCTGAATTATGCTGGAGTGCTTTTACAACAGGAATCGTGCAGTTTGTTGGTAATTAACTTATTTGTGTTCATACAACTGCTTTACACCCTGGAAACATGATCAGGTTATTGGGACTGCAGGTCTGGACATGGTGGTCAACACATAAAATATGTGCCTTTGTGGGCTTTAAACTATGGTCATCCAGTATGTAGAAAGTCAATATATTAACTCAGCAAAACAATTTACCACAACCATGACAAAAGTAATTTAATTTATTTATCCCAACAAAGTACTCACAGATAATATAACATTAAATAAGTACACTGAATTTTATAGTTCTTGTATAATGACATAATTTTAAGATACTAATACCCACATTGTGTAAGGTTCTTTCCCTCTTGTACTGAAAAAGAAGATGCCCAGACACAATGAAGGACTCTTCAATGGCACAGCACTGATCTAAAACTCTCTGTAATAACAATACAGAGACTGCACTAAATGTGCTTGCATGGGAACTGAGCCCATGACCCAAGTTATGGGGTATTTGTGAGAACCATCCGAATATGCAAGATTATAAACTTCTTTTCGCAGTGGTTTCCCACTTTTCCCATATGTTTTAACCTCCAGAATCATTTGCCAGGAATTATTGTATGTGGTTTCACCTGCAAGATGGGCCATACCACAGCACATTCCCTGTACTGAGTTCTTTATGGCAAAGAGCAGTACAACCATTAGAGTTAAAATGCACATACACATACATGACCTAGAAAGGGATTCAAACTGGTGATTTCAGGTTTGCTTTACTTAAGGACAGAACAGCTACTAGAATCTGCACTATTTTGAAACTACATATGACCTCAAATTTTGTGAATATTCCTATTACTGTTTCAGATTCTGCTGTCATTACAGTTCAGCACGTTGCCTTAGGCAGTAGAATACATACCTTTTCTAAAGTTTGAACATCTTCAATGCCTGCATTTTCTTGAACAGAGGCAATGAGTGATATTGCTCTTGTTATTGGTGCTTCAATTGAGAGGTTGTGTAGTTTTGCTATGCTTTGCCGACGCAAGCCTGAAACACCAGCAAAACTGGACGTGTACAATTTTAATACAGTTCCTGAAACGTGAAAATATACAAACCCATAATTTTACAACTTGTTCTGTTCTTGTGTTACATTTGTCTTTCAAATGAAGAGAGTAACATATTTTATGTGTTCAAGACCACGGTCGTGCAGACAGTATTCTGCCCTTAGAGACAGGAGGTAAAAGGAGGCAGGAGAAAATGGTGTAACAAGAACTTCATCATTTAAACTCCTCACCACACACATTACTACAATGACAAAATTAAGGGAGAATGGATGGGTGGGGCATTTACCACAAATGATAAGTATGAGAAATGCATACAAAATTCCAGTATAAAACTTGATGGGAAGTTAAAAGGAAGACCTAGACAGAGATGTGAGAGTAATTTTAACAGAAAAACTGATCTTAAAAAAAAAAACAGTATCAGGGGTTATGGATTGGATTGATTTCCCTTAGAACAGGAATCAGAAGCTCGCTTTTCTAAACATGATAGTAAAACTTTACATTGATCACAGGTGGAAAATTTTGTGGGTTGCTGAGAGACTATTAGATTCTTGAGGGCAACTACACTTGATGAAGTTAAGTTAGTTCCTGCAACTGCACAGTGAGCTTAGAATAAAGACAATCAATTACTCACTCTATTCCAGAGAACATGTGGCACAACAAAAATAGCATTTGGAGTAAAACTCATATAAGAACTGAAAAATAAACAGCATAATCACCATCTGTGTATTTTCATAATAATTAGAAACTTGGTTAATAAAAGGTAATAACAGCAGACAGAATGTCACTGTAGTAATATACTTCCTACAGTTATTACCGGATGTCAGAACAGAGGAGTAATGAAAACACTGGAGAGACACCAACAAAATAATATTAAAGATGGAATATCAGACAAAGAAACAGAGAGAGAATGGAAGAAAACTATATTGAAAGACAGCATTAAATTATTGTCCACAAGCAAAAATGGACACTGGAAGGCTACAGAAATGCAGATAATCTAAATTACATTTTAATAGATATTGCAGTGGCCACTACATCAAATCAGTTAGGACCAGTATGATGAAAACATGGGCTGTGACATGAAATAAAGACGCCATTAAGGTTTATAGCTTGTAATGGATAGTAACCATAGTATTCCCCAGGTTTAATGCAACGTTGGGAAAACACCTCCAAACCCAGTCTGTACTTTCAGGAATTCTGGCTGAAAGGTTTCATTAATTTTCAACAACTACATGCATGCTACATGCTCCTTGATTTATTCACCTTAATATGAACCAAATTATACCAAAAAACAAAATAACTCGAAACCAAATCCATCTTCTAATTTGAACTCTATCACTGGTGGAAGGACAAAACAGGCGTGACAAACCTAATAATCTATTTTGAAATTTCCATTAAAAGCCCCATTTTAAAACCCCAGTAGCCACTACAATTATCATGTTTTTAAACATGAATAGACACTTTACCATCACTTGAAATGGACTTCAGGTCGGCTGACCCCTTCCTGTTATTCGATCCCCTTGGAAGGTCAGTATTCTTGACCGATGAACCAGACATCCTCTTATCAAGCATTGTGTTCTGTGATTCATGTACAAAGATGTAATGTGTCGGTGACCTGAAATGCAGCAATACTCCGTAACTAGGACCCACCTGGTTTTTATCATGCTTGTACTGCAATGAACATTTCTTAAGACACAAAGTGCCGACGCACAGTGACGTACAGTCAAACCCCATTATGGTAAACTGTTTGTTAACCGCAATTTTTGGCAGTATGTCAGAGGTGATGACAAATTGAAATGTTGTATATGGAGGAACAGACTTTCATAGGCACTAACTGAGGGCATCACTACATCGGAGGACACAATACAGGGGTTTAAATGTACATATGCAATGACAGTGTATTTATAATGATAACTCATTTTTAAGTACAGAAAACAAGCAGCAAGACAAATATTGTATACAGTAGTATTAATGGAGAGGCCATTCAAGAGAAATAATTTTTAATTGGTATCTTGGTGCCCTACTTGCTTTATCTTTCTTTCTTTCTTTCTTTTTTTCGTTCTTTCTTTCTTTCTTTCTTTCTTTCTTTCTTTCTTTCTCTCTCTCTCTCTCCTTCCTAATTATGATCTCTGTTACATTAACATGTAAATGAAGTTTCAACACAGATCAGCCACTTGTGTGCATATATGACAACTGGCTGTTGCTGTAGAAAGAGCTGCAGGATGACACAACATTCGTAACCAAACATTAACTGTCTCCTTCCTTACACATACATGACAAATTGGATGAAACATAGATAGGAAGGTGAACAACACGGGTATAATACTAGTAGTGAATAGGGGGGGGTGCTCATCCAGCAGATTAAAAAACTCGTAACTACGGAACACATTAACAAGGGTGTTGCAGAAGCAATCTACCATTCTTCGGGAGAACATTCTATAAATTACATTACGGCGATATAACTAAAAATACCCATATCTGATGTTGAACGGCCTCGGAGACACTGACGTCTTCTTGCGGTTCCACATCCTGTACCTGGTTAGTATGTTGTATTGTCTGTCCACTGCTCACCTCCGTCCTTGAGCCGACACTGAAGCCAAGCCATACGGCGGCATGTCTTCTATGTAATGCACTTGGAAACCGCAGTAAGATTTTTAAGAAACTGCTGCGAGTTGTTCTTACTTAATGAATGTCTGTATGTCATTCATATCTCAGTTAGGTATTAAGTGCAAGTGTTAACATTAGAAGAACTGCTCCTCATTTTAATATGTATTTGGTAATCAATAAATGCATAACAGCACGCATTCTTTAAAACTACTCTCTGCGTTATATAATATAAAATAAACCAACAAGATGCAACTCTGGCAGTATTGTGTTTATTAACAAATACAGGTATGCTCTACATGTTTTGGACGCCCTTTGCGTCCATCATCAGGAGCACTATAAACTGTAACAGCAGGTCGTTTGAGCACTGCACTGCAACCGACCTTGAACATCTATACAGAATTTACTCCATCCCAACTCATGACAAACACCAGTGGCTGCTGTTACAGTTTATAGTGCTCCTGATGATTGACGCAAAGGGCGTCCGAAACATGTAGAGCATACCTGTATTTGTTAATAAACACAATACTGCCAGAGTTGCATCTTGTTGGTTTATTATATATTATAGACTTGTGATGCACGGAAACTCAAATATAAAATACTCTCTGCGTTATCTCTGTGACCATTTGACTTCGGATACTAGCGTTTTTAGTTATATTGATGTTATTTAACCTAAGGAACTTTCTTCTGATGTGTGGCAGACCCATCTAAAACACCCTGCACACAAGCAAGTGTCAACAGATAAGGTATCAAATACTCTGATGCTAAGGACTTTAATCTGACTTTGATGTATTTATGGCAAGTGGGTAGCAGACTACCAGTAAAATAATCCTGAACGCAACTCGATCGAAATCCGCAACATCCAGCAGACCCCGCTGGCGGGAAGATTATACACGATGGAAATAGTTCAATAAATTACATAAATTACTGAATTATTTAGTGCAGCTGGGCCTAAACCCTTTCACGC
>Ga0209629_10003158_pt1 | contig 11642 bp, 9 predicted proteins | sample TergutCu122P5_FD_187286 | JGI IMG/M metagenome (GOLD analysis project Ga0209629, IMG submission 187286) | Cubitermes ugandensis P5 segment gut microbial communities from Kakamega Forest, Kenya - Cu122 P5 (SPAdes) (version 2) | ecosystem: Host-associated > Arthropoda: Insects > Digestive system >...
CTTCTTTGACACTGGAATAAGGAAGCTGGTGCCACGATACCAAAAATGTGTGGAGGTCAGAGGGGACTATGTGGAAAAATAAGGTAAATATGTAGATCTCTCTTGCCTGTAATAAATAAATTTTATCTCTTATGTGTTATTTTTCGTGGCTCACCGGACCTTACTTTAAAAACGTGCCTCGTACAACCTGATGATGGCCACTATGGCCGAAACATGTAGTTGTTAGCTACCTTCCACCATACAGCTACATAATAATAATAATATAGTTGTGTTTGACTACTTTACCCACTCTTTATACACAGTAAGCATGAACAAAGTCATGTAAAAATGTAACATCACTGTATACAGTTAAAACCAGTGTAACATAGCTAGGCAAACTGCATGTCAGTGTGACTGTCAACTGTTGGTGAATAAAACACCTATGAAATCCACCTCATGCAGGTTAGACCCAGAGATTTAAATTCTCCCATGCACACAGGTAAATTAACCTTGTAACACCGCGCCTTTTCTGTTCCCCTTTCCTGCTAATGGGATTCCTGACAGCAGACTTCACACACAAACTGGGGATGGAAGTTACCAGTACATTTCATCACAATAAAAACACTAATTAACATTTCAAATTCCTTAAATTTAGAAATGTGATGGCAAGATAATATGTATGGGATCAAGAACATTAAACACAGTCAGACTCAAGCAACAACACAAATAACTGTAACATCAGAAACTGCCAATGTCATCCTCCACAAATCACAAACTCAAGGTCAGAATTCTACTATACACCAGATAGGACCATATTATTACCTCTCACTCAGAATTAAATATCACACAAGTTACCTGTGTCTAACCAATGTTGCCTCAGAATGGGATGAGGGAAGACTGAAGCCTTTCTTGGCAACAGCATCACGATACTTATGAATGTAACGAGTTAAGTGTGGTAGATTTAAGCACATATCAATCAAGATATGACCAGCACGCAGTGCTTGAAGACTTGCAACATTCTTCTGGATGAACAGATTCTGCACAAGAAAGCAAACTATGAAGACAATTTAAGACACATTCTTTATTATAGAGCAAATTAACTTGTCTGAAGCTGAAGTTGCCTTTATATCACCAGTTTACAACTATATTAGAAAGAAAATTGAAATAAATTTAATATTTGTTTGACCATGCATCATTAGTAATGATGGTAAAGAGAAAGCCAACTAGATGCAACAATAACGGTTAATTGATAAATCCAATTTAGCTCGACATGTTTCCGGCAACAATTCTGCCCATCTTCAAGAGCTTTAGACTGTGCAATGCAGCTTGTGGTATGTTGTACTGTAAAGGTAAAATATAATGGTGCAAAAACAAGTGCATAATAGTCACAAGATAAATAATTAAATGACGGTCAGTGAGCTCATGAAGCCACACTCAAAAAACAACATTCCTACTTATAGTAAAATTAACCTGCATTACTTGCAAGCTAGCTAATGTTGGCCAAACCAGCCAAAACCTGAAACTCCATTTTCAGGAAAACATGCAATATATCAGAAACAACAACCCATGATCTGCTTATGCTCAACATATCCTCCAAAACCAACATGAATATGGCACCATAGATAACACAATGACCCTGCTCAAGTCCCTCAAGAACAATACCATGCTCATTCCCTATGAGAAACCTTTTATTCATTCTATCCATCAAGAAGGAAGACTCATTGCTGAACAACATCCTGGCGAACCAAAACTGTTATTCCAACTGGTCATTGACCCTTCCCACACACCACGTGACAAAACCTGTGGATCAATAGCCCTCACACCGAACACTTAGTCAGTTCCTCCGTTACCAGATCACCGACCAGCAACGTACTGGGGTAAGTACAATTTTAACATAATTTTTCTAACACACAGATTTTAATCCACTTTCACTGCATTTTCCAAAAAACTTTTTAACTCTTCCACTTTTTAACCTTGCCAACAACATATCGTATACAAAAAAATCTTACCAATGGAGCAAGATATTGTACATGCAAAAAATTACGACATAGTTTTTTATATTCACTCTACTTATTATCACTGACTGTCATTAAATTATTCATATTGTGACTATTACACACTTGTTTTTACACCATTATATTTTACCTTTATAGTACAACATACCACAAGCTGTACTGCACAGTCTAAAGCTCCTGAAGATGGCCAAACTGTTTCCCGAAACATGTTGAGCTAAATTGGATTTATCAATAAACCATTATTGTTGCATCTAGTTGGCTTTAAAATTGAAATAAATTTACTTTTTATCCCAATAAGTCCTAATTCTGTGAAATATACAGAAACAAATGTAATTCAAACACAATGACATACACTTCTTGAAAAAATAAATGATACTTTAACCAATACATTCCGTCACTTTGATCATGGGAAAGAAGAGACCACATGGCACTCATGTCACTCCTCCTGCTTGGCCAGATCTTGCTAGCCTCAGCCTAACCTTGCAATGAAGTCAGTTAAATTCCACTACCTAAACCAAGTTTCAACTTCTGAATAGGAACGTGAAAAAGCATTGTAAGGCAAGTTTGAGAAGTAATGTAACTTTCAGGATGAAATTATTTCCACTGTTACACATATTAATAAATGAAACTGGAAAGCAGAGTCAAGAACCTATTCTCCTGTTCTGACCAGGTTTAAGGTGGTAACAATTTACTGTCACACAGGAGCGGGTAAACATATAAAACACACTTAATTGTCTGTCCCAAATATGTTACGTTTAAACCACAAACTTCAACAAAAGATACATACCTTGACATCCTGTGCTTGATCTACACCTGTATTCAGATTGTTGGATTCAACCACTTTATTTCCTGGTAGCTCAGAACCTTCTGGCATCTGTGGCCTTGGAGCAACAAAATCATGCAGTGGTGTTGTTAATTGTTCTAGTATTGTTGCTGACAAATCTGATCGAGAACGTTTTGGTTCCTTCACAGGCACTTCCTTCTCACCTAGAATGACAATAAAACTGTGCAGGAACACAAGCATGCAGATGTCACCAAAATATAATGTAAGTACACTTTAAATGTATACTGGACTTTTACCACTGCTACAGCTTTGTAAATAAATTCGTGTCTATAAACATCCCCGATATTTTTCTCTTTACCACTTCTTACCACCTCCACGTGGCTTTCAGACAGTTTCTCTTTCTATTCCTTCCCGAAACAGAAATTATTTCGCATATTATATTACTTATATTTGTTCATTTATGAACCTGTACCTATACCACTGTAAGCTCTTTCCCTCATCCTACTAATTCACACCACTGTTCATCAAACCGCAAACCATTCCACAAAATTCAGCTCACACACTTCCACTTTTCCATGGGTAATTTCCCTAAAATTATTAATTTCAATCACATTCCATTCCTTTTTGTCTTTCTTTCTTTCTTTCTTTCTACACTACAGCAGAAACCTATTCATGATTTTAGCCTCACAGTACTCTTCTTTAAGTGAGCCACGTCATAGTGCCAAATCAGATGTATACATAAGCAACATGCTAGACTGTTGTCATCACTACCAAAACATTTTTTTGTAAACATATTTGCTTACTGCATGCTTCAACTACAAGGTGGTTCAAATATGACCGGGACTGATTTGTGTGTAAACAAGCCGCACTGCGCAACAGCTGTCCGACCTTGAGAGAGTGAAGCCACAACCTCCACCCTCCCTCCTGCTCGGGTTAGAACCTGTTCAGTCCTGTCTGGGAGTTGCTAGAGTGATGAGCGAACAGTCTTGAGTTGTGTTCTTTTTTTCAAAAAAATAAATAAATAAATATCAAAGAAAGTCTAAAGCCATGGCCACTAGCAGCCATCACAATCTGCATGTGATCTGTGAGAATCTTCCAATCTCACCTGGTGTCTAATATTATAAAAAGGGCATTAAAAACTGCAATACTTACATAATTACCAGATAAGAAGGTGACAGCACAGAAACTGCCAAGTTCTCATTGCTGTTACAATCACAGAACTGCTGATATTAAGTAACAGGACTATTTATTGTTTTCCCTCCTCACAAAAAATAACAGTGTTTGGTAATTTAAAACACAACACAAAACATTATTAATAAAATGCAAAACTGATTATTACCCAATATGTGGTATATGTTGAATCATGAGTCCACATTAATGATAAAAAACACGAAGAATTTTAATTAAAAAACATATATCTCTATTCCTTTCTGGGATATGACACTGTGCCAGTGGGTAGTTTGGTCCTGACATTTTGAGACAATGCAATAGCCCTGTCTTCAACTTGCAGGCCATTTTAAACCCTGCAGATGAAGGCATTACTCAGCCTCAAAATGCCCAGATCCATTTACCCAGTAATGCAGTCATATCCAAGAAGAATGGAACCCTCAACAAACTTACAACTCACACAGAAATACACAAATTTATACAAATGCCAATGAGTTATAACATGTGGTGTACCTGGAGTGCTAATTTTAATATGTGCAGGCAACTTTGCAGTTTTCATGGTGGCAGTAAGAGAGATCTGATCAGCCCGCTGAAGCATTCCTTCTGCACTACAAAGAGCACGTATTGGAAGAAGCAACTGTTTTGGACACAGCATTGCTCCTGTTGTTGCCACTGTTTCTCCAGTGCTCTGGGCTTGTAAGTGAGACAAGAGGTACTGTAGAAGAATGCGGCATGCTTGACAGACAACTCCAATTTGACTCTTACATACTGGAAGAAAAACACAATCAGACAATAATTTATATCATATATCAGTATTAAAATATATGGCAAGTCCCTTAATTTGCTCAGTTCTCTCTGTTTCTGTCTCTCATTTGGTTGCTAACTGACAATAACAAATTCTCTTATTGACCTATGTCCACCGCTGTCTCAATGCTTGGTAATTCTACAATGCATATAGCAGTAATCATGTGGCACATCCGTCCACTTCCAGTTCTGTAGCCTATCATCAATAGGAACATACATCCATAACATTATCATAAAAATAAGCAACTACATTTCACTACAGTTTATTCTAAGAATCCCCTGGCCAGTAATTAACTAAATCCTCTAAAATACTCACATGTACCAGCACTTGTGCTAATGTAATCTGCAGCCAAAGGTGCAAATGCAGTGTAGAATGTTTCATATTTATCTTCATGATTCAAAAGCTCACTTTCACTGTCAAAGAACATAAAAGAAACTGATTAGTTAAGATATCACAACCAATGCAATGTAAACTTACATTCAAACTATGATCTATATGACCAAAGAAAAATAATGGCAAGTATTTGTATGCTTATATTTACAGTAAAATGACATATTCACTCTTAGAACACAATAATAAAAACCAACTGTACTAATAAGACATATCCTTTTTGAAGTACAAAGAATAAACATATTATTCCCAGTGAGAAAACTCTCTGCCTTCCCACATCCAGCCCATAGCCTAGTCACTAAACTGACCATGCATATACCTAGAGGAAATTAAGACCACCACTACAATCATTAGAGAAAATGGCCTCAAAGTAGGGAATAGAACCAAAACCTCTCAAACACGAAAGAGAAGCAAGAACTGAGACTGATGATGGCCTTATAGTAAAGGGCCGAAACATGTTGTCTGTCCTGTGACACATTACATCGTAATAACGTGTTGTGTTTTGACGCACCCTCCTTATATCTCTTGATATTTGACATTGTATTCACACACAACGGGGATGAACCAGTTAAAGATTAAAACCTAACAATTTATATGGATTGTCAGTATTTAGAACAGTTTGCCCCAATGTTTCAAACTGTGTTTCATTTTAACAAAATTCTGCTTTCATGTCATTATATGGACAGCCTCATCATTCAGTGTATAGATACTATCCATATGCGCACACTAATTAATCATGAATATGTCACATATCATATTCATATATCTAAATACCTTGAATTCAAGTAACATGTTACATTCTTTTCTTCTATGATGTCGAAACATTCAGTGATCCCTCTGCAACTTTCACTCAGAAAGCAGAGTTTTGTGATATATAAGTTTTAAGCAAAAAATGTATGAACAAGTATATGGAAAAAACATGAAAACAATGAAATAAAAATAAAATTATATACCATATTGACACAACCGATAAAATATAATAAAGGAGTCCAACAAGGCTGCCCCCTTTTACTGACTTTTACATACATATAAATAATATTATTACAGAATGGAAAAAGGAAGAGATAAAGGGAACCAAAATGTCAAGAAATAAAGACACTGTAACACTTTTGTTCATGGAAATCCAAGTTATAGTGGCAGATTCAGAAGGTGCACTACTAATTTCTACATATAGACTGGAGACAGTCACCTCCAAATATGCTAAAAATTTCAACAAAGTTAAATTAAATAATGACAATTAAGATGTAAAACATCTTACAAACAAAGTGCCCAATGAAGTTACAGATCCAAATGCGAAATAGTCTATGGTGGCACGCTAGTCTTCTCACAGATTTACGAAACCTGCAAAAACAATTCTTCCTCATACAGTTCAACCTATATTAACTTCACACAGACATTCTGAGTTAACTAACCTACAAGGCTTTTTTTCAGCTCGTGAAAGTTTGGATAATTCTGGGGACGTGAGGTCAACTATAAGTTCCTCAGAATATCTCATCAGTCACAAGGGACTTCTGAATATGAAGAATTCATCGTCATATTATCATCAGAATTTACCTCGTCAGCAATTATCTACTAAACTCCAGGAACCGAGAAGTGAATCATTGGTGGATGGTGTTTGTGAACAATATCATATATGTTCTATTCCAACTATTTTAAATGGTCAAATAACTTATGATAGTAAAGGTGAAATTATTTCGAGTGTATACCATAAAAGAACCTCATCTACACGGCACTAAGGGAATCTTCCACGAAAGTATATAGCAAAAGTACTAGGTTTGTAAAAAAGCAGAAATGTAAAGTCATGGTAATCGGCAACAATCTATGTGATTGTGCAGTGAATATGAAAACAGTTCTCAATAATAAAGTTGAAGTGTTTAGTGTTGTCAAACCTGGCTCTCGTACCGGTCGAATATTGGAATAAGCCAAAAATGATACTGCAAAATTAATAAAGGATGATGTCCTAATTATCTGCAGTGATACTAATGACATGGAATACAATTCTATAACAACTTATAATCAGATCATTAATTTTATAAACAGACTGAGTCATACTAAAATTATCTTACTGAGTGTTCCAGTCAGGTATGACCTACCAGATTCTTTGCTAGTAAATAGGGAAAATTAATCTTTCACCAGAAAATTGAAGGAGCTTAAGCTAAGATTTTCCTACGTTAATTTTTTGAAATCAACCACATTAGACACTGGTTCACTAGTCATGAATTACATCTGAACTAAGTAGGGAAAGAACTGCTAGCAAACGTTTTGCTTATCCTGTTCTCTCACTTTTTGAGGATCCTTCTGTCAGCCCTGTAAACTCTGGCTGTCATAGTGTTCACATGTTGTCTAAAACATGTGACTCTAGTAACGATTCTGAAGTTCCATTAAACTTTGCTCCTAAAAATCTGGTTACCAACAGATCTTCCAATCATATTAAGAAAACTCCAGTGACAAGATATGATGATTTTTATGGGAAAATTGTTTAAATTCTTAAAAAAATGAATCAAGAATCTACAACTTCCTGGAATTACCAATCTGGATGTCTTGAGACCATGTAATAACCTTGATCATTTAGAACTTACTAATCTAAATTATCATTCAAATAACAATTTAATGCTTCTTCATTAAAACATTAGAGGCTAAAACAATAAAATTGAGGAATTTAGTAATTTTACATCTACTAATCCTTCACAGGTATTTTGCTTTAGTGAACATCATTTAAAATCATACCAACTTGATAATGTCCTTATTCAGAGTTACAATCTAGGTGATAAATTTTGTAGGAATACCTTTAAGAATGGGAAAGTTTGTATTTATGCACACGATTCAGTTCAATTTACCAGTATTAATGTGCTTAATTTCTGTACAGAAAAAGATCTTGAAGCTTGTGTTATAAAAGTACATCTGCCTTCTTATACATTCTACATTTTAGTCATATATAATCACCATCCAGTAATTTTGAATATTTTTTAAATAATTTGGAATTAATGTTGAACTCGATTTAAAGTAATCCTATTGATTTACTTATATGTGGAGATTTTAACATTATTTGACTAACTCTTCTTAAAAACAATTATTAAATTATCTTGTGGCTTTGTATTGTCTGCATAGTACAATTCATTTTCCTACACGAATTCATAATAACTCTGCTTCTAATATTGACAATATCTTTATTAATATATTTAAATGTAATAGCATTACTGTTTACATGTGGATTAATTGTATGTAGAATGATGATACTCAGATCATTGTCATACATATCACCACCATCCTTAATGCTGAAAATCATTTTTATTTTACAAGGAAGTTTAATACATCCTCAATTCTAGAATTCAATATTCAGTTAACCTATGAGTCCTGGAACAATGTTTTTGCATATGATGATGTGAATCCGAGCTTTAATAATTTTTTGAGTATTTAAGATTATTTCGTTCCAGTTTCTCACTCAAAAAAAATTATAATAGACTGCACAATAAACCATTACTTGCACAAGGAATCAAAATTTCGTGTATAAACAAAAAAAGAGGACTTTTTGTAATATGTAGAAACAGCAATGACTCAACAGTATTAACTATTAAAAAAAATATTCCAGGATTCTAGTTGATGTTATTAATCTTGCTAAAAAATCCTACTCTAAAAAACTTTTGGTTAATTCAACTAAGGAGGTCAGCAAAAAAATCAAGAATGGAAAGAACAAAAAATGAACGTATAAAGGAAATAATGAGAGTGAAAGGGAAGCCGGACATCATACAGAAGAGAAGACTACAATGATATGGCCATGTTAAAAGGATGCTAGAGGAGAGAATACCAAAATTAATTATGGAATGGGTACTACTGGAGAGTAGGAAAAGAGGATGTCCAAGAAAAACGTGGATGGAAGGAGTACATGCAGCCATGACAACAAGAAATTTAGAACCAGATCAGTGGAGAAACAGAGAGGAATGGCATTTGATTTCCGGAAGACTGCGACAGCTGTTGTAAAACCAGATAGACAGATAGCTAATTCAACTAACAAGACAAAAACTGCTGGAACATCATCAATAATAATATTAATAGGAATACCTTCAGTAATGTTATTTCTTCAATTAAGGTAAAAGATACAGTGTCCAACTGTAACCAAACTATTGCTGATACATTTAATAAATACTTTGCTACAGTAGCTCAGGACATACTTGCAGCTAATACAACAAATTTGTATCAACTACAGAAATTGAAGATATTACTAACTCTCTCATATCTAAAGACTCTCATGGGTATGAAGAGATATCAATAAAAATTTTAAAAGAAAGCATTCTGTATATTTCATCACCATTAACTTATTTATGTAATCGGATGCTGTCTTCAGGTATACAGGGTGGTGCACGAAATGTCATATCATTGATTGTGCACGTAACACATTTTTATTATTACAAAAATGTGTTACGTGCACAATCAATGATATGACATTTCGTGCGCCACCCTGTATTTCTTTCTAGACTTGGATTCTCAGAAATGAAACTACTATTTAAAAAAGGCAGTTAAGTCTAACATTTCTCATTATAGACCTATCTCTATTCTTACATTCTTTTCAAAAATGTTTGAAAAGATTATAATTACTAGACTTATTCAACACCTAAACTATAATCAGACCTTGGTAGAATTTGGGTTCAGAAATAAATCTTCTACCGACTCAACCACTTGTAAACTATTAAATGACATACTCACATCACTAAACAGCAAATTAATAGTGGGAAGCATTTTCTGCGATCTTCAAAAAGCTTTCGATTGTGTCAATGATGATACTTTGTTATTGAAATTAAATTTTTATGGGATCACAGGTTTAGTTAATAAATTGTCAGAATCTTATTTAAAAAATTGATTCCAAAGAGTAATTATAGTTAATAAACCAAGGCAATATTTCTCCAAACGGGAGCCAGTTAGTGATGGTGTTTCACAAGGCTCCATATTTGGTCCCTTGCTTTTTTGATTGAATTTTGAAAGAACTTTAAAACCCTATCAAGTTCAATAACACGCTAGCATGAGAATACATAACACTTTGGCATTACCTACTTTATTACACAGATGAGAAACTTGGGCAATTAGAGAACAAGATAAATCCAGGACGTCAGTGGCAACAAAATTTATGAGGAGAACAGCAAAATACACATGCCAAGATTTTGAAACCAACGAAGATATTTTATCAGAACTTAAAATTAACCCAGTTGTAAAGAAAATTAAAAATTACAGAAATAAATGTATACAACATGTTCGGCGAATGGACCAATACAGACTACCACACTTAATTATAAAATATCCACCGTGTGGGAAACAATGCCAAGGATGACCCCTCAAAAGACTTCTCGAGTGTTCATAGGATCTGAAAGCTACATTATTATTATTATTATTATTATTATTAACCACCTCCAGTAACAAAGGGTTTCATCTTTGTTCAGCACTTACTGTATAATGTTTCAAAGTTTCATCTTAATTGAGCACTTAGTGTATTACATACAAAACATATATATAAATACTGGCACACAATTCAGAACATATCAAAGGCAGTATCAGATGCAGAGCTTGTTCCAACGTAATCTATTACACAAATACTCAGTTCATTATTCAACTGCCAGCCCAAGATGTGTAATAAGTTCGGAGCGACTGCATAATCCGGGGCACAAGATTAAGTTCATTGTTTTAGTGCTTCTTGCAGTTCACTCTGAGCCAAATGTGAAATCAACAACCAGTTCTTGTTTAATAGTGCAATTAGATGTAAACGGCTGTGTGGTCTGAATTATGCAACACTGTTTACACAGTGTTGCATAATTCAGACCACAATTTCATATCAATCTCTTCAGTGCAGAGTTTCCCAGGCTTTGAATAAAAGTCAATTTTAGATACATGCATTAAGATCGAGAATAGAATACTGTATAACAAACGACTAAATACTAGTATCAAAATTCAAAAACGCAATTTCGAGATTTCACTCAAAATTATGACAAAAAAAATATTTGCTGTAAAATGTCGCTGCACAAGATGACACAAAGGTGCAAAACCAATGCTGCAAGATGACAAGATCATATGCGCTGAAACAGTACCAAAAGCTTTACTATAGTTTCATATAGTACACCTTAACATGCCTCAAACTTGCTACTGGAGAATTTCTATTTCATTCCGTCCCCCACGAAGGGAATGACGTTGTAACCTGTCGGAAGTACGAAGACAAACATGCTATTCAAGTTACTTTAAGATAATTAGTCTTTAATTTTTCTTCAAGTTACCTTCTATTAACGGCTTTCACAAGCTCTAGGACATCGTTTTTATTCAAAGAACCATATGATGCTGCCAAAATTGGCTTGACTATTGCAGCCCATTCTACACCACCACTATTCGCAGCCATTTCTCCCTTGTAATCGATTTATCTTGAACATGGGAGAGTACTACTACGTAACGCTTCAATCGCCCCACTTTCAATCTGTGGTCTGTGCCTGCACTACCCACAGATTACTACTTGTTATAGTCTGACCTG
>Ga0209629_10003159_pt1 | contig 11638 bp, 10 predicted proteins | sample TergutCu122P5_FD_187286 | JGI IMG/M metagenome (GOLD analysis project Ga0209629, IMG submission 187286) | Cubitermes ugandensis P5 segment gut microbial communities from Kakamega Forest, Kenya - Cu122 P5 (SPAdes) (version 2) | ecosystem: Host-associated > Arthropoda: Insects > Digestive system...
CAGTGCTTGAGACTCTGAATGTATGTAGCTGACAGTTTGAACTGATAACATTCGCACAGATACTGTAATAAATGCTGTTGGCACTTGTGTCATCTTACATGAAACTTGTTCACAGCCACTTCAGGGAAATGGAAGTTGACTTCATAGTGCTGTTTATGTGCCACATTCACTCAGGTATGGAATACTTGCAATGGGTACATCAGTATCCCTTGTCTAGATCCAGTACACATTCCAGTGGCTGACTGGATTGGAATCTGGCCAGATTTTCTTTGAAAAACACAGCCACATCTTGGGGGCGTGAACAGCCAGACACATGCGGTGTAATTTTCACCTGCAATGAAAAGTAAAGTTCAGAAATAGCTGTAATGGATTTAATGACAGAATATCTTCAAATTTAGAAAGAATAACGACTGTCATTTGGCACAGAAGACAGATTCTGGCAACTTTTCTGTTGTCAGGTACAGTTAAAGCCAGTCATACAAAATGGGCTGGAATTAGTATGAATGATACATAACTAACTTACAAATAGAACTTTTATAAGCCAGAAGGGTGAATGGTGGTGATTGGAAAGTTGAGAGTTATTGTCTTGGGAATAGAAGATATTGGAAAGCAATGTATAACCTCTGCTTGAGGAGGCCAAAGTATCGTCTGAGCTTTACTGGTAGGACAGAAGCATAGGTACTTTGGTGTGAAGAGTGGAAAAGCTGCCTTTTGGCAGCCCACATGTATCTAAATGTTGTCAGTAAATCTTAATTTGAATAATAAAGACACAATAAGTCAATGAAAAAGAAAGTGACATATGTGTATGAGTATATATTTTTTTTTTTCATGGTATTACATTTTCAGGAATCCAAAAAACTGAGTCATGGTTGCCACTCTGTTGAGAACCAGTGCCCTTTCGTAACACCTGGTGGTCAGTTTTTATATTGAAAACTTCTGGCGATGTAACCAGTTTTCACATCTCCTATGTGGATCATCAGTTACTAGTGTCAATATATTCTGTGGAGTGCTAATTTTGTTATTGTTATTTTGGAGATGAAATTATGCCAATGAAAGTAATTGTAATTGTAATTTATTTGCTGTCTATAAATCCAATTTAGGATACATTCCTGTGGATGTAGACATTGTCATAATTGTATCATCTAACAAAGTATTCACAGAGTCATAATAATTTGGGCTTGTAAGAGATTTCCATCATTATTTGCTATTAATCACAGGGATATAACTCAGGATCATCCAAGTTTCATGACTTTTATTTCATTCAAATTTTACTGTGTGAGAAGGCACAAATCAGAAACCCAATGTCCTGCAGGGTTCTTCTTTCTTTCAGTTTATTATTTTTTGAAGACAGGCTAGCTTATTCCAAGTAATAAGCTAAAAGCAAGAAAAAGCTCTTGGTGTGATCCCTCTTACAAAATTGAATGTGTTTGTCGCTGATTAAACTACAGATATTTGTGACTTCAATGAAAAGGTGTGCTGTACCTGAGGCATGGTCCATAAGGAACTTGAAGGTGGTAGTGGCTGTGTCTCAAACACATCCAGTATGGCAGCTGACAACCATCCTTTGTTTAAGGCAGTTACCAAATCCTCTTCTTTTATAACTGTTCCACGCCCTATGTTCATGAACACTGACTGCTTTTTTGCACAGTGTTTCAGCATGTCTCCATTCAGGAGGCCAACAGTATCCGGAGTTGAAGGAAGAACATTGATTATATAATCACAGTTCTGGAGTAGGTCTGGTAAATCTGAATTTAATCTGCAAAAGCAAAGTGATGTGCATTTGAGTCTCCATTTGTCTGGGATGGCATGCTGCATCATTCCAAAGAACAAAGACCTCAGCTGCACTGCTTCGAAAGCCTAAAAAACTCTCCTAATGTACAGCTGTTCACATTCACTAGTCTGGGAGGGATAAAAGATGATTGAAGCAATGAGTGTTCAATCCATAGGAACAGAGCAAGCAACTGGAATCCAACTGACCAGAGTGCTGGTGGAAAGAACTTACATGGGACATTGTACAGGTAATAATTAAGGTTCCTACTGGAAGAATTACTGCTTAACTCATCATAGGGAAAAATTAAATGGGATTCCATTCACATTATGTTTCCTGACAAGAGTACTGTAGAGTACATTAAGGTGGACACTGCAGCAACCCCGAATTGAATTGAATTGAATGGTATTTGGATTTGAGCCCTTCTGGGCCCGTTGCACCTAGGCCTTAGGACAAGCCCTTTGTTCCCCATATTCTGTACTAAATTAGAGGAGCCCTGTTCCTTTAGCATAGTTCCAGATGGCCCCTATATTTAGTTTCCTAATATCCTCAGGTTCCAAAAAGAAGGAACCCACATGTGTATGTCTGTGTGAAGCCAAGGCCTCACACTCACAAAATGTGGACTGAGGTTTCCTCCTCAGTACCACATTTCCTACAAGTGGGGTTATTACTCAGCCCCATTAGATATAAATGTCTTCTCAATGCGTTATGTCCAGTAAGGAGACCAATAACAACCCTGGATTGTGTCCTATTAAAGGACAACAATCAGGCCCTTGCAGCCAGGTCAGGGCCAGAAATCAATTCTCGAGACTGTCTCTGTGTACTACAAGGACCACGCCACAATACCAGATGCTGGTTTTCCATCCATTGTTTTATCTTTCTTCTTATATTCTGCCTAGAGACCCACAAGAAAGGCTCAGGTCCAACTAACCGTTGAACAGAACCATCTCTGGAGAGCTTGTCAGCGATTTCATTTCCTCACACTCCGGCATGCCCAGGGACCCAATACAGCCCCACAGTGTGCCAGGTAGTGCCCCTTAACATTGACCATTTCTGGTCTTTTGCGCAACCCTTTGTTTAAGCATTCAGCAGCCCCACACTTCAAAGTGCAGTATCTTGCTAATAGGTTTGTCAGCAAAGTCACCTGGTTTCAAGAAATGATGACCCACGTGCCTAAATCTTGATACTGCCAATGCATCAGTCACAAAGAAAATGTGTGGTTGTTTCAAATACCTGTTTGCATCTATCATACTTGGGACTGTCTACTAACCCAAGTTTAAATAAATGTCCTTTTAAATGACATGCCTGTTAACAACCCAATCATCATTCTTGGCTGGTTTATGCTCAATTTGAGTGATTCTGTGGCTCTTTTAGCAGAGGATCTTTTCTGAAATCCTTTAGCCTGCCTCTGTCCATGAATGGATTGCCAATACTCCTCATGTGTCCTGCTTATTCAGTCCCAGATCATTTGCCTGGCTAACTGATCAGCAATTTCATTTCAGTCCATCCCCATGTGTCCTGGCACCATGTTGGATCCTTTATGTTCTTTCATTTTCACCAGGGATTGATGGCAGTCCCATACTAATTTAGAATTTACCTGGAAACTGTCAAGGACTTTAATGGTTGCTCAACTGTTGGAAAGAATTTGGATGTTCCTACCTGTGTAGTCTTTTTCTGTATTCTCCATTATACCTGCCTTAATGGCATATATTTCTGCATGGAGCCCAGGGCTGAAGCTCTGCCCTCTTCTTGAGCCCCAGCAATACACCCAAACACCATTGCCTTTATTTGTCTGTGACCCATCCATGTACAAGATGAGGCCCCCTTTAATAACCAGTTTGAACCCAGTTTTGCTAGATGGACTTGTCAGGGAATTTGACTGTGAATGGCTTGTGGTATGCATATCTGGGTATCATCATGTCAGTCCCTCTCTGTAGGATGAATTCATGCTCCATGCCCCAACATTGTTTGGAATGACCAACATTTGTGGATTTAGGTTTCTACTGCTAGCTGCACATTATTCTGCAGATCCCTGCCTGTGCCTCCACCTCGATCATCACATGAAGAGGAGGGAGTCCCAGGAGGACATCCATTGCAGCTGTTGGGGCCATCCTCATCGCCCCTTTGATAGCCAGACAGGCTTGTTTTCTGACATAGTAACATACAAAGCTAATTTTACCAATCACCAATTTCTTTGACTTGATAAGAGTGAGGGACAAGTCTGTTACAAGTATTATTCCACAGTCTGAACTTGGTGCAGATTTATTTCTTAAGATGAGGGAAATATTCTGCTTTTATTACTGTGATTTTATTTTTTTATTCCAGTCATGGTAGTGTGGACAGTCAGAAAAGAGAGCCTTCCTTAGTTGTCTGTCAGTACCTCATAAATATTGTGGTGTGAGTGAATTATGTTTGCAGTATCTGAAGCAGTCACCCTTTTTATAAGTGGGGAATAAACATAGTAAGTACATTTTTTTACCTGTATTCATCAAAATAAGGTGACCGCTTTTCTTCTTTTGGTGCTGTACGGACCAAGCCCCAGACACAAGCCCGTAGTGTTTTCAGTAACTTGGCAACTGAAAGTAAAGAGTTCTTGAAATATTTTTTTTATGTTTAAGGGACATCATGCCAGAAACTACTAACTGTGGTTGTAAGTATCCAAATTCTTGAATCAAGTTTTGTCAAAATTTGTTATTGGAAGCACTGTCTGAAATTATGAAATCAGTTGTGGTCATACACCTCTTTGAACTAAACTAAGTAGCACATGTAAAAGGTCAGACATGAAATTCTAATGTATGGATTTTGATAACATCAGACACAGTGGTTTCTTCACAGTTCAAGCCCCAGTGAACAGGCTAATGTAGCAATAGCATTCAAGTACTAAGTGCAATGTAGTCTTAGGGTAGGTTGCTACTTGCTATGCTAAGGTTGAACATGAAGGACTCTTCCATTCAATTTTATGTTACTCATACTTTTCAAATCTTACAATCGACATATCAGTCGACAAATGCCCTTAATAAAATACGGTTCACGACAAGTATGAAACTTCTACGTGTTGTAGCACTGGGGCACCATCCTCAGGGAGTCTTCTAGAACAAAGGACTGTACAGGTCAAACTCACTGATCTAGGTATTGATTGCCGTCACTAGAATAATTGAAATATTAAAATTCTAAAACACATAAAACTGACAAGCATAAAATTACAATGTTTTGACAGTCAGCCACTTCAAGTGCAAGCTTGCAGATGTTTATATTCTGTCTGGTGTATGTATACAAACATCTGTCTCGATCTCTGTGAGCTACAAGGATCTCGTCCTGCAAATATTTAATTATTGTTAATTTTAGATAACTGAATATACTGATATTATTTACAGAAGATTATGTTATGTATTCATCTTCTGTAAATAATATCAATATATATAGTCAGTTATCTAAAATTAACAATAATAAAATACTTACAGGGCAAGATCCCTTTGGATCACACAAATCGAGACATGCTGGTATATATACTCGAGACAAAATATAAATGGTTGCAAGCTTGTACTTGAAGCGGCTCAGTATCACATAGTTTTAATATCACAGCTTTGTAATTTTATGCTTGTCAATTTTATGTATTTTAGAGTTTTAATATTTTAATCATTCTAGTGAGGGCAGTCAATACCTAGATCAGCATGCTGGACCTGTATTTCTTTGCTGTAGAAGACTCCCTGAGAATGGTGTCCCAGTGCCAAAGCATGTATGAGTTTTATACCTGTTATGAATTTTATTTTATTGTATTTTATTAAATGCATTTGTTGGTTGATGTATGACCTTCGACCCAAATTCTATTATGCCATTAATGGTTGAATTCTTATTTCATTTGACATCTAACCTCTATAGCTGAAACATGGCCATTAAATTAACAATGAAACAGTTACAGGCCAAACTTGAATGTTAGAAATGATATTTGGAAAAATCCCACTGCATTGAGAAATGTTTGAGGCACAAGTCACAAGATTCAGTAAGATAAAAGTTATGTTACACTCATTTAATATCAGATGTGATTTGAGAAAATGAATCTTAGACCTCTGAACTTGAAATTATAGATTCATGGAATTAATCCTTTTCCAAATTGTCAGACTGAGACACATGTTTGGAATTAAGGCAGAAGTGCATCTGTCTTCAGTCAAACTGAGTACTACCAGCAAAACTTTATTTTGGGAAAAACACAACATTTATGCATGCTAAATTAAAAGAGAAAAAATTACTGACAAAACTGCTGCAACAACATGATGTGTAGGACAGGTTTTCAGTGTGGACTGCGCCATTTGTTGAATTCCTTACAGTATGTGGACAGGCACTGTACCAACTGAATCTGATGGACAGACTATGTGAGTCTTAGCAACAGGGAGGTGAATAACAGGATAGTAAATGGTTGGTGGTTGGTGCTAGTCAGTGAGCTGGGTCCTGAAGTTTGGCACAAAGAAATATTTTCAGGGCTTTTCTGATTGCAGGGATTGTATCTGTGGATATTTGCTATACATCACTTTTATCAAACTCAGTACATACTTATACAGTTGTTCCGTGTCCCAGTCTGATGTCCCTAATGTGTTCAGAAATACTGGTGGAAATGTGATGGTTAGTCAGTCCAATCCTTCCCTTGCATGTGAATATGAGAAGGCACTGTTTTACACACCTCCAGTACATTCATGAAATATTGAAAATTAAAATGAGAACTGCATACTCATATTCTGTTGTCTCATACAGAGAAAATTAGAAGTATAATATACACAGATTTGTTTTCATTATTAGCACATCAACAATCCTACTATTTCTCTTTGTTTCTGCATTCTGTCTGAAAATAGCTTGCAAACTTCAGTTTGGGAATCCATGTTGTATTTCAGCCTTACACATGTGGTGGACAAACAGATGTAGAGTTTTCATTCATTCATTCATAATTCCTGAATCCATTACTGGTACAGAACCAATGGATATAAAACTTGTCATAACATGTATAGTTCAATACGTATATATATGTATATGTGTGTGTATAGAACTAGTCATAATATAAAATTAATTTCTATGTTATTTTAAACAATAAATAATCAATTATTAAAAACTAGTCAAATAATTCATTAACATAAAATAATAAAAACTCGAATGTACCTGAAAGAAACATATAAAATTCTATATAAGTTACATGAAATTCTAAAAACATCTATCCCTTTGTATATAATACATTTTATAAAGACTGTGTTACAAATTTATAAATTTATCTTATATATAAGTTGTTAAAACTATTTACAGAATTAATTTTTATTGTAGGTACAGTATTCAGATAAAGCATAAAAGGAATGTATTTTTAGGAAATTCATAAGAGCTACCGTATATTAAAATGCTTAATATTACATGATAACATTTTTATTTGTGCTGGAAATTTATTATACACCTTGATGCCAATATAGTAGGGTCCTTTCTGTTAGATCATTAAGTGTGACGATGGTTGATAAAGATTGGAGTTATTACTAGTTTTGATATTCTATAATTCAGAATTTTTTATAGATAGACCTTTATTGAAAGATAAAGGGGGAGATGGAAGTGGCAAGAAGACGAGGAAGAAGACGTAAGAAGCTACTGGATGACCTTAAGGACAGGATAGGATATTCTCATTTGAAGGAGGAGGCTCTGGATCGCACTATATGGAGGCATCCTTTTGGAGGAGGCTTTGGACCTGTCGTCAGACAGAATACTGAATGAATGAATGAATGTACGAAAGAGTCACCAAAGACTTCCGAAGGAACTTCATTCGCTTCGGGCAGTGACGTTCGTCTTGATGTCCTCAACACACTGGAGTATTCTTCTTTTCAGGGCTATTTTCATTTTAGGGATAGAGGAAAGTCGGCTGGAGCCAGTCAGAAAAGCAAAATGTGTTCTGATCACCACACTGCGATTCGCCAGAAAGCGTTCCACAATCGTCACAGAACGAGGACAGGCACTGTCGTGCAAAGGGAACTAGCTGTCTTATTCTTTCCCGAAATTGCTGCCTCATATCGAAATTATTTTCAATAACCTTTCCAGAAATTTTAGGTAGAATCCAGACCGTTCAGTGTTTTCTCTCCATTTGTAAATTTTTTGTGTATCGCACCATGTTTATAAAAGAGGGGGGGGGGAGATCAATATTTTTTTGATCCTAGACTTGTGTAAGCGAAGAATTTTTGGGTCTCATGGATTGTTCCTTTCTCCAGTTCTTGCTCTCAGTTGTCCTTCAGGAACATACTGAAACACCCAAGACTACTCGCCAGTAGCGATGCGACTGAGAAAGTATTATGGTCCTTTAATAAGTCCCTAGCTGCAAGCGGTTTGCAACAGACGCTGACGTAAAGCGAGCTGTCACCTCCTGGCTACGGTCTCTTGACACCGAGTTCTTGCATGCCGGGATAGAAGCTTTAGTGTTGCTATGGGACAAATTATTTAATGTTAATGACGATTACGTGTACTATTTGTAACACATATGAAATTCATACATCGAAGCCAGGATAAAATCTTGCCATTCGGGTATTTAATACTTTGTTTTTTGAAACTTCCTTGTACAGAGTTTCAAAGGGGTTTTCCACTATTTAACATAAATGTTGATTTACTAAGGCAAAGTTCAAATGTGAAATTTGTTTAAAGGTTGCATAAGGAAGTATTCTATTGTACTAATTTTTAATTCTCGCATTCGACGCATTCTAAGCAAAGCCGTAGTCTCATTCCAGTCTTCATGAATGAGAGTACGGGCTTGAATTTTACGGAATTCTCTTCCTCAAATCTAATTGGTTCAGTGATTTTGGGACATAATTTTGAAATGTCCTGATATTCTTCTCTCTTCAGGGTAGTTCATAAAGCGAACGTCGAATACTGAGCTCGATATTTGTGTCCGTCCTTTACCACACAATATCATAAATCCCACCGGATGGATTCTTGTTAAAATTCATGTTTGCAGTTTATACTAAAATTAGACTATGAATTCCGATTCTGGTTAAAGTTGAATAAAAACAAGACACTTTAGATGAAGACATACATTTACATGATTCGATGTTATACTGCAGAGAGACTGAACTATCTACGAAGTTTAAACTGGGGCCTAAGAAATAAGTGACGACTGATAAATATTGCCTGTTCCAAAATAAAATTGCATCTTGCCGTTTACGGGATAATTGTATGAAACACGTTACCTTGTCGTTCACAAGGAGTGAAATGAAGAAGTATTACATAGAGTAAAGAAGAAGAGAAACATTCTGCATAAAATAAAAAATAAAGAATATTTACTGGATTGGTCATATCTAGCGTACGGACTGACCTTCTAAGACTCGTTTTTAAGGGAAAGATAGAAGAGAAGACATAAGTGACGGGAAGACGAGGAAGAAGAACTAAGCAGGTACTGGATGACCTTAAGTAAACAGGGGGACACTGGAAATTGAAAAATGGAGAATTATATCGCATTCTATAGAGAAATCGCTTTGGAAGAGGCTCTGGACCTGTCGTAAGACGGACTGTGGAATGATGATGAGAAGGAATGCAAAAGACGTACAATCATTGACGTGCAGAAGGCAAGTGTAAGAAATAAGGCATTGCAAAAGAAGCTGTAGAAACATATGACGATCTGAACATATATACGACACATTAAAAAAGTAGTAACTGCACTGAAAATATTGACGAACAATAAGGACGAGAACAATTTGTACCTGCCGGAAATGTTAATCTCTGTGGATGTTTTTTACCTTGCCGTGGGCTGTGCCAAAGGAAGTAAAAGGTTAATTCTTAGACAAACACATTATAAAACAGAATAAGCCCAAAATTCATAAGAGATAAATGGAGAAAGGAGTCGAGGATATTCCCGAACTTTCACCTCAAATATCACTAGAAATTGTACGTGGAGGCATTCGTCAAGATTCAAAGAACAAAACACTACAGTTGCATGAATAAGGCACTATAAATGCTATCTTGCCAAAACTTCCGTCTTTTGATCAGCTGGAACAAGGCTCAGAGGTTCGTGTTATTGATCTGATCTTGACGGATGTTTACGCTGTGGTACAACCACAGATGGTTCAGACTGGGTGTCTAATAAATGAATCATGGGTTACATCCACTACTGAAATTTAACGTAAGTTTAAATGATGGATGCTGGAAATGTTGTGAATAATATATTGCGAGAGACGAGGGGGAAACGATCCCTTGCACAAAACAAACAAGGGAAGAACAAGCATATTACTTTAACATCAATTTACTCGTTTTTTTAAAAAAGACAGGCAACTGTAGGAAATTTTGCTCTTAACTGCTACGAATGGATTTTGATAATCAATTCCACACGTTTGCGTTACTAATTAAACAAATTGGTCACAGTATTCAAATTTGAGGCAAAATGGAAGATTTATATACAAAAAAAGTGGTCTTCCGGATATCATGCAACATTAGCTCGAGGTAAAATGGTAAAACAGTCTCTTCTGAAGTAGTGTAGAAGCTTCTTAATCTTATACCTGTGTATAAGATCAAGTAGCTACTACACTAAGACACAACACTAAAACGTGAAGTTTGATACCTCAACACTAAAAACAAAAAGTACGATGCCGTATACATAAGCGCATAATGTTACTGTAAGGCAATATTCCGTCATGAGTTTTTGTTTCCTGTTTGCTGTATAAGAATACAGATATTAAAATATCCATACACAAAATCACACTGTTTTCGATTGATTCATATAGGTGTGAAACCTGGTCTCGAAGGACATAGGCTGAGAACGTTCGAGAAGTCATTGGGGTCTGAATGGGAGAAGTAACAGAATAATGGGGAAAACTGAGGATCTTCCTGTTTGTATTTATCATCAGATATTTTCGGGTAATGTTACACCAGTACCAACAAATTCACAAAAATAATTGGATTCAGTTTAATCACAAAATATCTTCTGACATGTTTCGGCCACTCACGTGGCCATCTTCAGGGTGGTGAGAACAAGAATAAAATTACAATTACAAAAGTATCAGAACCACTCCACATTTGAGGACAATAACATAAATAGAGTAATTTTATTCTTGTTGATGCTTCCATGAAGACGACCACATAGGCAGCTGAAACATGTTGGAGAATACCTTGTAATAAAACTACATAAAAATGTTGTGCTTTTGTTGGTAATGGTATTATATTCACTTACTAATACACGGAATATGTATCATATAAATTTGATTATCCGGATAATCACCTCAAAAAATTAAGATTGGGCTGATCAAATGGCATACATGTGAAAGAAGTAGGTACAGGGTGTTGGTGAGGAAACCTGAAGGATAATGATCACTTGAGGGACATAGGCGTAGATGAGAGGGCGCACACAGTATTCTTGTGGCTCAGATATAGATATGTGATTGGGTTTGTTGAATGCCGTAGTGACATTGTAGGTTCCATAAAATGTGGCGAATTTCTTGACCAGTGAGTAGCTGTTAGCTTATAAAGATGGCGTCTGTTCCATGGAGTTGGGAAATGTAAGGTAAGTGAAAAACATAAATATTTAACTTAATTCTCCTAATCGGTCAGAAATACACAGTAGCAAAGAAGTCTAATCCAAAGTTCATTTTAGAAGGTAAATTATCGTGTATTACCAACATGTCATAAGGCAACAGAGGTTTTTATTGCAGATCTTATTGCTTGCTCAACATGTTTCGGGCACCATTATGCCCATCATCAGGAGCTCAAGAGTATTATACAGTGGTTGCTGACTGTGGTATTACGTGCTGTGGTTTTCAAGTTGCTGGTCTGTTGTGGAGCATCCTGCAAACCGGACACATAACCCTCAGCTCCATACCAGACCAGCAACTTGAAAACCACAGCACGAAATACCACAGGCAGCAATCACTGTATAAT
>Ga0209629_10003162_pt1 | contig 11632 bp, 10 predicted proteins | sample TergutCu122P5_FD_187286 | JGI IMG/M metagenome (GOLD analysis project Ga0209629, IMG submission 187286) | Cubitermes ugandensis P5 segment gut microbial communities from Kakamega Forest, Kenya - Cu122 P5 (SPAdes) (version 2) | ecosystem: Host-associated > Arthropoda: Insects > Digestive system...
TTATTTAATTAGTCTATACACAACAATATTCCACAATAGAGAGTAACCAAAGCTTATTATTTAGTGCGTGGCGACATGTTTCGGTTGCTCATGTAGCTATCTTCAGACCAGCTTAAAGTAGAACAAGTACCTTAATGCGCGCACAATATGGGATCCCATTGTTCTACTTTAATCTGGCCTGAAGATGACTGCTTCAGCAGCCGAAACATGTCGCCACGCACTAAATAATAAGCTTTGGTTACTCACTATTGTGGAATATTGTTATGTATAGACGTAAATATACATATATATATATATATATATATACACACACTTCTATTTTGTCACACAACGGGATGGCCTCCATTAAATTTCATATGACTAGACAATTTTTCGCAAAATTTTTCAGTGCCGAATTTAATGAAAATTCATTAATTGTTTCTCCATGTGTCACTTACGGACAGACAGACAGAATGAATGACTAACTGACTGACTGACTGACAGGTCTTAATGTAAAGTGTCCTTTATATTGGTCTTAATGTAAAGTGCCCTTTATATTGGTCTTAATGTAAAGTGCCCTTTATATTGGTCTTAATGTAAAGTACCCTTTATATTGGTCTTAATGTAAAGTGCCCTTTATATTGGTCTTAATGTAAAGTGCCCTTTATATTAGTCTTAATGTAAAGTGCCCTTTATATTGGTCTTAATGTAAAGTGCCCTTTATATTGGTCTTAATGTAAAGTGCCCTTTATATTGGTCTTAATGTAAAGTACCCTTTATATTGGTCTTAATGTAAAGTGCCCTTTATATTGGTCTTAATGTAAAGTACCCTTTATATTGGTCTTAATGTAAAGTACCCTTTATTCTTTTCCGATTTTAAAGAATCTTTAATTTTCGAGACAGATTTTAGAAAAATTCTCAGATATCAACTTTCATGAAAATCCGTCCAGTGGGAGCCGAGTTGTTCCATGCGGACAGACGGAATTTCGGACGGAGAGACGGACGGACAGATGGGCAGACGGACAGAGACATGACGAAACTATTAGTTGCTTTTCGCAAAGTTGCGAACAGGCCGAGAATTGCTTATTTTCCAAACACAACGGCTGTGCATAAGAGGAATGAAAAAATGTCGATCGTAGATTCTTCATGGCCTCACGTAATAGCCATCTTATTATTGCCTATGGTTTTGTGTGTAAAACAGTAGGGTGGCCCTCTTTGTCGCTGAACAATATGGCAATTTATTATATAGAATTGGGGTTTTAGGTTCTCACTGCAGCGACTGTGAAGGCTTCCGGGGTGCGACGCCGTGTAGTGTGGTCGATATGCACTGACGTTTACAGGAACGCACCGCCCCATCTACTCTGATGAGGGACGTGGCAGTGTATTTTCCTGAGTTCTTCGCAAACCGTCGCGTTTAGATCCACACCAGACAGTGATGACAATTGTTGTCTATCTGTCTGTCACACACATTAGGCCTGTGAAGTACGCCTATTTCCCTGCTTAATGTCACGGACAAAAGACAGCATCATAACACCACGTACGTCACAATTTACCGAAATTTCGGACGAATTAGCAATCGGCTGTGCGATTGAAAGTTCCTCCGAAACGCTGGTAATCTTGTGTGGCGTCGTAACGCAGACGACTTGCTTACTTATTTACTTATTCACTCCATGCAGCAGAGTCCTTCTTGAGCAGCTAACCGGTTTTCGGCTAGTCAAGAAATTCTCCGCATGTTACGGAACGCGAAGTTTCATCACCGCATTCACAGGTGCCTACCAACTGTCCCTATCCTCAACCAGCTCGATCCAGTTTATACCCCCACATCCCACTGCCTGAAGATCCATCTTAATATTATCCTTCCATCTAAGCCTGGGTCTCCCAAGTGGTCTCTTTCCCTTAGGTTTCCCCATCAAAACCCTGTATACGCTTCTCTTCTCCCCCATAGGCGCTACATGCCTCGCCCATCTCATTCTTCTCGCTTTCATCACCCGAACAGTTTTGGGTGAGTACAGTGTTGCGAATTATGAACGCCGACGACAAGAATTTAAATTTTATATCTGTACATCGCTGGAATTTACTGTGGCATTACAGCGTATAACTGAAGAACAGGATCTTGTCTAATTCAGGGCCAATTCCTTTTCTGACCATAACTTGATTTATGCGTTATTTGTTGTAAAAACCTTCATCTGAAGAAGGGTTAGCATCCCATACTAGTGAACAAGTGATGAAATTCTGAAATGGACATTAATTGTTTACAAATTATCAAATTATCAAACCAACGTATACATTTCAGTGGCTTTTTGTTTGGGGGGGGGTTGGGGAATAACGAAAGGGGCTGCTCTTATTTCCCGCTATTAGCCAACGAAATGATATTTGTGGATTCCGGTATAATTGTATAGCTGGACAATACAGTCCGCTGCGCTGTTTTACATGTTAGACTGCCTCTGAAATGTGATGGCACACGCGCAGAAACCAGATTTCGTCTTTCAGCGAAACGGACGAGTCCATTTAAATCGGCGGGGGCGTCAGTTCAGTCGACTATTGGCAGCCGAGTTGTGGGCATCAGCGGTAGTAATGGTGGATACACCATGTTCCGAGAGAGTGTGGAGAGTACTGGCTACCCACTCCATTCGCCAGTTTCCCCTCACTTCCCACCCCGTGCGTCACCGCGTGCCATAACATTTCAATTGGACTCTACCTCCTTCCTCACAGGGACCAATATGTATTTAATCTCACTTCAATAGAAATAAATATCCATAGTTGTGCTGTGAAATCAATTGTTACATAAATACCACCACAGAAACACAATGCAACATAACCGCCCAAATATAGGGCAAGTGTTTGTCCAACTAACGCCAACGACGTTAACAGTAAAATGTCGCACTGATACCACTGCCAAGGACTAGGAGCAACAGGAGTTCGACTCAGTAAATCGGCACACGCCCTGTGCTGCAGCTATGGTTTTCTTTGTCATGCAGTTGCAAGGCAGGAGCAAAATTGTGTTCAGGCGTGTGGGGTTTAGATACAAGAGTAGGATGTTCAGAAACTCTCTTCTTTTGGAATTGATAGTGTAATATGCAACCGAAGCCAGTCGGAGGAAGCCGTTCCTGCTTCCATTCTCAGCTGGTAGGAATCGGGAAGGGCACGTCCTCTGGCGAACAGCTTAGAAATACAGGGGTGCTGATAAGCCCGACCAGGAAGGAAACAAGCTACAGCGACAGAAGATTTCGATTTTCGTATATCCTATTTACAATTGTAATTGGAGGAATGTTAGTACTATTTATATATACAACAAGACTAGCATCAAACGAAATATTCTCACCATCAAACAAAATACATCGGGAAGTAGGTCGGGCTAAGGACTTATCAGCACCCCTGTATCTACTCGCAGTCACTGGGCTTGTGAATTGGAGTAGTTTTATGTTAGTAATTAACAGTATTGCTAGACAGAACACTCTGTACATCCCCCAATTAAATAGCCTGCCATGAAAAGCTAGACCTAACTTACTTCATGCAGCTGTAAAGAAATTCGTGTGGGAACAAAAGTAGGTACTGGGAATGGAATGTGTGGCTGAGTTGAGAAAATTAATTTGTGAGTAATTTGGTCTTATTTTTAAATCAGTCTGAAAAGAGCGACACAAGTACCTTGAATGTGTGTTTTAATTGGAGCATGTTGCGGTCAGGTAATACAACGAAATTTGTACTGGTTGATACGAATGGACACGTGTAAAGTGGCTTCTTACCTTGGTGGAGGAAAACAGATTTCAACAGACCGAAAAAAATGACAGTTGTGAGCTACGTATTTGGACCTAAGACTAATTCACTTGGAATGTAGTGTAATCAACATGGATCGGGAGACTGAATTTGTGACTACTATATAAAAAAGGTAAAAATGGCCGCTTTACCCCCGGGAAAGAGACCCGGTACCCACTGTATAGGAGGCTGGGTGGGACCCAGGGCCGAATTGAACCGGTGCGAAAAATCGCGCCGCCACCGGGATTCGATCCCCGGACCGTAGCGAGTCGCTATACCGACTGAGGTATCCCAGCCGGCTTCAAGTATAGGAGGAAGTAAATTAGTGCACAGTAGTGGAAGGACTAGGGTGATGGACATTGAGGTGAGGGGATCTGAAGACCTGAATATCGGGTATGATGTTTGCTTCTGTAGGCAGATCCGAAATTTCGTTTTGTGTCACAATTAGGCAAATTTTTAAGTGGACAACTACGGCATGTCCCTATTGCCATTTATTTTAAAACCGGTAATACCTGAGGTTCAGGTTCATGTGACCGTGCATCATTAACGTAGGAGAAGAAAGAACCAACGGATGACACAAGTAAAGCACTCAGCTCGTGTCCTGTCTACACACTACCGCAGCCAGCACATCCAGGCTAACACCAGACGCGGCTTTATTTAGTCAGTCTGTCTCCTGACGATGGGCATAATTATGCCCGAAACATGTTGAGCTAAAAGTGAATAAACATCTTTACTTGTGTCATCCGTTGGTTCTTTCTTCTCCTGCGGTAATACCTGATCGATAACGCTTCCCTACTCTGTGTATTTTCAGAACGCCAACGAATAACGCGAGCGGTTGTTTAATTAAACAACAGAACAGAATTAAAAGTGAAATATTCAGTCCTGAACGAAATTCAGTCACCGTAAAGACTGGGCCACACGTTCTCCCGAAACGTCCGAACAGACTTGCTATGAGACACAGTTTAAAGGCCCATTAGACCCACCGTTAAAACTTGAAAGCTTATGCAAATACTCGCATGTCGCCAGCCACAAGTTTCCGTCCTCTAGGCCCACGAGGTAACTCTAAGCACGCGCTCGTTGCAGTCACATGTTTTACAACCCGCAGTAACTTGCCACGCTGCTCCCCCCCGTGGGAGGAATCGACTGCTCCGACGAAGCGCGTTCCCAGCGGCCATAGAAGGAACTAGCGTTTGACTGTCGGACGATCAGTTCCGATCGGTGCATGGGAAATGTGTGGTGTGTTTGTGTTGTGAATTTGGGGTTAATTAAATCGTCCGGTCAATTCTTTCGGTAAGTGATTACAACATACGTACGTGTGTAGCAGTTAATTTTTCTGTGTGTTAGTAGTGTGGCTGCTTTGTGTCATAAAAGTCTCCCATTCACAAGAAGTTAAAATGCAGTCGCTTGCTTCCGTTGATATCCTCGCTGCCTTCCTTTTCATTCATCTGGACACGCATGGCGGGCGGTGTTTGTGTGTATGACAGCAGGGGAGGCCATGTTACCCTACCACGTTAGGAATAACGGCGAATGGGACCGTATTGAAAATATTTATCTTTTCACACACATTCCTTGTGGTCCTAAATTATGAACTTTTTAAATATAATTAATGGAAATATAAGCCAATATCCTGGCGGCGAATGTGGTACAGTTGGGTGAACTAAGAAAGGACAGCTGTGTGGGGGCAGTCAATAATGTAACTGTAGGATGAAACGTTAGAGTTTTGTAATCAGTGCAACAAAATACGATATTCGACGCAGCTGTTAGGGTGATGGTTTGCGAGGAGAAATAGTACAAGCTTGAGACTAAAAGCAGACTATTAAAGCTGTTAATCCATTACAGCACAGTGGTTAGTGTATGTATCAACTGCTGCAATACTTAGTTCTTGCATTTCGCCCCAAATTGTTCTTGTGTTTTTTTTTAATGTTACAGTAAGCGACATTAACCAGTTGGTCTTCATAATGGAGACCTCAAAGGATCTTTGATGTGAGGTTTGAACAGATTAAAAATATTTATTGCATTAAATTCTTGCGTTAGGTGGTTCATGCATTGTTTGTTATGACAGTATTAGAGCATACAAAACACAGTGGTGAATACGTAATGTCCATCCAGTTTTTTAAGGTTTTCAGGATTTGGTTTAAATGTAAGCAGCCACCTGTATGGCAGTATTCATTGACACACGAATTTGTAAGTGCGTATCTGTGAGCATCTTCATATACATGAATTTTGTGAGATCTCGCGTTTGTGATGGCGGTGACCTTGCAGAATATTGTTGTCTTCTGATATGTGATGCCGTGTAGTTTGTTAGGACTTAGAGGACGTTTTCGGAGTAACCGCCTGTCCCCGTCTACAGGTTGGTAGAGAGTTAAGTTGGGACATGGTGCAGTACACAGACATATTTTACCAGCGCGTTCGTTTGTCATTCGGTTGATGGTGCACGTGTGGGTGTGATGTTACGTGTTGGGCATTACTGTATTTACTTACAACTAATCACACTTCTGTTTAACATGTATATTGTTGTTAACCACATGTTTCGGCTAATAATGGTAGCCATCATCATGGAGATTGTTGACACAGAGAAGCATTTTGGCATCGAATACGCTTTTGAGTCAGCGGTTTTCCTGAGAATGGCCATGACTATTAGCCGAAACGCGCTAGAGAAGTAACCCCACACATGTTAACCATCAGATGTACAGTTAGCTGGAAATATATTTATTCTGACGTATGTATATCTGCTGCACACCGGGTGTGTAATTTCAGATATACTGAACAGCGTCTGATGCATTTTTTTATACCCACGTTCAGCCAGATAGGACAAATGTGGGAACTAGGGTTGACATTGATTTACGCCCCTACCTAAAGTATGGCTTTCCGTGCGTCGATTTTTCACGTAACTCGAGGCCATTCGATGGCTTTGTCAAGAAATTTTTCCAAACTGGACGAAGAGTGTACAAAATAGGGGGACATTTTATTTAAGCCTGAAGGATAAAGCATGGCTGACACCGTTCCGACTTCCATGAAACTGACAGTTGCATTATGTTGAGTTCTGCTGTACCGAATTTCGGCAATATCTGCCAAGAAGTATTGAAAGCACGGGTTTAAATTGAGAGTGACTAGCATTGATCCGATTTTCACGAAACTTAAGCTTGAGCGATGAGTTTCTATAAGGAACTTCTATACCGAATTTCATGAAAATCACAACGAACGGTTTAGTCGCTGGACGGGCGTACCTGCATATAGACACCGTATAAGGCGTTCTGCGCCTAATAAATAAATGATTTTGATGATGGATTGCTGAGAGAACATTAGTTCGTTGTCTGGCGTATCTGTAAGGCGGTACTAATTTTTGCAATTCGTCTGTAATGGATCGGTGTGAAGGGGCGTTGTGGAAAATGGGTATAGTTTTATTTAATGTTTATAGAGTAGGTGTGATTTGGAACCAGTCCAAATGGATGCTCCGTAAATGCTGTGTTAGGAGACCGTTATTTGCTCTTGGTCTTGGTTCGTCGAAGAAAATGAAAGTTTATGACTCAGGCAACAGTGGACGAATGAACTCACGATACATGTAGCTTGTGCTTAGCGTCCCGATGGTTCAACTCATCCAGGATTCTGTTCTAGATTCCCTTTTATCCTCGCCAGTTAGGAAAACTGTTAATATGGATACGGAGGATATTCTGGAGGGCGAGCCAGTGGACTTATGAATTGAACCTTGGAAGTTAAACACGAAAGCAGTAGTGCAGCGTTACTTACCAGCGGTGCAGCTGAACACCATCTGCGTTGGGGCCACACTGTACTGGGATGTGACGCAACGTATGTTAGTAGATGTTTACTGACGTTTCGGGACCCCATGTGTGTCCCATCTTGAGGGTCAAGCCGTCGTAGAAGACCCTGGAAAATGGGCTCGATAGCCCGTCCCGAAACGTCGGTAAACAAACTACCAATATACGCTGCGTCATATCCCAGAAGAGCGAAAGCGTCGGTTACACCGAAATCACCCAATGCCTGCATTACTGGGAACGGTATTTTTTTTAAATTTTTTTTTTTGGGGGGGGGTTCGGGGAGGTTTCACGAAGGGGCTGTCGGAACTGGCAACATCCACCTGTACTACTGGTCTGCTGGACAGTGTAGACGTCACTTTATGACTGCCTGTTTGAAGAACACAGCCTATAGCTTCATACCGCTGCACCCCAGTATTACTGTCAGGGGCACCGTTGAATACTCCTCTCACAGCTTATGTCATATCCTGTGATAATGGTGCCAGCCTCTTCGCAGATACTTCGCCTCTTTGTCGGAAATTTCATTTATGTGAAAGCTTGCGAGATTTGTGATTATCACGCGGTATGAGTCCCCGGCACAGGAAGTGGTTACCCGTACAGGTTTTCTTCAGTTTTTCCAGGCAGATACCGAGTTACTGCTTTCAAACTGGTGCGGCTCCTGCTGCCACGTTAGGAGACGGACAGTGGAGTTAAAAGGAACGTCCTGAGATGTGTGTATGAGAAATATAACAGGCTGAATTACAGTACATCGTATGTGGTAAGGCATTGTGATCCTGCACATATCACCGAATATCATTCGGATGGTTAAATAAAGAAGAATGAGATGGGCTGCGTATGTGGCACGTAGGGAAGACAGGAGAGATGCATACAGGGTTTTGGTTGGGAGATCTGAGTGAAGGAGGACCGCCTGGAAGCCGTAGGCATAGTTGTGAGGATAATATTAAAATGGATCTCCAAGAAGTGGTATGTGAGGGCATGGACTGGATTCATCTTGCTCGGGATAGGGACAGATGGCGGGAGCTTTGAATGCGGTAATGAACCTGCGGATTCTATGAAATGCGAGGAGTTTCTTGACAAGTTGAAGACCTGTTAGTTTCTCAGGAAGAACCCTGCTCCGTGGAGTTACTAACCAGTAAGGACCCCGCGTGTGACGTATCGATACGTGTTCTGAGTGCGCATGATACGTGATTGTGAACATATCAAGCGGCCTGTACCACAGCGTGTATTGCTCCACAGTATTACGTTGATTGACCTGGACGTAGTTTAATACCGTTTCTAGACCTGCACGGTTTCTCAGTGGAGCTGGCCGCTGTCGCCTGCTGCCAATGTTCTTCCGTCATGACGATGGTAGCCTGACGTTTCGTCATGCAGGAAGATGGCCGAAGGACTGCTTGTACTGAAGTGCGTAATGACGTACCAGGGGTTATCGTCAAGGCCTGCTAGTACCCACGCAGCCGCAGTTCGTTTTGTTTGTCGCTTGATTGAATGACTCAGTCAAATTGATGGTGGGTTTGCAATTGACTGCATTAAATTGTGTGCAACTCGCCGGACTGCGTGGTATTCGCTAGGCGGGGTGGGCCGAGGTTCCGATCTCGGCGCGGGGAATGCCATAGAATTTGTCGTGATTTTACTCGTCCGTCCCTCCAGATAAGTGCTGTGTGATGCAACACAAACATGTCACGACCGCTTCCTTTGGCATCTTTGCCAGCTGACTCCTCACATGCCTTTTAACCATCGGACTTCATGAGCCACTGTTAACTCCTTGGAGCTGAGTCCGTTTTGAGAAGGTGATATTTCTGCAACTTGTCAAGCATTCCAACATTTTATGGAGCCCAAACTTCACTACCACGTTCGAAAGGGCCCACCGCTTGTTCCTATTCCGAGCCAAGTCACTGCAGTTAATAGCCTCCGTCGTATTTTAGCTGCAGTTTTGTCACCCCAGCCGCGCCGGGCACCCCCTTAAATAAACCACAAATTAAATAAAATTCAAGGCACTGTCATGCGTGTGTGTTATGTCAGTTGCTACAGAGGACAAGTTGATGACCTTGATTCTTGTTTATCTGACATTCGGGTCCGTTGAGGGCACAGACAATCGGACGTCGTGGACATCATATAAGTGCGCATTGCAGTTGCTCCGTAAGTGACCGGACAGAACTGTCCCTGCCAAGCTTGTGCAATTATTTGCGGACGTGCAACTACAGAGGTTACAGCAGTGTTTACGTCTCTGAACACTGCAGCATTCCCGTGCTCTGTACCCACCATAAGCTTTAATATTCACAGTTACAAAAAAGATCGGTTGCTACCTCACAGAAAACACTCCGTATCGATTAGAAAGTCCAGCTGGTTGCTGCTGTTTACGCAAATGTTTATTCTGCGAATAATACAAAGAAACGCACAAATGCATTGTGTGATTTCTTTTGGATTCTTGACCCCTAAAGATGGGACCGATAGGTTGTCCCGAAACGTCGGTAAGAAATTAACCACTACTCGCTGCGTAATAACCCAGAAGAGCGCGGTTCTCTTCACGGAAATACATTGTTTCGGTATTGTGGAGAGTTTCTCATTTTTTCTGTTGTTGGTTTGTAGTAGCTGTTTCAAGCTACTCTGAATGTTTGTTATTTTTTTAGAATAGACGTAGAACGTTATTGGTGCAAGTGCCAGCCGAGTTTCGAAAAATTAAGTACCGCAGACGCGTTTTATATTTGCTGTTCCATATCCTGAACGAGAAATTGTCAAGAAACTAGAGAGACTATTCTGTTTAACCTCCGATGTTCCCACATCCATGATTTTGAGAATTCTCCACCCTTCTGGGATGTTCTGCTGTGTAGCGGGTAATTTAACATGACCAGATGTTTCGAACGAAGTTGGCGTCTTCATCTTCAACAGTTGGTATGTCCTAGACAACCTAGCGACTCCTGACGATGAAGGCGCCGCGTTTATTCGAAACATCGTGATGTGTGGAGTTACCCACCGTCCGGTATAACGTCGCAGAAGACCGGATTCTGCAGCCATTGCCGCTGATTCCTACACGGTAGTGTCGACGTTGCGGAAGCTTGTAGAATCGTGCGGCGTGGGTTTGTGAGATCAGTGATTGGCACCCGCTGGGGGTGCTCCTTGTCTGTCGTATTTGCTCAGCATGAGAGCTCATTGTCTATTGGATTTGTGAAATCGAAGGATGAAGTCAAGACAGCTCTCATGACTGGGGTTTTGTTTGTTAGCTTCACCAGGCAAGAGGTGGGACACATCCTTGAAATATGCGTCGTCTTCATCCTGCAGCTCGGAGGAATTCTGAAGAGGAGAAAGTAAACAGCATGTAAAGGATGACTGAAGTGTTTAAAAGAGAAAAGGGCAGTAGCAAGCCTGTAGAAAGAAAACTTCGGCAAGTGGAAGGAGAGAAGAAAAGGAGTATACCAGGTACAGTACAAACGAAAATTCAGAGAAGAACTGAAGAGAGCCCCCTCCTGTCTTTGTGTCAAGTGTGGCTTCTGGAAAGAACGATGGGTTGGCACAGACCACACGTTACTGCTTAGAAACCTGAAATGCATCAAATTAATGTTCAAACCTACTGTTTATGCCTCACAGATGACATGTTGCATCTGCAGTACCAATAGCAGTCGGTTAATAATTCTGTTTACAGAAATAATCGCTGTTTATTTTGAGAATTATAAGACACGCATAAATTAATTGAGGGTAAAAAGGCGGACGTTTGAAGTGTTAAAAGTAATTGGTATACACAATAAACACTGTGCTTTAAAAGGTTAAGAGACCAAACACGTAATTGGAACAGTTAGCAGCTTAATGTGCCTAACATAGTAGAAACGGAATTAAGGCAGTAGGGTGGTCAGAGGATGTAGGCTACACTACTCGAGGCAACAGTACAGTAAAGACCGCTGGTAAGGAAATGATGGGGGACCTGAATCGTTGTCGTAAGGGTAACGACAAGAAGAAGAAGAAGAAGAAGAAGAAGAAGAAGAAGAAGGAGGAGGAGGAGGAGAAATAATAATAATAATAATAATAATAATAATAATAATAATGAAAAGCTACAAATTCGTGAACCTTCCGGCAGCTCTCGATCGGATTTTGTAGCACCGCATGCGGTGAAAATCGACTTGTCCGGGTCCTGTGTT
>Ga0209629_10003163_pt1 | contig 11631 bp, 8 predicted proteins | sample TergutCu122P5_FD_187286 | JGI IMG/M metagenome (GOLD analysis project Ga0209629, IMG submission 187286) | Cubitermes ugandensis P5 segment gut microbial communities from Kakamega Forest, Kenya - Cu122 P5 (SPAdes) (version 2) | ecosystem: Host-associated > Arthropoda: Insects > Digestive system >...
TGTGCACAAAGTACTGTTGTAAAAGTTTAAATAAGCAATCATCTGGGGTCCAGGAACGGATTAATCCATTTTACATTAATTCCTATGGGAAAAATAGTTTCAGTTTACGAACATTTTGGTTTATGAACGACCTTCAGGAACAAATTAAGTTCGTGAACCGAGGTTTGACTGTACTGTCTACACAAAAGCATGTTCCAATTGGTGGTATTTTGGCTTTATATTCCATGTTGTTGTATGTTCCCACATTTCAGAGGAATGTACTGCCTCCATCTTCATGTTACTTAATCTGGGTTGTGTGGATTCTGTAGTGGTTGGGAAGAAATGAATGTATTTGTTATGTGAGAAAGTTGCAGGAAATGTGACCAATCAGAGGTACGAGTGGTGGGGGGGGATTGTTCTTACAGAGAGTAATATTCTTTATGTACTGGGCTTGCGAGAATTAAATGTAATTGTACAGGTACAATGCAGAATAACTATACTAATTCTTTTAAATAAATGTCAAGAGAATACAGTTATAATAAAAAGCACTTGCCTGTAATAAGTAGTGCATTTCAACGAAGTAACGTGGCAGTATTTCAGGTAATATTACATGCAAATACATATATCATGTAATAATTATAATTTAATACTTGTTGGCCTGCAGATGTTCAACACTGCAGGCCAAAATGTCATAAATTGTGTTAGTGTATACAGAACGGATGTTAGCGGCCAGAAAAATTATGTCTGTGGAATTTGGGCAGTTATAGTCGGCAGTCTTGTCCTTGATTTAATAACTGACAGAAGGCCCACGAGGGCAAAATGTCCATGGATGGCAACACTGTGTCGTAACGTGTTTACATGGTGTGGCATATACTAGATGATCTGTGGTGGCATAGAAGAATAACATATGGAGCGGTCTTTCGTGATCGATCCGCTGAACACCAGTAAATGGATGAAGTTAGCAGTGCTGGCGTGTGTAGGCAAAGCTAGAAATGCAGGTGTCCCTCATGGGCACAGATTATATATATGCTCATGGGTAATTACCCACAGATTCATGGGAATTACAAAAATATACCAGGAGGCACGTGGAGGTTCTTTGCGTGTGGACAATATCACTGGTGACCGCATACCGTTTTAATGTATAGGAGGAGTGATGTCGATCTATGAACGCATACAGAAAGGAAAACTGAATATGTACAGTGTGCTCATTCAAATTAGTTGCCAAATGAAATTTTGTTGAAGCTAGTTGTACTCGCTCTTATTCTCTGGCCACGGAAGGGATTTCAAAATTTATGAAGGCGCCCTGTTTGAAAAGTTTGGATTGTTTATAAGGGAGGAAATAGTGTCCGTTACAACGGAGACTTAAATGTGTAGTCTGTTTTGTCACGATGTAGTTTGTGATATGAGTTTCTTCGTAACCATAGCAACATCCTTGACACTTTTCACTCACTGTATTGAAATTGTTACTTTTCGGAAGAAAGTGGAAAAGGTTGAAGTAAAAAATTACGTTTTATATTGTGTTAAATTGGTATAGAGCTTTATTGACGGTACTGTATGTTTTCACCATGAATAAAACATCGTCTTATTGGAGTGAAACGTTGTATGTCTCCTGTATTAAGATAAATGGGAAACCTATTCTTCCTCCACTGGTGAGTTCCGAATGAAACCAATCTTAATATTCACAATATTGCCAAATGAAGAATGTTTCAGTCCACATTGTATAGTCTGAATTACTGATAACATCGTTAAATAAGCTGCAACCAATAATAGTGTTTTCATGCAAATTGCAATGTGTGATGTATTCTGACAATTTGCAGACATTTATGCATTTCCATTTTTAGTAAGGCAGGGTGGGTTGAGGATTTTGTAGAAACAGACAAATGAAAATATAAGCTTTCAGTATGGTTATGTTAGTATTGATATTTATTGCTTCAGTTTAAAGCACTACTTTTCTACAGGATATCAAGTCTGATGTATATAGATCTTTATAACAATAAAATGGCATAATTGTATAAAACCACTGGATTTAGTTTTATTTTCTCTGTAACTTTTTCTTGAGAATATAGCTGCATTAGGGTCTGTCCCATTCATTACATTGGTCATGTAACTTGACTTAAATTGTACCATTTTAGGCTATTTTCCAACACAAGAACAGTATAAAATTTTAGGTGTTGTGTTAGAATATCAAAGGAATTTGAAACAGCAAAATGGTGTTGAATGTTGTGATGAGATGTAATAATCGTAACATGCAGTACAACCAAGTAGTATGAGACTATTCCAGACTTCACTTGCAAAATGTTGTATTGAGATGGTGGTAACTATTCATAACCCAATCTGGGTCAACTTCAGAACCTGAAAACCCAAATTACTTGTGCAATTCAAAGAATAACACCAACAATGTTGGAGTGAGTTTAGACGTCTTTTGTTTCACTGGTGCCTGTGTGTGGCCGTCATCAATTTTCACAATTTGAAAGAAAGTTTTTTGTTGAAAATCTTGTTTCTTTCTTGGTAAGGATTTTTTTTATTAGCTCCTGTGAACTCCTTTACTGTTTCTCTGTAGGTACAGGGTATCTCTGCTACAGAATTACAACCTTTCACCTACAAATATGTGTTTGTATGTCAGTTCCCACGTGTGTAATATTCTTTAGTAATTGCTATATAGTCATACTGTAATTCCTTCACATCTCAGTTTGCTTTGTTGTTTCCAAGTCTTGTATTGACAACACAGTTTGTTTAATGTCTTTGAAGTTGCTTAACTGCACTGGGTGCTCACTTATAAAACACATCTAATCAGACCTTGGAAACTGAAATTATTCCAAAAAGAGATGCAGCACTAGTAGTATCTATGTACTAGATCTACATGATTGTATTGCCATGATTCATTTCTGTAACTGAGTAGTTGCATTTCCAATACTGTATCTGTGGCATATTGGTAGTATTGAGACTGAAATAAGGTTTCAGATACCGTCAAACAAAATTAATGTATGTTATATACTGTATTGCTAAAGTATATAAGATACACCAGTTGTGTCTGATGGTATTTAAATCCTTATTTGTTACAACTAATACAACAAGGTGAGAAACATAGAATTTGCTGTGATTCAGTTGACAGAGCCTCATTTTTAAAAACTGTTTTCATTAAATGAATGTGGCTTTGGCTTTAAAGTAAAGAAGTCTTTAAAAGAAGGATCTTTCCCCTTCTTTCCCACAAGTCTGTGACTTAATTTACTTACTATTTTAGTGTACTTGTTAACAGATGACTCCTCAACGACGAGAAGAGATGTGCCACTACAAGCAGTTGGCTGTGGCTGTGGAAGCTCAACTTCAAAGTTCGACAAGGAAGAACTGGAGCGATGAGAGTATCATGGAGGACAGCAGTGTTACATTGCTGTCAGGCACTGAACATGCTTCAAGTAACCATCATTTTTGTACCAGTACCATAGTTGATGGTAATTCGACTTGTGAAATGGAGCCTACATTGATCTTATCAGGGGAGAGTGCCTCATTAAGCAGTGCAGTAATCAAGAAACTGATGCCGTCCAATGAATTAGAAAAGAGAATTCTTAGAACTGCAGACGTAAGGTCAAAGTCAGCAAGCATGTTGGAAAGCTTCCAACAGTACACTGTGGGGCATAGTCCAATATTGGTTTTGAACCCAATTCAGCAGCATGTAATACAGCAAAACTGTAGCAGTGAAGTGGAAAATGTTGGTCAGTGCATAACAATTGATGCTAGAAGAAAAGAGGGTTTGTGTTCAGAAAACAAAGATTCTTCAGTCCGGGACAGTAAGAGTGAAGGTGTTCTGGTAAATGATGACATTACAGATCATGACAAATGTTGTTTGGAGAATGTGCAGCAGGACTCTAGGTTAATTCTTACCAAAAATATTTTCAGTCCAAATTATACTGGATTCAGACCATGGAAGAAGGTGCATAATGGTAATACTAGTAATGAATGTGACATGGTATTGAAAACATGTCAGGGCATGGTCAGTACTTTGAGTGGTAATCAACAGGAAACAAAACAAGTTGTAACTGACAGTGATGTAAATATAAACATGGTAGAAAGTGCTGATCACAGCATGGATAAGAATGGCAGTCATCACAGTTTCATAATGCCAGTTATGCAAAATGTTAACCACAAATCAACATCTGTTGTTAGTGATACTGATGACAATGGACAGAAATGTGGGGCCATTAATGATGCTTTAGAATCAAGAACTGAATGTGTAAATGATAAAGAATGTATGTCTCAGGATGAAAATCATTCCAAAAATCCACTTGAACCTGTTAAACTCCAACCAGAAGTAAATTGTACATTTCCTTTGCATAGTCAGAAGGTGGCTAACCCAAACATACCTGTGCAGAACCTTCCTCACCTCAGCAAGGAAACACGTGAAGGTGATAATGTAAGTGAACCTGGGAAAATCTGTGAAGAAATTCTGGATATCTCTAAGGGCTTACAGTCTGAATATTGCTGCAGTGATGACTGTGTAAGGTTGAATAGTTTGGGGTCTGACAGGAACATTCTAATGAACAAGTATGTCTCTTCAGGACATAGTTCTTCAGGACACACAGAGTTTCCAGATGTTACCAGCGATGTGCTTCATCCGTTAACACAAGAAAATCTGGAAGACAGCGTGAGTTCGGTAGCCATGACATCCAGCACAGACCTCAATCATTACATGAACATCACTGGGAGCAGTGACAGCGGATCGCCAGGCCAAGATTTTGCAGCTCATAGTAGCAAGTTGTCAGGGCAAGATATTCATAATAATACATCTAGCATGGCAGCATGGTATAGCCCTTCACTGTCTGAAAGTAGTGTTGGTGATCAAAATTTACAGTCAGCAAGGTGCAGTGAATCAACTTTGATTTCATGCCATAGTTCTTTAATTGGTGATAAAGCACAAGACACCATTCAGAATGTTGTTGATAACACAATGGGAACTACTGCAAGGCAAGATAATGTCTGTGTTGTTGAAACGTTTGTTGTACAAAGTGATTCATCTGATGATTTGAGAGTTAGTTATCCTGTGAATGTAGATTGTGCAATATGTCCAACTAAGAATTCCCGTACAACTTGTGAAAATATGAATTGTCATGTAGCAAAGCCAACTGAGTGCCTTAGTGTGCCTAAACTGAAGCTTCAGTGTAACAAGTCTGTACATGGACATGATGACTTAGACACCCCGACCCGTCTGATCAGTAGATGTGTTCAAGAATCTAATAGCACTGAAAAGAATCTGGATGCAGAGAGTGGATGGGACATAACGAAACCAGAGACACCACTTCCGAGGCTCGTGCGTCAGAACTCCTACACTTTAGATGTACCAAGTCCCCTGCTTGTAGCTCACATAGAGATGCAGAAAGAACAAAATTCCATTTATGATATGACTGGGAGTGTGAACTTATCTCCAAAACCATGTAGGAAAGCTTGGGATCTAGCAAAGGCAAAAAGTAAATGGAAACTGGGCAGGAAGAAAGGTAATTCATTATTTGCAGTACTCAACCAGAAAGACAAGCCAAATAACAAAATAAACTGTGATGATACCATTTCCTCCAGGTGTGCTTTCTTGGCTGGTGGTCAAGACCATCACATTTCCTCTTTACCTGCTAGTAATGCATCGAGTCCCGTCAAGGTTCTGACACCATTTGCATCTCTGGATTCTCTCCCATTAGCAATATCCATAGAATCTGTGAAAACATTTCGTCAACCATCAACTCCAAGGCAAAATAAAGGCAGTTGTATAGCCAGTATTTCTTCCACAGCTACCATAGTAACTAATAGGTCAAGGACATCTCAAAAGAAATCACCTGCTAGTAACACATCAAGATCTGCCAAACATTCCACGCCATCTGCACTATTGGATGGTCTACCATCAGGTTCACCCAAAAACAGATTGAAAACTTTTCTAGAACCTTCAGCTCAAATAAAAAATAAAGACAGTTCCAAGTGTAGCATTCTTTCAACACCTACCAAACAATCTAGTAACAGGTCAAGGTCATGTCAGAATAACTCCCCAGCAAAGACCCTGATGAAGAATGTACCCACAGTAAACTTACCTGTAGCATCTCAGGACAACTTAAAGAAAATTAGTGACTTCAAGTATGTGCCTTTATCCTCTCAGCAGGATATACGACGATTAATCCTACACATGCAGTCTGAGCACCATCAACAAATGGCTGACCTGTTAGCAAAACAGCGACTGGAACAAGAAAAGTTGCGTGAGGCCTTTCTTCAGCAGCAGGAGGAACTTGTGCATGAAATCCACAAAGTTTATTCTACAGCAATCTGTGCATCAGATTCTCAGAAACCCCTGGCACAGCAGACTCCGTCACATGACTATTCGGCAAATCATGAAAATGGAAGTTTGAATTCTTCCATAAATCCATTTCCTTCTGGTTTATCCAGTAAAAGTTTATCATTTGAAAATGCAGGCACTTCAGTCACATCAATGTGTGATGTGACTGATAAATGTATTTTGGTGGATACAAATTTGGAAAGATTTCTGACAGTTACTTCAGCTTCAACAGAGAAGGGACAGACTGTAACTGGTAATGGTTTATGTAAAGACTCAATGCAAGATAAAGCGTCAAATGATATGACAGCACATTTGCACGAATCTAGTCATGAGACTATGTCAGTGGAAGAAGTGCCTCAGAACCCTCTACAAAACTGCAGTTCTGTGATTTTTTCTGATTCAAACAGTATAGAAAGGTATCTCCCAGTAGATTCATCACATCAATCTCCTGAAGTATTAGTTCCACCACAGCTGGGAAAATTACAGAAACACAACAGTAATTATGGTGAAGAAACTACCAAAATCAGAGTTGATACTTGTAATGCTAATATTCCAGTTTCATGTCGTTCATCTACATATCCCAGAACAACATCCAGTGTAGCAGCTTCAGGAACTGTGTTATTACCGGTTACTGTGAATCATGTCCTCCAGAGGGCAGAAGCGGACTTTGCTGCCAGTTGCGTTCATAACATCCCACTAGTGCAAGAGTCTGGTAGTGTAGAACTCACTGTAGGACAGAATAATGACATCAAGGGTCGTAGCCCTTGCATCAGACAGTTGTTTCCATCTCATGAAGAGGCAGGTGATTTGCGTCCTAAACATCCACCGAGCCGCAGTGAACTCGAACAGGTAAGGTTTCTGTTTTTGTATGTTACAGTCATTCAAGGTTGATATAAGATATGTGGATACACCATGGGCTAAGCCAGGACTAGGACAAATCCTAGGTACCAGGTTGCCATGGCATCTGGATAATTTGTCATGACACCTAAAATTTCAGAAGCATATATTGTATTTTTTTAATGCCAGTTTAACAAGCACTTCATTCGTAAAGAGCTTACTCATTCCCACCAACTAATAGCCTACTATTGAAATAGTTTAATGCAGGAGTGCAGAAATCCTGGGTGACTAAATATTGTACAGTGGTGACTAATATTTTTGGGTCCTCAGTGTGGAACTTGCTGCATGTCACCCTTCTTGCACATAGAATTTTGAGGTCAGTCCTAGACTTTGGGGAAATTTGTTTCACTGCTGGTATAGCATAATATGAAAATGTGTGGAAGGAACTCTTCAACATTTCTGCCAAAGTTAGACCCACATGTCCACATCCATTGTCAGAAGAAACTTCTGTTTTGTTCCCCAAAACAGCAGGTTGTGCATGTTCCGTATATAATTTTATCCCGATCAGTGAACCAACCTGTTCTAAGCAACCTCTAAGCTGTGTGTTCACTGACTTCCCTCACAAGATTTTTGTATTTAATTTCTTATTTCCTCCTGATAGTTACTGCAGGAATCCAGCAATTAGCCCATCCTTCTGTTAAGCAAGTGCTGTGAATTATTTTTTCAACCCTCTCAGCTTGCTTTTGGATAGTCTGTAGTGTCCAATGTGCGTGATGATGGGTGTTTTAGTGACTGTGATAGGGATTTAAGTTGGACAGCAGTTCCAGTGCATGGCAAGTTCCTAATGGCAGACTTTATGCATACTTTTCAGCAGTTTTGTTTGTGTTTTGATGTTTGATAAGGAGTTTTGATATGAAAGTTTTTATTTCAGTGTATTTATAGGGATTTTTATTGTGGCATTTAGATTTTATATGCTGTTTGGGGTATTTTCTGACAAAAAATCACAAAAAGGGTTTGCCTTCTGGAAGAATATGCTCAGTGTATGAATAGCTTGTCATTTACTGGACACACACTCACACCTTACCAGCAACTGGGATAGTAAGAAGTTTAATTTCATTGGTCATTGCAACATGAAGCCGCATAAGAAAAGAATATAGTCTTGCTTGCAAATTATTGAGCTGGCTTCTAGATTCAAAGAAAATTTATCCTACCCTGAGTTAAGCCATCCCTTCCTAACACACAGATCCATCCATTCATTCATCCCTGTTTCTGATCATTCCTCATGTCTCTCTGTCACCACGTGTCTCATTACTTGGAATCAGTGCAAGACAGGTTACTGCTTCTTTTGAAATCATAACCTCTTATGATTACCATGTCAGTCCCTTCACTTACTTTGAGTAACATGATGCTGCCCATCAGATTGCGGCCACACGAATAACAGCTGTGGCACGTGGATTCCTGACTCGCAGATTGCTCCGGACTGCCCGTGTTCAAGATCTGATAGTGACCATTCGAGATACCGTGTTGTGTGCTCTTAAAGTGCATCAAGATTTCTGGTCCAGCGTGACACCCGAAGATGTCGCACTGCATGGCCGTCTTATCCAGCAGGTATGCTCTGCTGCTCTTGTTTTAAATTTGTAACCGCCCACACTGTTCTCTGTGCACCATATTCTGTATGAGAGCAGTTTTTGACTGAGAGTATTGGCATAGCAGTAACATTCAAATTGTATTTGGGGGTTGTCTGGTTCAAGCTTCAGCAGGACTCTGGCTTTCAAAACTGAGATTCATCATAGTTGTTCCTAGTGACTTCAGGCAGATGCCAGGCTAGCATGCTAATTAGGCTAATACTTTGTTCCAAATCCTTTCCAATTCATCGTTTACCAGTCTTGCTTTGTACTCATAAATTAAACCACAAAATAGAAACAGGGTAATTTTGTAACTAAATGTTATAATATCTTTATTGTGGCAGTGTGTTTCCTCCACAGGATTTCTGCTGAAGTGTGTGGTTGGGCTCCCAAGAAAGTGTCACTTAAAAATGCTAAGATATAGCACTGATGTTAGATGAATGTATGAGTATGAAGATTTGGTAGAATGTTACTGAAAGGGGAAAACATAAGAACTCAGAGAAAAACTTGTTCCAGTGTCACTTTATCCACCAAAAATGTGACTGGCCTGGGATCCAACCTGGGTCTCTGCAATGAATGGTCAGCGAATAACAGTCTAAGCCATGGCACGGCTGGGAAGATATAAATGAGCTGGGCTCTTCCTGCTTCTTTTCTTGCTTATGTTGATGTAATTAGTTTTATGACTGCTGAACTAAATAACAGTAAGAAAAGTGTTAAAAATCTGATTCCCATTGTTTGCTGATCACAGAGGAGAAAAATACTTCAAAGTTTACATCAGCACAACCTAAGGGTTAGTCACTTAATGTATGGGGCACCTTGTGATTGTTGTGATTTTAATAAAAATTGTAATGCACTGTAGATGTTGGAGAGATGTAGGGTGGTTGAGAGGGGAGCAAGTATGGATTATTTTAATGCATTACCCAGCATTCACAACAGGTATGAGAGGTAGCAGAAACCTCAAAATGTAATGTGGGTTCTGTAAAACAGTACTTAAAATGACATTTGATTCCTAAAACCCATCACATAGAATGGCAAATAGGAAACTAGTTTTGATATTGTCATACGAAAAACATTGGCATACTGAATGCAGTGTAAATGTTTGTCCATATTTGCGACAGATATTATATTTTAAATAAGAATTTGGTTTCATTTATGATTACAAGTGGACAGTAAATGGAAGATTTCTATTGAACCCAATGTTCCATAAACCTGAAACTACCAAAACCTGATAATATTTATAACTTGAGTGGCACTGTAGACATGTTAAATGTATGATCCTCTGGCATGTGACTCCTTTATGTTCTGGCAGAACCTGACATGTAATTCTATGCATTACTAGTCCTCAGTGCAATACTGAAACTAGATCCTGCAAGATTTGATATTACACACACCTTGACCACTCAACCCTCGATATGAAGGCACTGCAAACCTTTAGAACGTCTTCCTTTGATATTGACATTACCCCTGATGATGGCTGTTAAGCCCAAACACGTAGGATCATAAATAAATGCCTCATGAAAAGGTGTTACTTGTTGTTTATGCCATTTAATGGCGTATGTATTACCAGTATGTTATCAAAGCATCAGGAACTGTCTACCTAGTGACACAGCATAACATCCCAGAAGACATGAGTTCTTCAAGAAGACACATTTGTTTGCATTTTCATGAAATTTATAACAACATTAGTAATTTATTCTTACCTTGGTAAGTATCTGGCTAGAGGTCAGTAACACTGCCTTCTTAGCATGATACTTTGGCACAAAGACATCTTCTCTTTAACTTGGAACTTATCTTCATCCCATTGTGTTTCAGATAAACAGTATTAGGAAAGGAAGGGCTGTCTGATACAACATATATCAGCACTTTGTTGCAGCTAGTCAGCTAAATGTTTCAACCATATCAGTCAGTCATCATCGGGCCGTGGTATTACAAGGAAAATGTAACTGCTGTAATACTGTAATTGTGTGGGGTGGGTTGAAATTTCAAGCTCTTCCCAAGAATTTTTTGCTATTGTGCTGACTTCTAGCAATGGGCCTCGTCCAAAGAATAAAAGTCAAAACAGCTCTCCCAATGTACGAATCCAACCAGGCACCCCCCACTGGGCACTAAACAGTAAGTAACACCACTTTTTGCACAATTTTGCATATACCCATTAGGTTAATTTACTCTATTCACACTTTCTCACCAACATGACCAGTTTTCTCCACATTAAATAACCAGACAGTCCCATTGGATATTGCCATTAGACATACCACATTGCATCCTATCCTCTTGAATACCCATTGCTAGAAGTTAGTATATTAGCAAAAAAATTCTTGAGAACAGGTTGAGATCTTAACCGGCCAATGCGATTACAGTATTACAGCAGTTACATTTTCTTTGTAAAACCACGGCCTGATGATGACTGACTGATATGGTTGAAACATGTAGCTGACTATCTGCAACAGGGTGTGTATATCTGTTGTATTAAATGGCCCGTTCTTTCCTAACACTGTTTTTAACTTTTGAAATTTGAAAATAAATATTTTAATTGGAAGTGCAATGGACACACACACTTTGGGATTAAGACAAATTATTTGATGTCTGGGGCCAATAGTTTGTTGACAAAACTCTTGACATTTATTTTGCTGCTTTGCGTTAGGTGACAGCAGCATGTCATGAACTCCACGGAGTGTTCTTCAGCCTGTCCACTTCGGAGAAAATGGCAATAATTGCTGCCGACCGGGATAGACTGCGCAACCGAACCCCACGACCATTGGTACCTCGGCCACTCTCCGCTGCTACAAGGAGAGCTATTGAACGTAAAATGTTACAGTAAGTATAAAAAAATTGTGTGATTGGAATGTGCCTCAAAGGAATTTAAATTACTGGTTCTGTATGGACCAT
>Ga0209629_10003164_pt1 | contig 11630 bp, 5 predicted proteins | sample TergutCu122P5_FD_187286 | JGI IMG/M metagenome (GOLD analysis project Ga0209629, IMG submission 187286) | Cubitermes ugandensis P5 segment gut microbial communities from Kakamega Forest, Kenya - Cu122 P5 (SPAdes) (version 2) | ecosystem: Host-associated > Arthropoda: Insects > Digestive system >...
TTTTAATTTCAAATTAAGCAAATGTATTGTCGTCTTCTGTTAATATATACGCGGTGTGATTGATTGTAATGAATGGAGGACAGAGAAATGGCACGAATGTGCAAATATGGGGAAAGTAAAACGACTCAAATTATGATGGCAACTGTACCGCACGTCACCTCCGGTTTGGGACTTAGAAAATTTCAGGCCAATGGATTTTTGTTGACACGAGTGTACATGAACACTGGCATGTATTCTTGTCTAGTCAATGGGAGGTGTAACTTATTATTCATAATGCAACATTTAAACACATTTTTAAATGCTTGTATTGAGAACACTGACCATATAAAGACAGTTTTGAATATCTATAATAATATCATATGTGTTCCACATTTGTTAAAAAAAAGTTCATAGCATTTAATACATCTTCATTCCATTGTGTGAAAATGAACATCGCCATACTTTACTCTTTTTGTTTACTGAAGTCTTTGGTATGGGATGGCATGATAGTTACAGTATTTTAATGTAATCAAACAAGCGTATGTAAATAATTCTGTGCACTTTCACTCTGCAAAACATATTCCTAAGATATCTCTAAGACAAGCTATTAAAAAATTGGATTTTTATTGCTGATGTTCCATGTAGTGTATGAATCCTGGATTGCAGTATCGGTTTCATGTTCCCAGGCTTGTCCAAGTCTGGTGTCACAAAACTGAGAACAGTGTGGACACTCCAACATAACATCATATTCACCCTAATTGGAAATGGACTGTTTTAATTTATATCAAGCTGTGTATGATTGCCTGGATTACAGTTCACAACACAATAATGTTCCACTGTTTCAAATGCAGTTCAGATATTAGCTGTTACTATGGAACACTGACCATTCTGAGAAGCTAGTAGGTATCAGCTAGACAAGAAATTTCCTACCTTTTGTGGAATGCAGAGTTCATCACCATGCTCACAGGAACCTGCCACTGGTCCTTGCCTTGAGCATGGTGAGTCCAGTCCAAACTCTCAAGCCATACTTCTTGAAACTGTATTCTTAATATTGTCCTGTTTTCATGAACATACCAAAATGGGTACCTGTTTTAGTTTCATAACTTGGGGAAAAATGTAACAAAATTCCTAAAAATTTATATCATCTTCAAGTTGGGAAAACCACATAGGCATTCAGGTGCACTGCACAGCAATTTAAAAGTAATTAATCTGACAATCTGTGTATGCCCACTAGTCCCAACCAGAACAAATAAGTACTGAAACCAACAGTTTCCAAGAATTTATAACTCATCATCATTTGTCCATGTTTCATGACCGAACTTCAGGTATTAAGTAACGTACCTGCTGCTTGTTGTTAGGCGTACTGTGCAGAGCTAACCTGGTTTGAAAATCTCATGTCTTCTAGGATGTTATGCTGTGTTGACATTTACCATTGTTTTGAAGGATCATAGTGTCATCAATTTTAGAGTCAAACCAAAGAAGACAGTATTACAAACAAATTGTTAAGAAACGTGAAAGGATGTAGACTGGACACGTCTAGGACTGTTTGACCCCTAAGATGAGGGCACTATGATCCTTGAAAATATCAGTAGATATTTACCAGTGGACATGGTGTAACATCCCAGAATACTTAAATCTTCAGTAACACTGCTCTGATAACCTCAAATCTCACCACATTCTCTACTGTGTGTACCCTTGTCATATTCTTATGAAAGTAATAAAAGTCCTGGTAAGTGCATAGTCAATATAGGTAAATAAAAATATTTCTAAACTTGTACTGATGGGAATGGAGATAAAATGTAGTTGTCTAACTAAAACTGGAATGGGAGCCTAATTTATTTGTGGTATGTACGATCAAGTTGCCCCCCACCCAAGTCCATACACTATATGCATAAGTGACCAGTGTCCAGGATACAAGCATTTATAAGTATATATTTTTGTGTATTCAGTTGATTTATCAGGCACTAAATCCCCTAAATTTATTTATTACTTGTAAGTACTGAGACTTAACTGTAGCTGTAATAAAATATGTTTAAGTTATTTAAGGCAGAAGTATATGAAATGTAATTAGTTGCAACTCTATTTGAGAAAGAACTTAACATATTTCCTAAAACTAGTGTGCACATTCAAAATAACTGAGATCACAAAAATCTTCTTGCAACTGGTATTATTTGTGGAATTTCCGAACTGGAGTTATAAACAATGGTCATTTTCACAGACTGTAAAATTATTCCAGCTTTTTAATGGCTTGATGCATCAGGTACTTAGATTGCTCTTTATGCACTCTGAATAGTGGTTAGTTGGGTTACCAGTAGTTTATGTAAAGTGTACCTGTTAAATTACATAACTAGCATAAATAATTTTCACATAATATATGCTGCTAAAATTTAATTAATTTAAATCTTAATGACAGTGAATTCATTTGGTATGGTATTACACCTTGACGTCATGTGCCTGTGTGTGTGTGTGTGTGTGTGTGTGAGAGAGAGAGAGAGAGAGAGGGACAAGTTATTTAACTTTCTCCTGCCATTAAGTGTGTAGTGTCATAAAATTTCCAGTGTGAAATGAACTGCAGTGGTTATTGCTAGAATTGTTACCATCAGTATTGCAAGCATCAGGCATATATATACATATATATATATACCTACAAATGTGATTTAACCACACTGATTGTTTGTAAATTTATGAAATTGCTATTTTGTTACTCTTCACCACATTGTCAATGATACGGAGAAACAGGTATATTTTTTCAATATTTCTTCATATCGTACATTCTTTTACAAAAGGTTGCCCATATATGAGCTTTGCTCACATTCCACACTTGTGTTACAGTGTTCTGGGTGTGCACCTCATGGAACAGGTGTATTTTGAGCAGGGGTCTCAAATATGCAGGCCGCATGAGGCCCACCAGTTTATGCAGCCCTCACTATTCTAATTATAGCCTGTGGCCCAGCACATTGTCAACAATGAAAAAGGTTTTTTGTCACAGGCCATGAAGGCCCAAAGAGTTTTGCTCACTGGATGGGAACCAGCAACATATTTTGGCCAATAGCACTGATGAAGTATAGTTTAAAATTTGATAATTGTACATGTCCTATTGCGGGCTGGGACAGCAGTCGGTATAGCAACCCACTACAGGCTGGACGGTCTGGGGATCGAATCCCAGTGGGGCCGAGATTTTCTGTACCCGTCCAGACCAGCCCTGGGGTCTACTTAGCCTCCTATACAATGGGTACCAGGTCTTTTGCAGGGGGAAAGCAGCTGGGGTGTGGCAACCACCCACCCCTATCAAGCACCAAGGTTAAGGAAAGAGTAGAGCTATACCTCTACTCCCCCTTTGGGTCTTCATGGCCTGTTTAAGGGTGAACTTTACCTTTACTTTACCTATTTCAGTCCTATTACTGACAGTATGAAATATTCTTAACAGTGTGTTTAATATTGAACAAAACATTTAACCTTTTTATTGCTTAAAATGATGTGCATCCCACCATAATTTTCAAAATGGCAAGTTTGGCCAGCATACAGTTTGAGTTTGAGACCCCTGATTTAGAGTAACAACAGAATTACAGCTGTTTTCTGTAACTGTAGCACATGCCCTGAAGGAACTGTTGCAACCTCTCTAAAGATCTCTTTATAGAAGTGTACTTATGAAGCATGTGCACTTTAATTTCTTGTTAATGGAAATATAAATAACTGAACAAGGTGCAGTATTATTGCCTGTAATAGGAACAACTCTTACCCATTTTCCTTTTAATACACTTCCTAGGTCAACAGGCACTAAAATCTTTTTTTCATAGGACTAAGATGGCCGAGTCTAAAGCTGCCATTTACAGTAAAATCCTGATTGTCATACCTTTGGTTATCTGACGTTAAAATTTCGGTGCATTCACAGTCACAAAAAGTGCCTGTTAGCCTCATTACGTAGGTCCGTCTTTACATACTTAGCAGTGGACTTGCCATTGGATGGATTTCTGTGAAATTTGATACTCGCGACTCTTATGAAAATCTGTCAGAATCCAAATTTGGTTAAAATTGGGCAAGAATGGTGGACACTTAATTGAGATCTAAATGCATTTTATTGTTTCCATTGACATTAAATGGCCATACAAGCACTCTTGAATGAAATGTTGTCAGACTGTTAGCATAGCCTAGGAGGCATAAACATTATGCCAACACATCAAAATGTTACAGTAATCATACACTGCCCATCCTGTTATCTGATGTGCTTTGTTGTGAAAACACTGCATTACATTTATGAACTTACATTTTAAATGAAAAATATTTGATCAGCAGTCAGTTCATTGTGTACTGAAATGAATTATGTTCTCCACCAGGTTCATGTGTGTACATTCTGTCTGCATGTACATGTTTACATTGTTTGTTCTCTGCATTTTATGTATACTCACTACCAGTTGCTTTAGTGTGCTTCTGTTACTAGTTCTTATTACGTCAGTGCAGTTGCCCTTTGTTTGGTAATGGAACTTACTAATATCTCATAAAATAGTGATTTTTTTTCATTAACCTGTCATGTGAAACAAAGTTTTCATCTCTGTAGAAAAAGAACTTGAACCCTTACATACAGTACATAAAGTAGCATGAAAGGTGGCAGAAGAATACAGTGCTGGTCATATTACTGTTGGTTATTAGACAAAGAAAAGGAGTAAGATGGAAAAGTGGTGTTCTTCCAGAGCTTAAAATGTAGGTATGAAGGAATGTAAAAGAAAGAGATGAAGAGAGAAAGAAAGAAAACAGCCAAAACTGTTGGGGCATTCAGAGTCAATGCACAATAATCCCATATACTACTCAATGGTAAAATGATTTTATTAAGCATAAAGTTACATAATATAATACAAGAATTTACAAACAAGACGTTTCAGATATTGCCTTCATTCAAGTGAAGTTTCACGTTTGCAGCAGCAGCAAATTGCCTGCAGGTGCTGCTGGTTTCAAGATTAAAAATGTGCACTAGTTTGAAGTGGAGACAAAGCTACTTTCGAGAATTAAAATTCTGCTAACAAGGAGAATACATAATTGTGATACCTCTGATTTTGAAGATTCAATTTTTCTGGGATGTGATGCTGTGTTGTTTGTTGAGCAGTTCCCAACATTTCCAATGACCATAATGCCTTCACCTCCAGGGACTGCTTGACCCTGAAGATGAAGGCACTATGATTTTTCAAAATAGGGACCCACCCCAAAGTCTAGATGCCAGAAAGATGACAAAAAGCAAGGTCCATACTGAGGATCCAAAATTCTGGAGTGAACCTTGAACCTTGATGTAATCTGGTGCTTTCTGCCCAGTGCAAGTGAACTAATACAGATTTTTGTGTGTATAAAAAAAAACTACAAGAATTGGATGAAAATATTAGGTGCCACCTTGCACAATTTAGTCAACCAGAATTTGGGCACCTCTACTTTGAAACATGGGAAACATCTGCCCACCAACACAGCATCCCATCCCAGAAGACTGGAATCTTCTGCAGCACTGCTGTGAGAGCCTCAGATTTTGCACCTTAATTGTTTAAGCTGTGTCAGGGTAAAGAACGCTATAAAATTTGCAAGAAGTAAGAACCAATACTCTGAAACACTCAAGAAAATTTAAGAAAAGTTTTGCTGAATGGTTGTGAGCACATGCTATTTACCTGTTTGTCTTCATTATTATTATCATCATTAATTTCAGTATTAATATTAATTCACATCCATTTTTGATGACACTTTTTACCTTTCTTACAGGAAAACTGGAATTGCGTGTAGTGTCCACAACTGCTGTTATACATGTATCTGAAGATGTGAATAAGGACCCAAATGTTGAACAAAAGACACAAAACTTTTCTCACAATTTTCTTGAGCATATTCTGCATGTCCATTTTATTTACAATATCTGAGGATGTGTCTATCCACACTCCCCTTGAAAGAGAAATTGAAAGTAAATGTTCTTGGTAAATCACTAATATGTGTATCTTGCAATTTTAACTGTACAATTTTTACCACCACCATACAAGTTAAAAGGAAATATAGCTACATACTCAACTGCCCAGTGCATAAAACTACAGCTTTAATTATGCTATTTTTTTTACACCAACAAAGGACACTTAACTTCAATGACTAACGACAAAGTACGGCTAATTTTTTGTTGTAATGTGTTGCTGCTAGACATTATTGCCTTTAGGGCACAGTAATTACAGTTGAATATATATCTGTCCATAGTCAAGAATCATGCAGTATTTAATATTTATTCCTACACTAGGAACAAACAAGGCTGTCTATTAGATATATAATTACTATCTGTTTCCTTTTATCCATCCTGTATCTTGAGATGAATGTTTCTTGTATAGTTTCATTACTTTCTTTCCAGGAACAAGACCCTGAGTAAGACCTGGCCTCTTCTTTCTTATGACTTGTGTTGAAGTACTATCAATCTCTACTTCAGCTTCTTCATCCACACTTGGTACTATCTGACTTTGTAATGGCACTTGTTCATTCTGGTTACCACTCTCCTGTAAGTCTGCCTCTGATCGATGTAAATCTGAATCATGTGCAAACTTACAATTATGTCCAAATCTACAACGACCTTTTCGAAAATTCCAACAGATTTTCTTTCCATTTATCATTTTAATTTCATCTCTAGTCGGCGTCATTTTAACATGTTTCTCAAGGATAGCTTTCTTTGCATTTTCTGCCTCAACAAATGGATTTGCAAAAACAGAGTTCTTGACTGACATGGCACCCAGTGTTCCAAACTCAGGGTGAGGTAACTTTTCAGATGTTTGTCCATTTAGCTGCCTATTATCATCAGACCTAAAATACAGGACATTTTAATTAATCTTTGTTATCCAGAAATGATCCTGATTTCCATAATAGTCATGGAACAATGACTGGTTAGCACTGCAATTCCTGTTGCTGATCGGAAAACATACGACACGACACCCAACTACTGACACCAAACAATAACAACATGAACTGAGGGGCCACCACCAGTATATAAAAGGCTCTGTAAAATGGAAAGGAATCACACAGAATGGTACCGTTTTACACACCAGAGTAAAACAATATATACATGCAAACTATGCGTCACATGAAATAGCGATGTACAAGTGTTCCTTGTTTAAATGTTGCAAGAAACAATGAACAGAAAATAGTAAAAAGTATGGTAAGAAATTTAATGGTGACACACATTACTCATGTTGCAATATAAAATCTGACTCAAAATTTCAAAGTACAGATTTAAAAATGGATGGAAATAAAAAAGCACTGCAACAAATGCACTAGTACTAATGGAACAGTACATACTCTGCCAGTTACAGTATACCCTGAAGATAATGAAGAACACAACTCGGTTGAAGTTATTCATGTCCATGCGTTAATAAACATTTCATCTAATAAACCCGAGAAATGCACTGATGTTAAAATTGTATTTTTTACACACAATATGTCATAACTCCGATATTTTGATCTGTCTTGATCAAACTCAGGGAGGTACTGAAAATCAATACAGCATATACAAAACATAGATGGATTATTGAATACATTAAAGTTTGTGCATACAATGTCTGAAGATATTATCCACAAATTGTAATGTATCTAATAATCCATCTCTGTTTTTTTATATATTTTTTTATATATACATTACTGATGTTCAATAAAACTGTGTACAAAAAATATAATTGTAACATTAGCACATTTGTTGGTTTTATTGTAGGAAAACTCACTTTGTCATGGAAAAGTAATAAAACAAGAGAATGGTTCAAACAAGAGAGGCAATGTATGTTAACATTACAATGAGGTACATCTGCATAACCATTTTTGCCATGGAAAAGCAGTAAGACCCTCGAAAGTTGAACGGTTTGATTCTCAAACAACTTGAAACTTAAACAAAAAATTTGAGAAAAATTTGGTTTGAAACTCAAATAAAAACTCGAAAGTCAAACCATGAGCGCAGCATTGCACAGCATTGTGCGGCTCATTCCACCATGAGTCGACAAATAACGTGGCTAGTTGAGTGCTGCTGGTCGGTTTGCGCATCAGCGCCTCCAGTTCTCCCATAATTTCAGTTTAAAAAGTGAGCGGTTGTCTAAGTATTTTTGTGATTTATTTACATTTTATTTTTAAAAATACCCATTTTTAATGGCACCAAAGAAAGTTACTAATGTTGAAAAACCTAAGAGGAAGATCATAATGACTACGGTAGAACTGAAAAAGAACTTATCACTAAGTGGAAAAAGGGTACACGTGTATCCGACCAGGCCATTCAATACGGTATGGCTAAGTCGACAATATCGACCATATTGAAGAACAAGGAAGCCATTAAAGCAGCTGACGTAGCAAAAGGAGTAAAATCTCTTACTAGGAGAAGAGTGCCAGCTGTGGAAGAAGTGGAAAAACTTTTAATGGTTTGGATTAATGAAAAACAGTTGGCTGGTGACAGTGTGTCTGAGGCTATTATTTGTGAGAAAGTTAGACTTTTGTATAGTGCATCAACCTATTTGATGACAATGTAATGCAACATTTTCGTAAAATTTTAAAAAGTAGGCAAAGGCAAATGACATTGGACAGATTCTTTTCCAAAAAAGAGATCTAATGATAGTAATAGTGTTAGTGAATCACAACCTTCCACTAGTGGATTCAATGGAATATGAGAAAACACATCACAAGGCTAGTTTTTTATGGAATATGTCTCACCTTCCAAGCAGTAATATCTCTCCACTACACTTTTTAATTTATTTTGGTTAGTTAATGTATGTATGATTTTATGCATATAATATTAGTGTCACTATATCATGTTTACATAACCAATATTTATAAATAAAATGTTTTGTAATGAGTAAATTTAGGAGCTCTTGAATGGATTAATTCAATTTACATTATTTCTTATGGGGAAATTTAACTCAAAAGTCGAACCGCCTCTTGGAATGGATTGTGTTCGACTTTCGAGGGTCCACTGTATTATATATTATGAGTGCATTTGTAGCGTTAGGTATCTGGCGTGCCACACACAAGCATCATATTACACTGTCATCTGTGGCCTGTACCATTTTTGCCACATCTCATACATGGCACAATTTTCAGAAAAAAAGTTACTGCATATAAAATGTGTATTTAGATTTTCTCTGAAATTTATCAGAAACATGCCTCATTCTAAGAAGAAATCAGCAAGATACTGTCTTACATGTCTTCACATAAAGTATCTGTTATTCTTGTCAGATTTTAATGAAACATGAATTTTCTTGACAGATTTTCAAAAAATTTCAAGAAAACCCATCCACTGGAAGCTTAGTTGTTCCATGCAGAGGGACATGACAGAGCAAAGAGTTGCTCTTTTGCAATTCTGTGAACACACCTAAAAAGTGGTGGCAAGAAAGTGCCAAACAATGAAAATTTATTTAAACAATTCAAAGAGGAGCTGTATGATGCATGTGTCACAGACGGGAGGATGATATTAAAATGGTTTTTAAAGGAGCAGGATGGCGGGGTGCGGACTGTATTCAAATAACTCAGAATAGGGATGTCCAGTAAGCATTTATGAAGATGGTAATGAACTTTCAGGTGCCATAAAATGTAGGGAATATCTTGACTAACTGCGAATTATTACATTCTTAAGAACCATGCTCCATGGGGTTAAATAAACAAAGCATATGTACTTCTGCTGATGAGTAATTAAACATTAAAATGACTGCACACACTAATAATTTAATGCATTACTTATTGGACTAATACATTTAATTTTATTAAGAAGCAGTCCTTCAAACTTTCCTATATGGAAGTAAATCTGGGACAATTAAAGCAGTACATAAACTGAACATAATGAGAGACATGAGATGATCTAAGAAGATTGAAAGGTTACATTAGACAACATAAAATTATGTATGAAAAAACAGTATTAGGAATGAACTAAAAATGCATTCAGTACAAAATAACTTAGATGAACACAGACAAAACTGCATAAACCAAACAGTTATGAATACATACTGACACATCCTGTGTTACAAAGTTTAATGCCATGCTGAAAGTTAATGTGACCTTCTTGCACTCTGTTACTGCAATAATGGGGTACACATTTTATTGAACTTAATGAAATGAACTGTAGAAATCAAAACTCCAGGGAGTACAGCTATTATCTATTTGCTACTTAACAAAATTCCCTTGCAGTTCATGCTAACAAGGTTTAATACTAATTACGGTTTTTGTTAATTCACCTGTGGTGAGTGTATTTTCAAAGCCATGTGAAATACTTGTGTAACATGAATAATGTTCCCAAGTTTTCAGAATTACCTCAACATTAATTGCTGTGTGTTACAATAGTTAGCAGTTTGGACAAATAACACACAAAACGATTTACACTGGGTTACCTGATAGGATTATCCTCTGCAGAGGAATGAGAAAGCTGGGAAGACCAACACATAGACACACTGTATTTGGAAAATATGGACAGGCTCCTGAAGCAGGTTTGTGTGAGTGTGAAAATAATGGTGGCTGGAGGAATGGCTGGGTACAGTCACATGTGGTTACATATACACTGATACAAACTAACCATAACCTTGTCTTCTATGTAGTTTAGTTCATGAGTGATGCCAGACTTGAAAATGATGGGATCATAGGCGAAAATTTTCTATTTAAAGTCGAAACTCGAATAGTCCAGGCATCTGAAAATAACAGGAAACCTGTGGGGTGTGCTGAATTAGTAACTGTCCCATTGTCCAAGATTCAGTGAAAGTTGACAGGACTATGTCGTGTCCAAGAGTTCATTATTAAAAAATACAAGTCTTGTGTGTACACCATGCTGGCTGAGCTCAGAATGTGAAATGGCTGAGACAAGATACAGTAAAGCAAATGGTAAAAGTTATACCTTGGCACTAGACGGGGAAATGACAGCTTTACCTTTGACAAAACAGCCCCTCTTACCCAGAAGCTGGGTATGCCTCACAGTTTGTCCTGATGCTTCAGAGATGAGAAAAAAATATGAACCTTGCTTGTAATCAAACCAAAAGTTCATTGTATTGCTTGCAGCTTAGTGACTAAACCAACTCGGCTACCCCAGCCCTTGAGCTAGATAATCATACGATCCAACTCCTAATTTCTTGGAAACTTATTTTTATGGCACCTACAGGTTCACTGCCATGTTCAAAGAGGCAGACCCTGGACTGTATCTGGAGCCAGTTTAGTTCCAGACACTTCACATCATAGTCTGAAGATCTTTCATAGTTTTTCCTACATTTAGTCACTCTAACAATATCAAGTGTAATGAAAATTATGAATATCCTCATATTGTAATTTAATCTGTGCTCTTTCTTAGGTTCAAATATTCTCAGCTCACTCTTCTCAAACATCATCAGTTTATCTTAATGTTTCTCTGACCGTGCATCATGAATTGACCATACAAAACTACCAACGTGATGCGCTGAATATTATTTATTTATTCTCCTCTACATGTTTCGAGTATCAAGTACTCATCTTCAGGAGGACATAGTTGTACACAAGGAGCATATGGTACCGTCACTCTCTATAAGAGTCCTAGTGTCTTGTTGATATGCAGCTATAGGGAGAACAACAAGACACTAGGACTCTTATAGGGAGTGACGGTACCATATGCTGCTTGTGTACAACTATGTCCTCCTGAAGATGAGTACTTGATACTCGAAACATGTAGAGGAGAG
>Ga0209629_10003165_pt1 | contig 11630 bp, 6 predicted proteins | sample TergutCu122P5_FD_187286 | JGI IMG/M metagenome (GOLD analysis project Ga0209629, IMG submission 187286) | Cubitermes ugandensis P5 segment gut microbial communities from Kakamega Forest, Kenya - Cu122 P5 (SPAdes) (version 2) | ecosystem: Host-associated > Arthropoda: Insects > Digestive system >...
CCAAGTGCCAGGACGCGTTCCAGAACTGGAAAAAACGTTGGGAGCGGTGTATCAAGAGTGGAGGGGAGTACTTTGAAGGAGACAAGTTTGATTAAGTTGTAAGTAAGGCAACAAATTAAAAAAAAAAGTTCGGTTTCTTTATGGACTGCCCACATATGCTGTTGAGGGATGGTATAATGCAGACAAGCTTATATAACAAGGGCTTTCTAATTTATATTATTTGTGAAAATGTGGTTTTAAGAAACATGATAGCTTTGAGAGTAGAAACTACATGGAAAAGTGAGCATTATGAAAAAATATGTTGAAAGAGGAACGTGTATGTGCAATCTGGATTGAAGCTGTGGAGCAAAGTCTGGTAATATGATTATGCAATAGCAAGAACATTTTTTTTTTAGTTACATAACTACCATCTGCCTAAAGAAAACCCTATGCCATGTGTGTGTGTGTGTGTGTGTGTGTTGTGTGTGTGTGTGTTTAAATAGTTTATACAAGGCATATAGTTTGTTTCCTTTATATTTGACTCTAATAGAAACAGTGCAGATTTAAGTGTACTGCCATCAAACTACTTCTGCACGTAGTCCCTGCTGGAGTTTTTCTCTTCCCTGTTGACAAAACATCATGTCAGTTATTATGATCTATGGTATCAGAACTGTTTTCCATTTCACTGTTATCTTTAATCCCTCTTTGCTGGTCATTGTGTACTGTGCGGTCTTTAATTGCTTACATGTCACTGGCCTTTATGTACCATAATGAATGAGGGCATTTTAGGTTAATTTAAGTTTGCAACACTCCATCTTGGGCAGAAGTTGGAATTGAAACCCCAGTGTCACTGAAGGGTTAAATTTGTGTCCACCAAGACTTTACTTCAACATAGGAACAGATGAAAATTGCTAGATGACAAATTACTTTGATAAAATCGCAGTAATTGTAGGTTCTGTAGTTACGAAAGTGTACAGCATGTAAACTTATTTTCTGATTAATTACTGTGTATATTTTTATCCTGCCATCCTTTGTGTCTTTTCATAGTTGTCCCTTCAAGGCCTCCTCCCCTTTTAAGGACCTACAGTACCCATTTTCCAGCCAAGGACCCTGGCTATTGAATAGCCAATCCCTCCTCCTTCTTGACCAGTTTTATTTGATAATCGTGTAACCAGACTACTCAATACTATAATACAGAAGACTGAAATCGTGGTAAGTACCTATATGGAACTCTTCTTTCTTCACTCTGCAATTCATGAAACCTGTCAAAAAATAACATGTGGCAGTGATCTTGTAAATAAAGCCAATTTCGTGCACAATTTTTCTTAGTATATTTATTTCTTTTCTCTACATGTTTTGGGTGACTATGTGTCCATCATCAGGAGAAACAACTGTATCTATGTGACATTTGGTATTTATCACTCTATATGGTTGACTGGTATGCAGGGTGGAATTCCATCCTCCGTACCAAAGAGTCATCCAGCTGCTTCATGTTTGACTGATATGCTTACAGGAGAAACCACATTTCATGCTGCCAGCTGTGATTGTTGACATGATAGGCATTGTGATCCTAGCTGTGGCTGTGCTTGTCATCAGCATCTTCACATTCATGTTCAGCTTACTTGTTGGTTTTATCGTCCTTTTGGTTGGCATACTGATTGTCGGTAAGAAATATGCATGCATGTATACACATACATACATACATACATACATACATACTTACATACTTACACACACATATGTACAAACATACATACATACACACACATACACACACATGCATGCGTGTGAGTGTCAACAACCACAGTTACCTCATCGAAGATAATAGGAAGAGGATATCTATTTTGGAAAGAACCAATTGGACAATAGAATTCTCGTGGGTCAAGGCCCATGTAGGAATCTACAGAAATGAACTAGCTGATAAGCTAGCAAAAGCTGCAGCATGTAACAGAGACATTACAGTCTCCTTCAACAGGATTCCAAAGAGTATGTTGAACAATGAAATAAAAGAAGAAGCTACACAAAAATGGCAAAGGGAATGGGAAAATTGTACAAAGGCAGCCAGAACAAAACAGTTTTCCCAAATGTATGAGACAGGGTTAAACTGAATATAAGCGTAAACCTGAACTTCATGGCTATGGTAACAGGACACGGAAAAACTAGGGCTTATCTCCACTGATTTAAGGTAATAGAAAATGCAACATGTCCTTGCAACAAGGGAGACCAAACCATAGACTATTTACTTAATCAGTGCACATTACTTCAAACACAAAGAGAACTTCTCAGGAATAAAGTCCTAAAATCCGGAAAATGGCCTGTAATCAAAGAGGAGTTAATAATGAAACACTTGAAATCATTTCTTATTTTTATAAAATCAATAGAATTTGATCAGTTGTAACAGGGCAATATATATACATATAAATTTTTAATTGTAACTGTACAGCTTCGATTGTATTGGTGTATTGTTTAAAACTGTAAAGGGAATGCAATGACTGGCACCATGATATTGGTCACTACATCCCCTGCAAATGAAACGAACATGTAAATTACAGCATGTAGTATTACTCCAAAGTAATGGAGCATGCTTAATAAGTAAATAAATAAAATACATACATACTTACACACACATATGTACAAACATACATACATACACACACACACACATATGCATGCATGCATATATACATACATACATATGAGGGTGTGTCCAAAAGTTTCTGGCCTGACATACAAAAGCCGCACCAAATGGAAAATACTGCGAGGGATATATAGCACCATCTACAGTGAGGTTAATATATCAGTATCAGTGTGTGTTGAAATATAGGGAGACTATATTGAAAAATAGCAAATTGTTTTATTTCTGTCACCTTAAATAGCTGGTCAGGCCGGAAACTTTTGGACCCACCTTAGTACATACATACATACATACATACATACATACATACATACATACAAACACATACATACTTAAATTCATACATTTTGCATTTAAAACCACCATGTACAAGTATCATTTAATAGAAATAAAATACGCAGTATTTTCAGAAACTTTCTTCGATACTGGAGGCCTGCATCTGTTCAGGCAGCTTAATAACTCTAGTTGCTTTGAGCCTGATCAAAGAAGTATTTAAACAAATAATGCCTTAGATACACTGCAGCTGCAGTCATTGTGTCATGACATGTCATTGCACACCCATGCAAGTACAGGAAGCTGGGTGGTCCTCAGGGCCGTTCTCTCCCTTATCAGGGTTTGAAGCCCAGACCATCCAGCCCATAACATGCTGTTGCACGAACTGTGCCATTCCAGCCTTTCTGTTTGTGGGAGCATGACCTTTATATTCAGCATATTTTATGTTTTGGTGGATATATATCTTTGTGCATATTCACTGTAGCATTGTTGGACTGGTGCTGAGATGTGCCGGGATCCACTACAAACTACATTCTCTTTAATACTGATGGGTTTTTGTAGTCTGTAAGGTTGTCAGTGGCCATCTCTTGAAATATGAATAGGACTTAGGCTTATCTGGCTTTCAGTCCTTTCTAGGCATATTGGATGTGACCACTGACCAGCGAAGGGTTGCCAGCAATCACCCTAAGCCTTAACCAAGAAGTATAGTGAAATACATGTACATGGTGCATGACACATGGATGACTTCTCCCCCCTAACTTAAGCTAGGCTAATAATGTTACATAGGACAGTAAAAACTATGTTGAGAAGTAAATAAATATAAAAGTGGTCATGATGCATTAATTATAAACTGAGGTACATGTGTAGATGAGCTGCTAAACCCCATAGTGCCCTGGTCCCTTCTACTGCCTGCACTGACCGTAGTTTTGCTACTGGATACACAGTAGAATAATAGAAGTCTTACTTTTATTCTTGCAGTGCTTTCAACTTTCTTCTGGGTGGTTATCTACAGTTACTACCAGAAGCTTGAAGAACACCAGTATCCGTTTCCTAGAAACTCTCTTGATAATGCTGGTAAGCAAATGACCATGCACATTTGCCACATTTAACCATATTCAACAGTGGAGGCCAGAAAGTAATTTAATATGCCATACACGAGGAAAATTGCATCCTTTCTCCTGTAATCTCTTTTTTTCATAACATTTTCAAATGTGAGTAATATGCTTAATTAACTCAGTCTAAATTTCTAAGGTTTATTTTATGTTGTATTAATCATGTTTCCACTTTGCACCAGTTAAATGCCAGTACAATGTGGTCAGTATGCAGTAATGGTCTAAAATGACAGGGAAACCTGATGTATTTAAAAATTACTGAAAGAAAAATTTGCCTCCATTTGATACTCCATTGCTGTGTTCACTGTCATCATATAGTTGGCTCTATTCATGACATTTTTCAATGTGATTAGTATGATTAATCAACTCATTCATAAATTTCTGAGATATATTTTATGTCGTACTAATGGTGTTTGTACTTTACACCAGTTAAATAGTATGCATTACCGGTATGAAATAAGACGTAAACATGAAGCTATTAAGAAATTTTCCAGTGGTGTGTGCAGTATCCATCTTTGCTGTTCAGTGCTTAACCATTCTTGATGGCAATTTAGTATGTGATGACATGTGACATGGTAACGTAGCATATACAAGTCTGAATGTATATGTTACTTACAGAATCAAAACCAGAGGACATTATGAGCCTTGTTTATTAGAATTAGAAGGGAATTAGCACTTAGTTGGAAAGAAATTGTTTTTTAAAAAATGTTTTATTTTTCTAACATAGCAAAAAACATGCATATTTTGAGTTGCAGGTGATATATAAAACTCAGGAGGAATATTAAATATTTTTGTTTCAGTTTGTATAGAGTTTAGTTTAAAACGGTGTAAATAGTACAAATTTAAGTTTCATAGAACTTGGTCCCTTCTTAACTAAAGGTTAGTCTCGTTTCTGATACATAATAAACAGTTTTCACATCTGTTGTTTCAAGAAACACGAATTCAGAATTGTAATGTATTTTTGTATGCTAACACAGTAATAACATTTGAATAGGTTGTGGTTATCTGTGTATTGTAGCAGAGAGGCTGGTGTTCATACAAATGCTCTTCATTATTGGAAGGTAATGTCTTCCTATTGTGAATTGAATATTTGGCCTGTATGCTAACTTCATGTGATCTTAGGGATGAAAAGCAGGACATTATTTTCGGTTAGCAGATCAGTGATGTAGCTTAATGTAATGGTGGAATCCAAAACTTGCAGTTCATATTTTACATGAAGAAACCTGAAAATGTTTATTAGCTGATAAGGAGGCATATGTTACAGTTTTCATCTGAAGTTAGAGGTACCTGCAGAGACTATAGAAATTTTTGCAGCATTTCACCATGCCTACTGCCTGAAATGAAAACATACGGCATTATAACATCAGCCATTGTCTTATCAGTAGTTGAATTAGTTGTAAATATTCTTCACAATTAAGTTGCTTCAATTTTACACCATCATCATACAGTCTGGCTTACAACAGGTCAATAGCCTCTTCTGAGGTGAGTTCTCCAAACAGTGTGATCTAGTGCTTCCTGTTTTAACTTCCTGTATTGTCTCATTTATTTAAGGTCATCAAATAGGTGCTTATTTCTTCTTTCTCTTCTTCCCATCCCTTTTACCTCTCCTTTGATAGCATGTTTTATAAGGCACTCCTATAAAAATGTGACAAATCCAGTTATCCTTCCCTTGTTTCAATGTATGTATGATGTTCCTTTCCTCCTTGTCTGTGTGTAATACCTCACTTTTCATACAATCGTTCCAACTGATTCCATCCTTCTCCAGCACAACATTTGAAAACTTTCAAGTTATTTTTGATCTACTTTCAGAATTGTCCAAGTTTGAGCACCATACAATGCTGCGCTCCAAATGTAGTAGTTCTAGGTTCTGCCTTAAATGTCAGTCCAATATGTTGATGAGAAGGGTCTTCTTGTTGAATGCTTCTTTTGGCATGTCAGTACTGGCTCTTGAATCATTTGTTGTCTGGCCTCACAAATAGTTAAAATATTTCACATTCTCCATTTGCTGCTGATCTAGCATAATCAGTAAAGTTGAAGGTTGCCTTGAGATTCTCATTACCTTAGTTTTTCCACATTCATTTCCATTCCATAGCATATTTGAACTTCAATTAGTCTAGCAATCTTGCTCTGTAGTAGTACCATTTAATCTTCACACCATTTTATTCAACACAGACATGGCTCTGAACTATGGCAGTAACCAAAATGAAGAAAACTTAAACTGGGAATAGGCAGCATTCTCATTTCTTATAGTAAACAGAAGTTAAAACTGCCTAGTGTAAAACTTCAAGTCACTTACCCTGTTTGGTATGCCAAAAACATGAGACTTCCTGATCCTATAGTGTTATTCATCCATAATTTCCGTATGTGGCTTAAAATAGGTATAAGAGGAGAGGTTTATGGAGTGATTTGTTTTGTACATGCACACCATTAAATTTCAGTGTTTGTGTGTTCATATGTGAAAGAAATAGGTCTCATCTTACCTAGTAGCAGTGATGGCCTGTTATCCTTGCTTGTATGTAATGTGCATCTTATATAAAATATATATTTTGTGTGTTCTGTGATGTTTTATTGGATTTACTTTCCAGATGTCAGTATTGAGTGGGGTTGAGTGCTCTGCTGCTGAAAAGAGGCTGCTTGATTGTATTCATATGTGCATATGAAAATGCAATATAACCTGAACTAAAATTTGAAGTTTTAGTTTTGAAGGGGAATTGCAATCCTTTCCCTTTTGCTACTTTCATCTCAGTCTGACTTTGGAGCTGGTATTGTAGAGGACAGGTGCTGTACTCTGTTCCATTGCCACTCACATTTTGCTGCAAGAATACTTTATGCTTTTCCTAGCACCAGGGTGTTAAAATCGTATATGTCCATGCAAAACATGCATGTTATAACTAGCATCTTCTATTTTGTGTCCATTTAATATGACTGATTTCTGGCTTTCTGCTGAATTCGCTTTAACATTTGTATATGTTTATGCATTTCTTGATTGGATGTAGTGTGTAAGCTTTTTCTGTGTTATGCACCTATCACACACATACAGTTGCAAGTCAGATTAACATGTTTTTAGTAATCCTATTCAATTGAATTTTGGGCTTTCAGGTTTTAAGTTCAAGTGATGGATTAAATATATTCATACTAATCAAATTCTGGTAAATATCACCCAACAACAGACACTTTTTATAAGTACAAGTTTCTTTTGCTAAGGGCAAGGACTGATTTAGCAGAGTGTTAGTGGGTGTAAATTTGCAAATGCACATTGGAAACCATTCAGCAAAGTATGTTATTAACACAATCAACTTTCATTATTCTAGTTCCCTATAACTACTGTTCCATAGTTTTGTGCTTAGATTTCATGTTGAAACTGTCCAGTGTTTCTGTTATCACATGTACGTTATGGTTACTCGCTTTACATTCAAATATATCAACATTTTGCAGTAGAGAATTGAGTGAGGAGAGTACATCAAATTATCTATGTAAAATATGTATTGTATATGTTGTTTATTACCCAACAGAATAATGTAGCTTCTGCATCACTGACAGTGCTTGCAGCTACAGAATATCATGGAAACAGCTACAGATAGATTAGTTAAACACGCCTGTGCTGTTGTCTGATTTGAGTATATATATATATATATATATATATATATATATATTTATTTATTTATTTATATGAATCATTTTAATAAATATTGCCTAATAATTTTTTTCTTATGAATAGTCATGTCATTAAATTTTATTCTGAGTTTAATAATACTGTTAGTACAGGGAGCATTTTTATTGGGTCTCTAAGCACGGTAGCTGTCACTCTCTACCAAGATGGAGGACGTAGCAGTCGCATCAAATTACAGCTCTCCAAGATTCTCAAATAATGCAAGTATTAGTGAAGCACTAATCTGTACGAAGTGCGCGGAGGTAGAAATACAACTTCATCAAGTCCTAGAAGAACTTAGTTCCGCTCAGCTAATTATTCAGATGCTAAAAAAGGAATCTGCACCAGAGGACGCTACTACTACAACGTACTATACTGGAGATCGAGAACTATGCATGACCGATGCTTGGAAAGTGAAGTCAACTAACGACAATAAAGGAAGACCAGTAGGTAAAATAAAAATAAGAAATAATGAAATGATAAGCTCCAAGAGTGAAGCACTGGAAACAAAATATCGTTATTCAGTTCTTACAACGGACGATGGAATGCATGAAAGAAAAAACATAACGAACATAAATGAGAATTCACCAAAATCTACTAACAACAGGCACAAAACAATTCCTAGGCTCGATAAGGAAAAATGTTTAAATGCTACGAGGCCACAAAAAGAGCTACAGAAGGGAGCCGGAAAGCGACTTAACCCCCAAAACCAGAGTATATCTCTGCGACAATGCAACGCAAGTGTAATAAACGAGACAAATACAATTCCCATTATAATAAATGGACGGATAACAAGGAAGATCTCAACTACGACATCAAATCCAAGGACAACATTAATACGGGAAAGGAAATCTAATACCGACTACCAGCATGCCACACAAACACAAGCACATACTAACCATAACCTACTGCTGCTTGGAGATAGCCACACTAGAGGCCTAGCAGAGAGGATTGGTTGCAGTCTTGGGAACTCCTTTAGTGTTACAGGAATCACTAAACCAAATGCCGACATCAATGGTATTACATCTCCTAGACACTTCGCACCCAATAACCTGACTAACCCTTCAACGTGGGGGCATTTAATTCCCAGTTCATACTGTGATGTGGGAAGGTTTCCTGCAAGGTATTTAACTTTTGAGCTAAATTGTGCAGGAATTTATTCAAATTAATGTAGTTTTATTAATAGTGGTTGGATTTCGATGAAACTTGAAACATAATATTCAGGAATGTCTAAGCGTTTTGAATATGCAATAAAATCTTACCTTAAAAATTTAGCTTGGTGTGGAATGCCTTGAAACATTCTTCAACACACAGGGCAGCTTCACATTCGGGGCACCAAAACACTGTCTCCTTCCTTCTATTGTTTTTATAACACACTACACACCTCCTTGATGGCCTGGCCTTCTTTTCTTTCGGTGGTATTCTTGCGGGAAAATGTCTTTCGATAAGTCGCGGCACATTTTTGTCTGTGGAATGATGGCCTTGAAATTTCCTGACACTTTCACTTCCATGTTCTATAAGTAGTGCCTGTACCAGTTCTACTCTGAATTTCAAATGGTCTATTTTTGTCTGTCCTGAATTTGCGCGGCATATTACCATACAATTTAGAATAGTAGTATTAAGCAATCTCCTAAACAGTTTCATGTACCATTTACTCATTTTCTTTCTTTCCAAAAGATAGGGTTGAAGGAGTTGGTCTTTGAGATCAACTCCTCCCATGTTCTCGTTGTAATCTAGAACTGATACAGGCTTTTGCTTTTCCTGTTTACATTTCGTTTGCTTTATTCTAGTTTCCTGTCCGTGGTAAGTTGAAATCATTGTCACTTCTTTTTTGTCTTTCCACTTCAGAACGGACACCGGGCCTGAATGTAGAGCTACAATTTCTCCTTTCCCTAGCTTTTTGTCTTTCACTCTTTGTGGGACATCTTTCCTACTAAGACGCAGGGTTCCAACACAGTCAGTTTTCAATGACTTTAGTCTTTGAGCCAGAGCTGGCGAGTTATAAAAATTGTCCATCCACAAGGTGCGGCCCTTTTCCAGCAATGGCTCCACAAGTGACAACACAATTGCTGTCGTTTTGTTTGTGTCATCTGAAAGTAATGCTGTCTGGAACACAGTGTCTTTGCCAGTATAAATTATAAATGACCACAAGTACCCCGAACTGGACTCACATAGTTCATATGACTTGATTCCAAATTTGGAAGCCTTTAGGGGAATATACTGTTTGAATGAAAGTCTTCCTGTCCATAGCGTCAGTGACTCATCTATTGCAATGTTCTGCCCAGGTAAGTACAAACTCTGAAACTTTGTGTTGAGATGGGACAGGACTGGATAGATTTTGAAAAGTTTAGATGGTCCCTGGTACGTTCTTGTATTATCGTTGTTGTTGAAATGCATGAAATTACAGATTGATTCAAACCGATCCATAGAAATAGTAGAGCCAAAGATTGGAGTCGCCAAAATACAATTTTTTGAAAAATATGATCTTAGTGTGGGCTTCTGTATTATTCCCATCAACATGAAAAGTGCTAACACAACATAAATTTCGTCCGTAGTGACAGGTGTCCAGTCCCGCAATCTGGAACGCAATGGAATGAAACTCCTGGCTTGTATTTTTTGTGCTGCGTAAGTGTTCGTTTCACGCACTATTAGTTCAATTAGTTCGTCATCAAAAAACATTTTGAACACTTTAGCACAGTGAGTTTCATTTTGGGCTTCATTTTGAGGCCCATAGTTATCAATAAACTGTTCCCTTTGCCCTACATAATTTCCCATGTCCTCCCACGAAAATACACCTTTCGAATCACCACGCGCACTGCATCCTGTAGCAAACTGTACATTGTCACTTTCATTTTCGCTACATTCCGCAAAATTTACCTCGCCCACAGTCAAATCGTCACTCCCACACGAGTCAGTTTCGTCGCTAGAACTACTATCATCAGAACTTGTATATTCCTCTAGCAAACTCTGTTCAATTTCTTCCGCGAAAATACACCTCTTTCTGGTCCCCATAATGGCCTCATACTGGTAAGTCGACGGAGAACAGACCGCCAAATCAGCTGTGAATAGCAAGGAGTGTGTTGATATATGAATGGTGATGTCATACACCATTTCAGAGCTACAGACCTCAGCTATTTAGCTACAGCGATAAAATTCGGTTTCAAGTTACTTTTCATTCATAGAGAGACGCATAAAGCTGTCTGTGCAGTTAGAGATTGCAAAAAGGAAACCTTGAATTAGAGAGGAGAGAAAAAAAGGACGAAATAATTTCTAGGAACTGTGTCCCACACCACAAGAAAGCTAACACCTTCAATAATACGCACAAAGCTGCTTCATTAGATTTTCTCTTTATGTTATCGAGATATTAGCCAATTAGTTAGAACGTGCAGAGTGGGGAGCGGCAGAGATGCAAAAAGAAAACCCTGATTTCGAGAGGAGAGAAAGAAATGAAGAAATAATTTGTAGGAACCCTCTCCCACACCATAAGAAAGACAGCACCTTCACGGACATGCTCAAAGCAGCCCGATTGCAATTGCTCTCTTTGTTGTCGAGATATTACCGAATGAATGAGAGCCTGCACGTGGCGGGCAGGGCCCAGCACTCCACGACATGAGGTGTTTTCCCCCATGTGGGCACCGCACGTCACTCCACGCTGAAGGGTTAAGGAACTTTGAGATGTTATAGTATTCTTTTATGAGAAAGGTGCAGTAGTTTTATCAATGTCTGCCCGTGATAATCTATACAGTGTATATTTTAGAAACTGCTTGATGTGAGATGGTGTTTGACTGACTTTTGCTTTGGTATTTTGTCCGTTGGGCTTAATGGTGAATTGACAACATGAAAGTTAAAGTCAGGGTAGTTACATAACTAATTAGTTGATCTGCATGTCAGTTTGGTAGTTGTAATGTGGAAACATCTGTTGTCTGCACATTACAGGGGTCTTTTTCCAACTGTTGTTGCAGGCATTTGTATTTGGGACTGC
>Ga0209629_10003166_pt1 | contig 11630 bp, 8 predicted proteins | sample TergutCu122P5_FD_187286 | JGI IMG/M metagenome (GOLD analysis project Ga0209629, IMG submission 187286) | Cubitermes ugandensis P5 segment gut microbial communities from Kakamega Forest, Kenya - Cu122 P5 (SPAdes) (version 2) | ecosystem: Host-associated > Arthropoda: Insects > Digestive system >...
CGATGCGAATGGAGAATGGCCTTTGGATAGCCGGTGGTGCCCGAAGAAAAATAAATGGCCGCGTCCTCGTCGTCGGCAAGTTTGATGTCCGGCGCGCTTTTGGCCTGCGCGGCAGCGAGGCGCTCGTAGCTTTCGGCAAAATCCGGGCAATCGTCGCCGACGAAAAACATGGAACGGACGTTGGGAATATTATCCCTAATCGCCTGTATCCGGTCGATGAATTCCGGCCCCAAGACCAAAACGGCAACCTCGGCGAGGTCGAGCGCGTATTTGATCTCGTCGGAGGAGTAGCGGAAATTCAGCGGCACGGCAATGGCGCCGGACTTCAGCGCCCCGAAGTAAATCGGCAGCCACTCGATGCAGTTCATCAAGAGGATGCCGACCTTGTCGCCGCGCCTCACCCCGCGTGCCAGAAGCAAGCGCGCGAATTGATTGGCCTTCTCCTCAAAGGCCCGCCAGGTCAATTCCTTCCGGTAACCGGCGTCATGGGCGGTTTCCACCAGCGCCAGCTCCTTCCACGCCAGCTCACGCCTTTTTTCCTCTTCCGGGTTGATTTCCGTCAAGCATATTTTATCGCCGTAGAGTTCGGCGTTTCTCGTTAAAAATTCCGTGATCGGCATTATTCCTGTCTCTCTCAATCAATTACTGTTCAGGTCTTATTCCCGGCGGCAAAAGGGCCAGCCACCCTACCCGAAGAGCGGACGGCGCGGCAAGTTTTTTGTCGGCAAGCAGATCGGCATGGTTTTATCGGAGAAATGGCGCGGCCTTGCAGTTGCCGCAAAATTTACAACAACCGCCTACCATCTCTGGATGGCAAGAAAATTCGGCGATTCCAGGTAATTTCATAGTATAGTTAAAGTAACGGAAACCAGCAGGTGAGCCACGCGAAAACACGGCCGCCGGCTCGGCACCATCCAGGATAGCCATCCTCCCATGGAATCAAAATATGAATAGAGAACAAATAGCAGAAAGATTTAGTCAAATAGCAAAGAAATATGATGAACAGCGAAAGATGTTTATCCCCTGCTTCGACGATTATTACGGATTGAGTGTTTCATTCTTAAAAAAGATCAGGAACGATATTCGTGAAATTCTTGACTTAGGCGCTGGAACGGGTTTATTGACAAAGCGTTTATATGATGAATATCCAAACGCGAGCTACACCTTAGTTGATATTTCTGAACAAATGCTTGAAGTGGCCCGGCAACGTTTTGCCGGATTGGATAATTTCAAGTATCTGGTATTGGATTATTCCACGGAGTTACCGCACGGGAAATTTGATTTAATCGCCTCGGCCTTATCGCTTCATCATATCGAAAATGAAGACAAGTTATTGTTGTATTCGAATATTTACAACAAATTGGAGGATAACGGCTGCCTGCTCAACCTCGACCAATTCAATGCGTCGTCAGAAGAAATGAATCAAAGATACAACGATTATTGGTATGAATATATAAATGCCAGCGGGATAACGCCAGAAAACTATGCGTCATTGCTGAAAAGAAGAGAATTGGACAGAGAAAACACCATCGACGAAACAAAACGTTTACTCAGCGAAGCCGGCTTTAGAAACGTCGAATGTATTTATAGCTATTTAAAATTTGGAGTCTTTTTTGCAGAAAAATAGATGAATACTCAGCCGAAAACCGCACGCCGCCATATAGCCCGGCCACGAATCACTCCAGGAGCGCCTCCCGGAAGCCTCCATGCCGTGCCCGGATCAGCCCCTGCCCGGATCACCCTGCTCACCATTAAACAAGGGATCCCCTGTGCGCCTCACCCTCTGAGCACTCTCTCCAATTTGCCTGTTCCGGAAAACGACCGATGCCACTGGGTGCGTGTCACCGGCCTGGGCGCTCTTGAACCGCTGCAGGTTATCCGCGAATTTTACGGTATCCGGCCCATGGCCCTTGAGGATATCTTAAGCCCCGGTTGGCGTTCCAAGGTTGAGCAATCCGGAGACTTCCTCTTCATGGCTCTGCAGGCTCCGCCCGGCGCCCAATCGGAAACTAAAAATGAATACCTTTTCGTGCTGTATAAAGCTGGGCTCATCATTACCTTTGAGGATACTCCCACAACCCTTATCGATACCCTCTGGCAGCGCATCTCCGCCGCGCCAACGCCCAAGGCGATCGGCAGCGTGGGCGCCTATCTTGCCTACGCCACGCTCGATCTCATCATAGACCGCTTCTTCCCCCTGCTCTACAAGACGGACGAAGCCCTTGCCGAGCTTGAAGACAGCATCGTTGCCCGCGTTCCCACACTGGAAGAAATAAACAGACTGCACAAAGTCAAGCGCGACCTGCTCACCCTGCGCCGCCTTCTTACCCCCTACCACGAACTTGAACTGGCCTTCAGGCAGATCCACCTCGTCCAGACAGTCACCGATCTCGTCCCCTACCTGAATGACCTCCGTAATCATATCACCCAGGCGGTCGAACTTGTAGAAGCCTATCACGATATTGCCAGTTCACTGAACGATATTTACCAGTCCACTTTGACCAATCGCATGAACGATATTATTAAACTCCTCACCATCATTTCCACGATTTTCATGCCCCTTACCTTCCTCGCCGGGGTCTATGGCATGAACTTCCACAACATGCCCGAACTTTCGACCACTTTTGGTTACCCGATTGTCCTCGGCGTCATGTTGGCGATTATGGTGGGTATGCTCTGGTTTTTCCGCAAAAAAAAGTGGTTTTAGAAGCATCGTTTCCAGTTTGTCCGGCGTGACGGCGAACCGTAGCTTTGTCAGTTTTCCGCATGTCTTTTTCTTGACGGTAGCGGCGGAAGCGAATAGTAAAGAAAAAATCAAGGCATAAGAATCTATCCCCATTCTATCCTAACATAGGAGGCCGCTATGTTCTTCCCTGTTGCCGGTGTCGAAGTTTCGCCCTTCATCCCGCCGCTGGTTGCCTTTGTGGTCTCTTTTTTCGCCTCGATGGGCGGTATTTCCGGCGCTTTTCTGCTGCTCCCTTTTCAGATGTCATTCCTGGGTTATACCCACCCTTCGGTGAGCGCCACCAACCATTTCTATAATGTGGTGGCTATTCCAAGCGGCGTGTACCGCTTCATCAAAGAAAAACGTATGCTCTGGCCACTGGCCATAACCATCGCCGCCGGCACCTTGCCGGGCGTCTTCGCCGGCGCCTTCGTCCGGGTGTTGTGGCTGCCCGATCCGCGTATTTTCAAACTGTTCGCCGCCGCTGTCCTTTTGTGGATTGGCGGCAAGCTGGTGCGCGATCTCCTCGTGACCTCCTCGAAGCCTAGCGCCGCCGCTCTTTCCGGCGCCTTCACCGTCACCGTGCTCGAATTCTCGAAAAAACGAATCGCCTATACTTTTCAGGGAGCCAACTACGAATGCTCGACCATGGGCGTGTTTGTGCTGAGTCTTGTCGTCGGCCTGGTTGGCGGTATTTATGGCATTGGCGGTGGGGCGATCATCGCGCCGTTTCTCATTTCCTGGTTTCGCCTGCCGGTACATACCATCAGTGGCTCGACCCTGATGGGCACCTTTCTCGCGTCAGCGGCTGGAGTGATATTTTATACGATTATCGCGCCTTTTTTCCCCGGCCAGCATGTTTCCCCGGACTGGATGCTCGGCCTGCTATTCGGCTTTGGCGGCCTCGCCGGCATGTACTGCGGCGCCCGCTGCCAGAAATTCATCCCGGCCGTCTATATCAAATGGATGCTGGCGGTGGTCATTGTTGGCACAGCCGTGAAATATCTGATGGAGTTTTTCCGTTGAGACCGGGATGGAATTGGAAAACAATACATCCTGGTTAAATAAATGAAATCACCTTACAACGAAGCGGAAACTCGCTATCACCTCATCGACCCGGTCTTGCGCGCCAAGGGATATGACGACCCACAGCGTATCAAGCTGGAAACGCCCGCGCCGGTGGAGCCCATCGGGCCGAAAGGCAGCCGCCGCAAGGGCGTGGGCCAAACCGATTACCTGCTGTGTGTGCAGGTGGGCGACATGCCCAAGCCGCTGCCGGTCGCCGTGCTGGAAGCCAAAAAAGAGGATGAAGACCCGCTCAAGGGTATGCAGCAGGCCAAGGGGTACGCTGACTGCGCCCGCTTTGACGTGCAATACGTTTTCGCCAGCAACGGCCATCTGTATGGCGATTACGACAAACCCAGCGGCCGGCAGACCGGCCCGTTTCCGCTGGCCGATTTCCCGCCGCATCCCGATCTGCGCGCTCGGTACGCCAGGGACAAGGGCATCGACCTCACCCAGCCCGATGCCGCCATGCTTTTCCAGGCCGACAGCCCGGCCGGGGCGCAAAGCCGCTATTACCAGGATGCCGCCATCCGCGCCGCCTTCGAGAAAATCATCCTCCAGCGGCAAGCGGGCCGCGCCCCGCGCGTACTGCTGACGCTTGCCACGGGTTCGGGCAAAACCATCATTGCCGCCAATCTGTTGTGGCGCTTGAGCCAGGCCGGGCAACTGCCCAAGCCGGCGCTGTTTTTGTGCGACCGCGACGAATTGCGCGAACAGGCGTACACCAAGCTCAAGGCCGTTTTCGGCGGCAATGCCCGCATCGTGCGGATCGAGCGCGGCCAGAACGCCGCCGCCAATGCCCGCATCCACATCGCCACCTACCAGACGCTGGGCATCGACGAAAACGGCGACGGCAGCTTCCTTACCGAGCACTACGGCGAGGACGCCTTCAGCGTCATCATCATCGACGAGTGCCACCGTTCGGCGTGGGGCAAGTGGTCGCAGGCGCTCACGCGCAACCCCAACGCGATCCATATCGGCCTGACCGCCACGCCGCGCAAGCTCAACCCGCCCAAGCGCGAAAAGCAGTCGACCGAAGTGGCAAAGGCCATCGCCGAAGACGAGGCCATCACCGCGCACAACGTGCAATACTTCGGCGAACCCGTGTATGAATACTCGTTGGCGCAAGCCCAGGATGACGGCTATCTGGCCGCCTGCGAAATCGTCAAGCGCAAGGCGAATATCGACAGCCGAATCTTCACCCGCAAGGAGATACTCGATGCGGGTGTCAAGGACATCAAGACCGGCAGGCCGCTTGCCGAAGAAGACCTGACGAAAAGCGAATACACCGGCAAAGACTTTGACGACGAACTGTTCATCGCGCTGCGCGCCCCGGCCATGTGCGAAGACCTGTTCCGGCTGCTGTGCGAAAACGGCGGGCCGGAGCAGAAGGTCATCATCTTCTGCACCCGGGAAATGCACGCCGACCGTGTGGCGATGCACATGAACAACCTCTATGCCGCGTGGTGCAAGGAGCGCGGCCGGCCGCGCAAGGACGACTACGCCTTCAAGTGCATGGGCGGGCCGAACAACGGCGCGGACAAGATCGAAATCATGCGCGGCAGCGGCGAGCGCGCCTTCATTGCCTGCACCGTCGATCTGCTGGAGGCGGGCGTGGACATCGAGCGCCTGAACGCCGTGGTGTTCTTCCGCTACCTGCAATCGGCCATCAAATTCTATCAGATGGTTGGGCGCGGCACGCGCATCCACGAGGAAACCGAAAAATACAAATTCTGGCTCTACGACTACACCGGCGTTACCGACCTGTTCGGCGTGGACTTCATCACCGCGCCGCCCCGGTCCGGAGGCGGCGGCGCGGGAACGGGCAATGGCGGCGGCGACGAAGGCGGCGGCGAAGGCGATGGTCCCGCTGTGGGTGAAATCGGCGGCCACCGCGTCATCATCAATGCGCAAGGCCGTTTCATCCTGGGCAACCGCGACGGCAAATCCGTGCCGATTCCGCTGGACGAATACCGGCGCGAAGTCATCGACCGTGTCCTCAAGGAGGCGCGCAACCTCGACGAGTTCCGCGCCCTGTGGATTGCCGCGCACAAGCGCCGCCGCTTGATCGACCACCTGCTGGGCGACAACTACAGCCCCGACGCCATCCGCGCGGCCGATCAGATGAACGATTTTGACCTGTTCGACTTCTTCGGCAAATACGGCTACCACGCCCGCGCCCTGAAACGGCCGGAGCGCGGCGCGCATTACCTGACCGCCAACGCCGCCTGGTTCGCCGGTATGGACCACAAGGCCGCCATCGTGCTCAGAAGTCTGGGCGCGCAGTTCGCGCAGGGCGGCACCGAGGCGCTGGAAACGCCCACGCTGTGGGCTGTGCCGGAGATCGAGCGGGCGGGCGGGTTGGTTGCGCTGCGCACGTTGGGCAAGCCAGCCGATGTGATGCGGGAGGCGAAGGGGAGGTTGTTTGGGGTATGAGCCAGAACATCATACTTGGGAATATTTGCGATTCCATAACGTATGGAGTCACTGCATCGGCTGATTTCTCAGAAACTGAAGGCCCAAAGTTCTTGCGTATTACTGACATCACCGAAAGTGGGGTCTGCTGGGACAATGTTCCCCGATGCAGCATTGCTATGTTCGACAAAAACAATTTGTTGCTTCGAGACGGAGACATCGTAGTTGCGAGGACGGGTGGGACAGTCGGCAAGAGTTTCTTGGTGCTGAACCCACCCAGGGCAGTCAATGCTTCATATCTGTTGCGATTGCGTCCAAAACGTTCTTTTGTAGAACCCGACTATTTGAACCTTTTTTTGGGTTCGAGTGCGTATTGGTCACAACTACGTGAAGCAGCTCGTGGTGCAGCCCAGCCGAATGTCAATGCAACAACACTTGCAGAGATTTCCCTCCCCCTTCCACCGCTACCCGAACAGCGCCAAATCGCCGCCCGCCTGAAAGCGCAACTGGCCGAAGTGGAAACCGCACGGCAGGCTGCGCGGGCGCAGTTGCGGGAGGCCGATTTATTGCGCCGCTGTGTGCTGCAAGCTGCTTTCGATGCGCTTGCCGATTCTGGTTGCCCTGTGTTTTCTTTGAAAAATTCTGCGGAAATTGTGGCAGGCATTACGCTAGGCCGAAAAACCAAAGAGATGGAGCTAATAGATGTTCCGTATATGCGTGTCGCCAATGTGAAGGATGGAAAACTTGATTTTTCAGCAGTAAAAGAAGTTTCCGCAACAAGGCGTGAAATTGAGAAATTGAAGTTATGCGATGGTGATTTGCTACTGACAGAGGGCGGTGACCTTGACAAGCTGGGGCGCGGAGCTTGTTGGCGCAATCAACTACCGCTTTGCATACACCAGAACCATATTTTTCGTGTTCGCTTGCCAAGTGACCGTTACAATCCAGACTTTGTTTCATATCAAGTCGGCTCTACATATGGGAAAGCATATTTTTTCGCACATGCAAAAAAAACCACAGGCATTGCTTCCATCAACCAGCGGGTACTCGGTGATTTCCCACTGCTCTCCCCGCCTCTTGCGAAGCAACTTCAAATCGTCACCCGCCTGAAATCCCAACTCGCCGAGGTTGACGCCCTGCATGCCGCGCTGACCGAACAGCAGCGCGGACTGGACGCGCTGCCGCAACGCCTGCTGGCCCAAGCCTTCGACACAAAGGTGCAACCATGACCACTCCCCCGCAACCCGCCGACTTCGCCGACATCGCGCACCTGATCGCCGCCGCCCGGCAGCGGGCCGTGCAGGCGGTCAATACCACCCTGATCGAGTTGTACTGGCAGATCGGCGAGCGCATCAGCCGCAGGATCAGAGCCTCGGAATGGGGCGACGGCGTGGTCGATCAACTGGCCCGCTATCTGGCCCAGACGCAACCGGGCTTACGCGGTTTCACCCGCGCCAACCTGTTCAGAATGCGCCAGTTTTACGAGGCGTATGCGGGCAACGAAATTGTCGCACCACTGGTGAGACAATTGCCCTGGACGCATCACCTCATCATCCTGAACCAGAGCAAGCGCCCGGAAGAGCGGGAGTTTTACTTGCGGCTCGCCACGCAGGAGCAATGGAGCAAGAGGGAGCTGGAGCGCCAGTTCAAAACCGCCCTGTTCGAGCGCACTGTACTGAACCGGCCAAAAGTGTCACCACTGGTGTCACAAATTTACCCGGAAGCCGTCAGTGTTTTCAGGGACAGCTATCTGGTCGAATTTCTCGACCTGCCGCAAGGCCATGCAGAGGCCGATCTGCATCGCGGCCTGCTGGCGCGGCTGAAGGATTTCCTGATTGAATTGGGGCGCGATTTCTGCTTCGTGGGCAGCCAATACCCGGTGCAGGTCGGCGGGCGCGACTTCGCGCTGGATCTGCTGTTCTTTCATCGCGGGCTGAACAGTCTGGTCGCCATCGAACTGAAAGTCGGGCGCTTCGAGCCGGAATATCTGGGCAAACTGAGTTTCTATCTCGAAGCCCTGGACCGGGACGTGAAAAAACCGCACGAACGCCCCGCCATCGGCGTGCTGCTGTGCGCGAGCAAGGATGATGAAGTGGTTGAGTACGCCCTCAGCCGCAGCACCTCGCCCGCGCTGATTGCCGAATACCAGACCCATCTGCCCGACAAAGCTCTGCTGCGGGCCAAGCTGCATGAGTTTTATCTGCAAAACGCGCCGTTGGCGGATGAGGATACGGACTGAATCATGGCCAGAAAAAAAACATCTTCAAAGCCGCCCAAGGCCATCGCCTCCGCGCAATCGCTGTCGGCCTTCGTCAAGAGCATCTGCGATGTGATGCGGCGCTCCAACTGCGCCAGCGCCTTGCAGTATGTGCCGGAACTGACATGGATTCTGTTTTTGCGCATTTTCGACGCGCAGGAAACCCGCGACGCGGACGAGGCCGAGGCGCTGGGCGCGGATTTTTCGCCCGCGCTGCGGACGCCCTACCGCTGGCAGGATTGGGCCGCGCCGTGGTCGGACAAGCCCGGCCACCCGAAAACGCCGGAAGGCAAGCCGCAGGGCTGGAAGCGGCAGGAACTGTTCGCCGCGGGGGATGGGCGCTTGCTGGACTTTATCAATACCGAACTGTTGCCGCACCTGCACGCGCTGGACATCGATCCGCGCACCGGCTTGCCGAATCCGGCGGCCTCCCCCAAGCAGCGTATCATCGGCCGCATCATGACAGCGGTGGAGCGCGTGCGGGTGGACGATGAGGCGAATCTGCGCGACATCCTCGGCCGGGTGCATGAAATCAGCATCGGCCACATCGACGACACGCATTTTTTCACGCTTTCGCAGGTGTACGAGGACTTGCTGTTGAAGATGGGCGAGAAGAATTCCGACGGCGGCCAATTCTTCACCCCGCGCGAGGTAATCCGGGCGATGGTGCACACGGCGAACCCATCGCCGGACCAGACCATTTATGACCCGTGCTGCGGCACGGGCGGCTTTCTGGCGGTGGCCTACGAGCACATCTCGCGCAAGCTGGGCAGCGCGCCCGCCAGCACCGACCTCGAAAAACTCAAGCACCACACCTTCTTCGGGCGTGAGAAGGAAAACCTGGTGTTTCCCATCGCGCTGGCGAATCTGGTGCTGCACGGCATCGACCGGCCCAATCTGTGGCACGGCAATTCGTTGACCGGCCGCGCCACCTACGACGCGCTGTTTGATCGCGCGCCCGCCCGGTTCGACGTGATCCTGACCAACCCGCCCTTCGGCGGCAAGGAGGGCAAAGATGCGCAAAAGAACTTTTCCTTCGAGACCAGCGCCACGCAGGTGCTGTTTGTGCAAAAAATTCTTGCCGAGCTTGCGCCCGGCGGCGTTTGCGCCATCGTGCTGGATGAAGGTTTGCTGTTCCGCACCAACGAGACGGCTTTTGTCGAGACCAAGCGAAAACTGCTGGACGAATGCGGGTTGTGGGCCGTTGTCAGCCTGCCGGGCGGCGTATTTTCCACGGCGGGCGCGGGCGTGAAAACGAATTTGCTGTTTTTCGCCAAAGGCGGCAAAACCGAACGCATCTGGTACTACGACCTGTCGTGGATCAAGGTGGGCAAGAAAACTCCGTTGACGCTGGCGCATTTCGGCTTCGGCAAAGATGGCGCGGCGCTGGGCGACACTGCCTTGCCCGCCGCGCTGCTGGCCGATTGGCAGGCCGATGAAGCCAACGCGGGCCGGCCTTTCCCCAGCTATGCGCGCCTGCTGCCGCAACGCGGCACACCGCAAGGCGAAAGCCGCTATTCGTGGACAGTGGACTTCGCCGCGCGCCGGGCCAAGGCGCGTGCGGCCATGCAGCCCCTGTTGGACAAGGCGGCGGGCATCAAGGCGGTGGTGGTCGATCTGAAGGAAGACCTCAAGCGGCTGAAAAAGGACAATGCCGCTGAAGCCGAAATATGGGCGTTGGGAGCGGATATCCGCGAGAAGGAAAAGTCCGCGCGCGATCTGGAGGCCGAGGCCGGCGCCATTGATGCGGCGACGTTCGATCTGAAGGCGGTCAACCCGAATGCCGTGACTGTAGTGGATGAGCGCACACCGGAACAAATCATCGCCGGCATCGACGCGCAGGGGCAAATTGTGGCACAGGCGCTGGTCCGGTTGCGCGCCTTGCTGGCAGCTATGACAGGGGCGAGCACAGGTTCGTAAGCCTGACCGCGTTTTCCTTGCGCCTTTGGCGTGGTATGGTATGAAAAATGTCTGACTGGGATGAGGGAAAGGAGATTTTTTAATGACGGATGCGACATGCGACACGCTTTTTTCCGGGGCGATTTCCTGCCGCCAGCCGAAAAACGGCTACCGTTTTTCTTTGGACGCGGTGCTGCTCGCCCATTTCGCGCAGCCGGGTCCCGGGGCGCGGCTGCTTGATCTGGCCGCCGGTTGCGGCGTCGTCGGTCTCATCGCCCTCTATCGCCATCCTCAGCTTGCCTCTTGCCTGGCCATCGAGGTGCAGGAAGAATTGGCTTTTTTCGCACGGGAAAATTTTAGGGATAATGGCTTTGCCGACAAGAGCGAAGTCATTTGCGGCAATATTACGCTCGTCAAAGAACTTGTGCCGGCCCAAAGTGTCGATCTGGTGTTGTGCAATCCCCCGTATTACCAGCCGGGACGCGGTCGCGAGAGCCGCTCGCCCGGCGCCAAAGAGGCGCGGCATCGGCGGACGCCGCTTACCGCCTTCACCCTCGCCGCCGCCTGGTGTCTGGGTAAAGGCGGGCAGGCCGCTTTCATCTATCCCGCCGAACAGTTGGCCGAATTTTTCGCCGCCTGCGCTGAGGCCAGGCTTGCCGTCAAACGCCTGCGCCTGGTGCACAGTTATCCCGGTTTAGCGGCGACGCGGGCGCTCTTTCTTTGTTGCAAGGAGGGCGGCGCTGGGCTTTTGGCCATGCCGCCGCTCTATATCTATGAAGGAAAAAATGGCCCTTACAGCCGGGAGGTGGCCGGCATGTACGCGGCGGCTGGAGGCGATCGATGCTTGCCCAATTGAGCGGCTGCACCTGTATCGGCATCCACGGCATGGTGATTGCCGTCGAGGTGGACATCGCCTTTGGCCTGCCTTTCATGCAGACCGTCGGCCTGCCGGACAGCGCCGTGCGCGAAAGCAAAGACCGGGTGAAAGCGGCGATCTGCAACTGCGGCTACGATTTCCCGCCGCGCCGCATCACCATCAACTTGGCTCCCGCCGACATCAGGAAAGAAGGCGCCGGCTTCGACCTGCCGATGGCCCTGGGCATCGTCGCCGCATCCGGCGGCCTCGCCCAGGAGCAACTGGACGGCTTTTGCGCCGCCGGTGAATTGTCGCTGAACGGCGACGTGCGCCGCATCGGCGGTATCCCGTCCATCGTGCTCGCCGCCGGTGAGGCGCATCTGCGCGGACTGTTGATCCCTTATGAAAACCGC
>Ga0209629_10003167_pt1 | contig 11629 bp, 8 predicted proteins | sample TergutCu122P5_FD_187286 | JGI IMG/M metagenome (GOLD analysis project Ga0209629, IMG submission 187286) | Cubitermes ugandensis P5 segment gut microbial communities from Kakamega Forest, Kenya - Cu122 P5 (SPAdes) (version 2) | ecosystem: Host-associated > Arthropoda: Insects > Digestive system >...
GGCCGTCCAGATCGACGTCGCGGTTGCCACACCGGTAGCGCCCGGTCTCGTCGTACGCGTAGCCCAGCCCGTCCTCGCCCCAGGGTGCCCGTGGGGTCAAGGTGTACGGCAGGCCGTGCTCGGCGGCGATGACGCCAAGCTCGCGCGAGCACATCACCGTACTGGCCATCCCGCCGCCCAGCCCCGTGGTCGCGAGGTCCTCGCCGAGAGCCACGCCGAGTTCGTCCGCGCTCAGGCGTCGCCAGCCCCGCCGCGGGTCGGGTATCGCCGCCACGCACCGGACCGGGTCCGTGGCGATCACAATGTCGGCGGTGGCGGCCTTGGCCAGCGCCATGGCCGCCAGGACGACGTCGGCACCGGGTCCGGGCAGGCCGATCACGTCCGTGAACCCGGCGCGCGCCAGCGCTTCCAGGGCCGGGGGTTCGGGAGCGCCGTCCAGCCCGGCGTGGACGATGCGGAGCGTCTCGGTCACGCCACGCGGGCCGGCTTGGCGTCGACCCCGGCCTCCCGGCGCTGCAGCGCGGTGATCGGCGCCGGTGCGCCGGTCAGCGGGTCGTACCCGTTGCCGGTCTTCGGGAAGGCGATGACCTCGCGGATCGACTCGGCGCCGGCGAGCAGCCCCACGACCCGGTCCCAACCCAACGCGATACCGCCGTGGGGCGGCGCGCCGTACTGGAAGGCGCCGAGCAGGTAGCCGAACTTCTCCTGGACCTCCTCGGGGGCAAGGCCCATGACCCGGAACACGCGCTCCTGCACGTCGCGGCGGTGGATGCGGATCGACCCCCCGCCCATCTCGTTGCCGTTGCAGATGATGTCGTACGCATCCGCGAGCGCCGGGCCGGGGTTGGTGTCGAAGTCGGCCATCGATTCGGGTGCGGGGGCCGTGAACGCGTGGTGAACGGCGGTCCAGGCGCCCTCCCCGACCGCCACGTCGCCGTCGGCCTGCGCCTCGGCGGTCGGCTTGAACAGGGGGAAGTCGGTCACCCAGAGCAGGCTCCAGGCGGCCTTGTCGATCAGCCCCAGCCGCTCCGCGATCTCGCAGCGGGCCGCGCCGAGGAGCGTCTGGGACTTGACCCGCGGCCCGGCGGCGAAGAACACCGCATCACCGGGCTTGGCGCCGGTCCGCGGGCCGAGTGCGGCCAGCTCGGCGTCCGAAAGGTTCTTGGCGACCGGTCCGGAGTACTCGCCGTCCTCGCCGATGACAACGTACGCCAGGCCCTTGGCGCCCCGCTGGCGCGCCCAGTCCTGCCAGGCGTCGAACTGGCGCCGCGGCGTGGCGGCGCCCCCGGCCATCACGACCGCGCCGACGTACGGCGCCTGGAAGACCCGGAACTGTGTGTCGGCGAAGACGTCCGTCAGCTCGTGGATCTCCAGGTCGAAGCGGAGATCCGGCTTGTCGGAGCCGTACCGGTCCATGGCCTCCGCGTACGTCAGGCGCGGCAGCGGTACGCTCACCTCAACGCCGATCAGCTTCCACAGGGCGACGACGATCTCCTCGGTCAGCGCCATGACGTCGTCGTGGTCCACGAAGCTCATCTCGATGTCGAGTTGGGTGAACTCCGGCTGGCGGTCGGCGCGCAGATCCTCGTCCCGGTAGCAGCGCGCGATCTGGTAGTACCTCTCCAGGCCCGCCACCATCAGCAACTGCTTGTACAACTGCGGGCTCTGCGGCAGCGCGTACCACGTCCCCGGGTTCAGCCGCGCCGGTACGACGAAGTCGCGCGCGCCCTCCGGGGTGGACCGGATCAGCGTGGGGGTCTCGATCTCCACGAACTCGTGCGCGGCCAGCACCTCACGGGCCGCGGCGTTGACGGCGGACCGCAACTTCAGGTTGGCGGCCTGCTCCGGGCGGCGCAGGTCGAGGTAGCGGTACGTCAGGCGGGCGTCCTCCCCCACGTTGGCGCGCTCGTCGATGGGGAACGGCAGCGGGGCGGAGGGGTTGAGGACGTCGATGGACGTGAGGGCCACCTCGATGTCCCCGGTGGACATGGCCGGGTTGACGGTGTCCGCGCTACGCGCCTCGACCACACCGGTCACGGCCAGGCAGAACTCGTTGCGCAGCCGGTGGGCGCCGAGCGCCTCGACGGCGTCCTCCCGGATGACGCACTGGACGACCCCGGTGGTGTCCCGCAGGTCGACGAAGACCACCCCGCCGTGGTCGCGGCGCGAATTCACCCAGCCCGCCAGCGTCACGGTCTCGCCGATGGTCTGCCTGGTCAAGCGGCCAGCCTCGTGGGTGCGAATCATCCGATGTGCCTTTCCGGTACGGGGGTAGGGAATGAACTTTACCAGCGTGCCGCCGGCGCCCCGGCCGGGCCCGGTCCGATGGTGGGCACCAGATCGGCGGCCGGGGGCAGCCAGGTCGTCGCGTCCGCCGCCGCTTGGTCGCCGGTACGGATGTCCTTGACCTCGCCGGAAAGGCCGCCGAACCAGACGTACGGGATGCCCCGGCGGTCGGCGTAGCGGATCTGGCGGCCGTACTTCGGGGCGTCGGGCGACACCTCGGTGGGCACGCCGCGGGCCCGCAGGGCCCGTGCCACGGCCTCGGCCTGGCCCCGGGTCTCCGGGGTGTCGACGGCCACCAGGACGGCCGACGGTACGGCGCGGGACGCCACGAGCACCCCCTGGGTGATGAGCGGGGCGAACACGCGGGTCAGCCCGAAGGAGATGCCGACGCCGGGGAACGTACGGTTGCCGTCGCGCGCCAGCGAGTCGTACCGCCCGCCCGCGCAGATCGTACCGAGCGACTCCGAACCCACCAACTCCATCTCGAAGACGGACCCCGTGTAGTAGTCCAGGCCCCGCGCGATCGCGCAATCGATCATGACCGCGCCCGGGAAGTCCGCCCGGAGCGCCTCGTGGAGCGCGGTCACCTCGGCCAGCCCCTCGGCCATCGGCCCATCCGCCACCGTGATCCCGACCGCCACCAGCGCGGCGGCGAGATCGCCGGTGGTGTGAACCGACGCGAAGGCCAGGATGCGTCCGATCGCCTCGGGCGCGATCCCCTGGGCGGCCAAGCCCGCCGTCACGCCGTCGGCGCCGATCTTGGCGAGCTTGTCGGTGATCTGGATCGCCGCCAGCGGATCGGCCACGCCGAGGGTGCCGTAGAAGCCCTGGACGAGCTTGCGGTTGTTCAGGCGCACCAGGACGGGCGGCAGGCCCAGCTCGTCGCGCAGGCGGGCGCACGCCGCCAGCATGACCGCGACGACCTCCGCATCGTGGTGGCCGGCCAGCACGCCGTCGCCGACGATGTCGATGTCGGCCTGCCAGAACTCCCGGTACCGTCCCTCCTGGGGCCGTTCCCCCCGCCAGGCCGGCTGGATCTGGTAGCGCCGGAACGGGAAGGCCAGGTGTCCGGCGTGCTCCCGGACGTACCGTGCGAACGGTACGGTGAGGTCGAAGTGCAGCCCGAGCGCGTCCGGCTCGGACTCGGTGGCGTGCAGGCGGCGGACGACGTACACCTCCTTGGTGATGTCGCCCTTGCGGCTCAGCTCGTCGAGCGGTTCGAGCGCGCGGGTCGCGATGCCCGCGAAGCCGTGCAACTCGAACACCGACCGCAGGATGTCCACCGCGCGCGCCTCGACGACGCGCCCTTCGGGCAGGAACTCGGGGAAACCGGACATGGATGCCATATCTCCAGCCTACGGCACCCGCCCAACCGCCCGGCGGGCGATTCCCGAAAGTAACGATTTGGCACCAACTGGGCGTGAGACCCGTTTTCCCGCCCACGGCCTTGCCAAATCGGGCAAGATAGGACCCATGAGCGAAACTCCAAGGCCTTCCGCCTTCGGCCGTGTCGGCGAAGACGGAACCGTCTATGTCCTGGTCGATGGGTCCGAGCGGGCGGTGGGCCAGGTGCCCGACGCCACTCCCGACGAAGCGCTGGCGTTCTTCGAGCGCCGCGGGGAGGCCCTCCAGGTGGAAGCCGATCTGCTCCAGCAACGGATCCGCAAGGGCGCGCTGAGTCCGGAGGAGGCCCGCAAGGCCGTCGCCAACCTCAAGACATCGATCCTGCAGGCCAACGCCGTCGGCGACCTGCAGGGCATGGCGGCCGGCCTGGACGACCTCGGGGAGGTCATCGACGCGCAGGCCGAGGTCCGCCGCGAGGAGAAGACCAAGGCGCTGGCGGCCGCCCGCGAGCGCAAGGAGGCGATGGTCGCGGAGGCCGAGGTTCTGGCCGAGGGGTCCGACTGGGGTGCGGGGGTCGGCAAGTTCCGCGACCTGCTCGAGGAGTGGAAGGGCCTGCCACGGCTGGACCGGGCGACCGACGACGACCTGTGGCACCGTTTCTCCGCCGCGCGCACGACGTACACCCGGCGGCGCAAGACCCATTTCGCCGACCTCGGCGCCCAGCAGGACCAGGCCCGCGAGGCCAAGGAGGCGATCATCGCGGAGGCCGAAGCGCTCGCCGGGTCCACCGAGTGGGGCACCACCGCCGCGGCGTTCCGCGACCTCATGACCCGCTGGAAGTCCGCCGGGGGGGCCGGGCGCCAGGTGGACGACGCGCTGTGGGCGCGGTTCCGGGGGATCCAGGACGACTTCTTCACCCGTCGTACGCAGACGTTCTCCGCCCAGGACGTCCAGTTCCAGGCCAACCTGACGGCGAAGACCGAGTTGCTGGACAAGGCCGAGGCGGAGATCCTGCCCGTCACCGACGTCCCGAAGGCCCGCGCGGCGTACCGGGAGTTCCTGACGGCCTTCAACGCCCTCGGCAAGGTGCCCACGGATCACATGAAGTCCGTCGATGCCCGTGTGAGGGCGCTCGAGGCGGCCATCGGCGAGGCGGACAAGCGGGAGTGGGCCCGGACCGACCCGGAGACGCGGACCCGCGCGGCCGAGACCGTCAACCTGTTCTCCGCCCAGATCGCCAAGCTGCAGGACCAACTGGCCAAGGCGGAAGCCCGGGGCGACAAGGCCCAGGCCGCCAAGGCCGCCGCCTCGATCGCCACGTATGAGACCTGGCTCCAACAGGCGCAGGCGACCCTCGGCGAACTGACCGCCTGAGGCTTAGGCGTTGACCCGGCGGACCTCGCTGACCTCGCGGATCGCCCGGACGCGCTTCATGACCTGGCTCAGGAAGCTCGGGTCGGGGATCTCGAAGGACAGGGTCATGTGGATGGTCCGGTCCTTGCCCACCTGGAGCTGCGCGGACACGATCGAGACCTTGTCCTCGGCCAGCGTGGTCGTCACGTCGGCCAGCAGGCCCATCCGGTCCAGCCCCTCGATACTGACCGTGACAAGGTAATTCGCCCGTGTGTTGGGGATCCAGGAGACGCTGAGGATGCGCTCGGGGGTCTGCAGCAGGTCCTGGACGTTGCGGCAGTCCCGGCGGTGGACCGACACCCCCTGGCTGCGCGTAACGAAACCCAGGATGTCGTCGCCCGGGACCGGCGTACAGCACCGCGCCAGCTTGACGAGGACGTCGGGGTCGCCCTCCACCTGGACGCCGGCGCCGGTACGCTGCAGGTCGCGGCGCGGGGTGTTGAAGATCGGCCGGTCCTCGAAGGACTCCTCGGCGGCGTTCTCCTTGCCGCCCTCGAGGGCGATCAGTTGGTCGACGACGTGCTGGGCGCCGACCTTGCCCTCCCCCAGCGCGAGGTACAGTGCCGGTACGTCGGTGTACCGCAGCTTGGCCGCCGCCGCGGTCAGGTACGGCAGGGTCAGGATGCGCTGCAGCGGCAGCCCGGCGTGGCGCAACTGCTTGGCGAGGAGCTCCTTGCCGGCCTCGATCGACAGGTCGCGGCGCTCCTTGGAGAAGAACTGGTTGATCTTCTGCCGGGTCCGGGGACTCTTGACGAAGTCGAGCCAGTCCCGCGACGGGCCCGCGTCCGGCGACTTCGTGGTCAGGATCTCGCAGACGTCGCCGTCGGACAGCAGCGTGTCCAGCCGGACGAGCTTGCCGTTGATCCGCGCCCCGATGCAGTGGTGGCCGACCTCGGTGTGGATGGTGTACGCGAAGTCCACCGGCGTGGCGCCCTGCGGCAGGAAGTACAGGTCGGAGTTGGGCGAGAAGACCATGACCTCCGTGCCCGCCAGGTCGGTCGTGAGGTTGTCGAGGAAAACCGACGGGTCGTCCTCCTCGGACTGCCACTGGCTCAGGCGCTTCACCCACAGCAGGTCCATGGGGTCCAGCCGGGCCACACCGCGCTTGCCGGTCGGGTTCCGCTTGTACTTCCAGTGCGCCGCCACCCCGTACTCGGCGTTGCGGTGCATCTCGCGGGTGCGGATCTGGAATTCGACGGGTTTGCCCTGCGGGCCGACGACGGTGGTGTGGAGCGACTGGTACGTGGAGTACTTCGGGTTGACGATGTAGTCCTTGAACCGCCCGGGAAGGGGCTGCCAGAGGCTGTGGATGGCCGCCAGAGCGAGGTAACAGTCGGACTCGGACTCCACCAGCACCCGCAGTCCCAACAGGTCGTAGATGTCCGTGAAGTCCCGGCCCCGGACCACCATCTTCTGGTAGATCGAGTAGTAGTGCTTCGGCCGCCCGTACACCGTCGCCTTCAACCCCTTGGATTCCAGCGATTGCAGGGCGACGGGGATGATCTCGGCCAGGATGCGCTCCCGCGCCGGCTGCTCGGCCGCCACCTGCTGGACCAACTGGTGGTAGATCTGGGGCTGCAGGGCGGCGAACGCCAAGTCCTCCAGCTCCCACTTGATGGTGTTCATGCCGAGGCGGTGGGCCAGCGGCGCGTAGATCTCCAGGGTCTCCTTGGCGATCCGGTTCTGCTTCTCCGCGTCCAGTGAGCCGATGGTGCGCATGTTGTGGAGCCGGTCGGCCAGCTTGACGACGACCACCCGGATGTCCTGGAACATCGCGACGATGATCTTGCGGATCGTCTCCGCCTTGGCCAGATCCCCGTACAACGACTTGTCCAGCTTGGTGACCCCGTCCACCAGCCGGGCCACCTCCTCGGAGAAGTCCGCGGTCATCTCCGCCAGGGTGTACGGCGTGTCCTCGACCGTATCGTGCAGGAAGGCCGCCGCGACCGTCGGCTCGTTCATGCCGAGGTCGGCGACGATGCGCGCCACCGCGAGGGGGTGGGTGATGTACGGCACACCCGAGGCGCGCGTCTCGGCGCGGTGATAGTAGCGGGCCGTCTCGAAGGCCCGGCGCAACAGGGCGAAATCGGTGTCCGGATGGGACTTGCGGACGACCGCGAACAGCTCCGCCAGTTCGGCGGCATAGGGATCCGCATCCACCGGTTGCCCCGTCGGGACCAACTCGGGGATGGTCTGTCCGGCGGCAAGGGTGGCGGTGCTCACGTCGATCTCCTGCCTGCCATCCTACCGTACGGTCACGAGGTGAGGAGAGAGGACACGTGCCCGATGCCGAGCCCCGCCAGGTGGTCCCGCCCACCCAGGAACCCCAGTTCGAGCAGGACGACGACGTGGACGAGGTCCGCGCCCAGGTGCTGGATCAGCCGGGACGTCGCGCCGATCGTCCCGCCCGTCGCCAGGACGTCGTCCACCACGAGCACCCGGGCGCCGGGCCGGATCGCGTCCTGGTGGACGGTCAGGGTGTCCTCGCCGTACTCCAGGGAGAACGTCTCGGAGTACACGTCGCGCGGCAGCTTGCCCGGCTTCCGGACCGGCACGAAGCCGACCCCGAGCTTGAGGGCGACCGGGGCGGCGAACATGAACCCGCGGGCCTCCATGCCGACGACCACGTCGATGTTCTCCGGTACGAGGTCCACGAGCGCGTCCACGGCCGCCTCGTACGCCTGCGGGCACGCCAGCAGCGGGGTGATGTCCTTGAAGACCACACCGGGACGCGGGAAGTCGGGGACGTCCAGGATGTACGAGGAGACCAACCGGATGCGGTCGTCCTGGTCGGTCACGTGCCGCTCTTCGGACGCTTGCCGCGCGGAGCCCGGGTGGGCTGGTTGCGGACGTACGGCGCCAGGGGCGCCGCTACCACCGCCGGGGCGACACCGTACACCGGCTCGGCCTCGGCCTTGGCCAGCTTCTCACGGCGCTTCTCCACGCGGATGGCCTGCTGGATCATGGCCGGCTCCCGCATGCGCAGGTGGACGAGCAGCGGGGTCGCGATGAAGATCGAGGAGTACGCCCCGACGATCATGCCCACGAACAGGGCCAGCCCGATGTCCTCCAGCGGGCCGGAACCCAGGATGAACGCCCCGGCGAACAGGATGGCCGCGACGGGCAGCACACCGATGATCGTCGTGTTGATCGACCGGATCAGGACCTGGTTGAGCGAGTGGTTGGCCGCCTCCGGGTACGTCCACCGGTAGTCGTCCATGTTGGCCGTGTTCTCCCGGACCTTGTCGAACACCACCACGTTGTCGTACAGGGAGTACCCGAGGATCGTCAGCATGCCCGTCAGCGTGGCCGGCGTGACCGTGAACCCGACGAGCGCGTAGATCCCCACGGTGATGATCAGGTTGTGGATGAGGGCGACGATGGCGGACAGGGCCTTCTTCCAGTCCCGGAAGTAGATGCCCATGAGCAGGGACACCAGGACCAGGAACGCGACCAGCGCGATGCCGGCCTGGCGGGTGACCTGCTGGCCCCACGACGCGCCGATCTGCTGGTAGTCCACCTTCTCGGACGTGGTCCCGGCCTGATGGGCGATCGCCTGGCGGACCTCCACCTGCTCGATGGCGTTGAGCGCCCGGGTCTCCACGGACACCCGGGTCGTGCCGATGGTCGTGACGTTCGTCCCGTCCAGACCCGACACCCCGGACCGCAGGACCGCCTGCCGGAAGTCGTCCACGGTCGCGCTCGTGACCTCCGTGACGTTGACCTTGAAGTTCGACCCGCCCCGGAACTCGATGCCGAGGTCGAGGCCGCGCACCAGGAGGGACACGATCGAGACGAGGATGAGGATGGCGGAGGCGATGTACCACCAGCGGGCGTGGCCCACGAAGTTGTACGAGATCTCGCCGGTCCACAACCGGTGGGCGAAGCCGGGCTTCTTCAGCGGCGTGGGCGCCGGCGGGGTGTCGGTGGTGACGTCGCTGACGTCGGGGATGTCGATGTCCGACATGGCTCAGACCCCCTTCACAGTCGCCAGGGCACGGGGCCGTGGTCGTCGGGTGGCGGCGATGCCGAGGTGCTCGGCCTCGAAGCCGGAGCCGCGCCGGCCGTTACCGAAGAAGTCGGTCCGAACGAGCAGCGACACCATGGGTTTGGTGAAGAAGAAGATCATGATCAGGTCCACGATGGTGGTGAGTCCCAGTGTGAAGGCGAAGCCCTTCACCGTACCGATCGACAGGATGTACAAGATGACCGCGGACAGCAGGGAGACCATGTCGGCCACCACGATGGTCCGGCGGGCCTTGTCCCACCCGGTCTCCACCGCCGAGCGCACGCTACGGCCCTCCCGGGCCTCGTCTCTGACTCGCTCGAAGTAGATGACGAACGAGTCCGCGGTGACGCCGATGGCCACGATCACACCGGCCAGACCGGGCAGCGACAAGGCAAAACTCATGGACGCCCCGAGCAGGACGATGAGGATGTACGTCAGCCCCAGCGCCATCAGCAGCGAGGTGAACACCACCACGCCGAGGCCGCGGTAGTAGATCACCGAGTACGCGATGACGAGGAGCAGGCCGACCGCCCCCGCGATGAGACCGGCGGTCAACTGGTCGCCGCCCAGGGTGGCCGAGACGGTGTCCACGTTGGACAGCTCGAAGCTCAGGGGCAGGGCGCCGTACTTCAGCACGTTGGCGAGGTTCGTGGCGGTGTCCTGGGTGAACGTACCCGTGATCTGGGCCGAGCCGTCGGGGATCTTCGACTGGACGGCCGGCGCGGAGATCACCTTGCCGTCGAGGACGATCGCGAACTGGTCGGTCGGTGAGGTCGCCCCCACCAGGGTGCCCGTGGCCTCGGAGAACAGCGCCGCCCCCAGGGGGTTGAAGTCCAGGGTGACGATCCACGACACCGAGTTCTGGGGGATGCCCGCCGCCGCGCGGGTCACCAGGTTGCCCTCCAGGATGCGCGGCCCGAGGAGGTACTTGGTGTTGGCGCCGCCCGCGGCCGCGGTGTCGCGCAGGCACGCGAAGAACGGCTGGTCCGCGACCTGGGGCATCGTGTCGGCGCACTCGAAGTTGCCGAAGTTCGTCGTGTCCTGGGTCGAGGGCGTCCACTTCAGTTGCTGGGTGAGCAGGGCCAACCGGCCGGTCTGGTCCGATGTCGTCGGCACCGTCACGATGGACGACAGCGTGGACACCTGCGTGGTGCCGTCCGGCGCGGTCGCGGTCGCGGCGACGGTGGCCGTCACACTGCCTGCCGTCACGTCCTCCGCCGTCACGGTGTACGTCGCCGTACAGGTCTGGGTGGCCGGCGGGGCGCCCGTCATGTGCCCGGCCAGGGTCGTCGCGGGACAGGTGATGGGCGACAGCGTACCGGTGCCGGTGAACGCGCTCGACGTCATGGCGATGTTGCTGGCGTCGACGGCGCTGGCGTTGGACAACTCGAAGGAGAAGGTGATGAGCCCCCCGGCGGGTGGCAGGGCCGTCAGCGGGTCGGCGGTCGACGTGAGCGAGAGCACGGGGTTGATGTTGGGGACCATCGGCGGCTCGGTGGCCTGGCCGGGCGCGCCGGCGGCCTGGGCCTGGGCGGTCTGGTACACCCGGCGGAACTCCAACTGGGCGGTCTGGCCGACCATCTCGACCAACTGGTCCTGCTGGACGTTCGGGACGCTCACCTGGATCTGGTTGTTCCCCACGATGGTGACGCTGGCCTCGCCGACACCCAGCGAGTTGACGCGCTGCTCGATGATGGCCTGGGCCTGGGACAGGCTGGCCTGGTCGACCGTGCCCGTACCGGACGAGTTCGTGGCGGTCAACGTGATCGTCGTACCACCGGACAGGTCGAGACCGAGCTTCGGGACCCAGGTGCGCGACAGGGCCACGAGACCCACCAGGAGGACGAGCACGGCCAGAAGCACGCCGAGCGTCAGCCCTGGCCGGCGATGACGGGTGGTAACTGCGGCCACGAGAACTCCTACTCCTTGTCGCCGGCGGCCGGGTCGGTACCGGGATCGGTGGTGGCCGGGGGCGTCCCGATGCCGTCCGCCGGGTCGACGGGCGGTACGGTCGTACCGGGGTTGGCCAGGTCGGCCTCGAAGGCGTCCATGGTGGAGTCCACCGGCGCGGGCTCGCCGTCGGACGCGTACTCGAACTCCTCCTCATCCGGGCCCACGACGCCCCGGATCGCCGCCCGCAGAACCGTCAGGTCCACGCCGGGCGAGATCTCGATGACGGCCTGCTTGTCCCCGAGATGGCGGATCGTGCCGTAGATGCCGGACCCCAGCATCACGCGCGACCCCGGCTCGAGGGAGTTCATCAGCGCCTGCTGTTTCTGCTGCTGCTTCTTCGCGGGGCGGATCATGAGGAAGTACATCCCCACCCCAAGAAGCACCACAATTCCGAGCGTTGTATAGATGTCCACAGCAATCTCCGTACCGATTCGACGAATAACCTCACAAAGCCTAGCGTGCCGGGGCGCCAGAACGGGAATCGGACGCGCGACTCAACCGAACAGGGTGCCCTGCGGGGGCGCCTTCAGCCCCAGGTGGGCGAACCCGGCGGGGGTCGCGATGCGTCCGCGGGGGGTGCGCATGAGGAAACCGAGGCGTACGAGGAAGGGCTCCGCGACCTCG
>Ga0209629_10003168_pt1 | contig 11629 bp, 5 predicted proteins | sample TergutCu122P5_FD_187286 | JGI IMG/M metagenome (GOLD analysis project Ga0209629, IMG submission 187286) | Cubitermes ugandensis P5 segment gut microbial communities from Kakamega Forest, Kenya - Cu122 P5 (SPAdes) (version 2) | ecosystem: Host-associated > Arthropoda: Insects > Digestive system >...
CTTTGGACATAGGTGTTTTGGGTTATATCGGTATATTTTAACATAAGGAACACTCTCCCGAAGTAGTGACCTTAACTCATGGGACACTCTGTATACTCCCAATGCCATGTATGTATATAACGAAAATTATGTATTCCATAAAATTAAATGAAGCAGGTTTGAACAAAACTCAGATAGGCATGGTTATAATAAATGGCAAAGACTGGATCGTCAATCCAAGTTTTATAAAACTTATATTTTTAAACAAAGTGTAAATAACATAGGGATAAATCTACACTATAATTTATCATGTCTTTTAAAAATTTTAAAGACCACACAATTTTTTAGAAGAAAACTAAAATCATTTTTGTTGCAAGAGACTTTCTTTCTGTAGAGGAATACCTATTTTAAAATTTGTAATCATGGAAAATGTTAACTGTAGACAATATGAGATTTTTGTTCAAGAAATTGAACCTCTGTAAATCTGTAGAACTGGTAACATGCTGACACTTTGTCATGTGATATGCTACTGACAAGTATGACGATTCATATGACCAATTGTTCATATAAATATTGTAGTGATGTGTCCTATACAAATTTGGTCAAGAAGGACCAAAATAAAAAATTACAATTAGATTTTCTCAATAAATGTCAAATTTATTTTAAAAAAGGCTGTTTCAACATAATATTATTAGAAATAGAATTTTTAAGTGAGAATTAAGTCATCATAGTACTGAACCATTATGGTTCTAAAATAGTCTTACCCCTTCACTATATACTTTACCCAGAGAAACAAAGAGTATCAGAATGAAGTATATGAGTTACATTACTCAACACAGATATATGAAGACTGGAAATACAAAACCAATCAGGTTTGGGGGGAAGGTGCTTTATTAAAGTAACATATAAATTTGATTCTTTCCATTGTCTCATTTTGGCTTCACTGCATGATGTCTGTTCTGTTTACTTCATCTGCAAGAAATAAGACATCTCCCTAGAAGGAAATACATATTAACTAAAAGTAATGGACCCAGCAGGATAGGTTTCATACTTATACCTGATAACAGAAGTGAAGCCAGCTACTAAATCATTGGACTTTTAACCCAAAATGAGATGAACGCAAATTAACTAATTTATGCATCAGTTTAGAGCGATGAAAGTGTCATTAAAACACAACTGGAAATAGAGGACAGTTAACCGTAAGTGAATAGAACATAACATGGTTTCAAGAAAATACATAAAAGTTATGTGGAAAGGGGGTGTACATCAAGCCATGAAGAAGAATATAATACTGGTATTCAGCACATTAAATATGTAACTAAATGTTTAGACTGTCACAGGAAGCACCGAAAATATATGACAGTTTTATACTTAGATTTGTTTTAATTCTTTAATAAAGTTAGGAGTCACAAACTGGAAATATCTGAAGTAACAAATACAAATAACCTGGTTGTTGAGAATCTGTTTGTGTCATTCTGAAAAGACACCCTGCTATTTCTACACACCAAATCTGTCTCAAAATTTTTAAGACTATAACTGGACACTTGCAGAAATATCAACTTTACTTTAAAAATAAGCATAAAGGCTATACATAGGATTGTTTAAATGAAATTCTTCTTACAATAATTTGCCCTTTAAATTATATCAAAATAAATTATACACATACATTCTTCAGTCATCCAAAGACATTAAGCCAATGCCAAAAAAATTTTGATATCAAATTAAATACATTAACTGGACAACCATGTCTCGACATAGGTTATATTACCCAAATGTTAACAAAGTTATTACGTGGACACAAAGTGAAAATTAATGTAAAGCTCATGGGAATAAACAACTGTGCTTAGCAATACTTGTCAGAAAACCCGTGAGTGGAAATGCACATATTTTTATAAGCAATATGTGTCAGTTCAATATTCTGAAAAGTTAAACAAAATTTTACATAGGAGAAAGCACTTAAACATCTTACTGCATTTAAACTGTCATATATCAATATGTGTCAGTTCAATATTCTGAAAAGTTAAACAAAATTTTACATAGGAGAAAGCACTTAAACATCTTACTGCATTTAAACTGTCATATTTGTAACAATAAGAACACTGATTCAGGCTAACTGGAAATAAACTCAAAATGTGTCCTGTGTCAATTAGATGCGTAAATTAAATCATTTGCTGCCTTTCATATTATTTTAAGGAGAACACCACAATCACGTTAAACAAGGGAATTCACAAACAGCTAATGAGAGTACTTGTGATTATGATGCAACATTATGAGCATTTTAAATACAAATACATGAACATGGATATAAATACACTAATGCTTATCACTTTCAAAAGTTTAAAAAAGAAATATGTACCAAATAATGAATGAAACTCAGTTCAAAACAGTTTAACTACAAATACCTTGATGCTGGAACAGGCTGTCCCAGATTTTATTGTATTTACCTGAATGCAAGATGAGGTCTTTTAGTTAAATTTGCCGCTTAAATATGCGACACCTTAAATTCACTTATGAAGTGCCGAACTGGATCGCTTGGAACCAGGCCATGTGGTGCCACACTAAAGTCTGTATCATCAAATCATCATTGAGATCTCTGCTCTTCTGAGATATTATTACACAATGTAGAGTGATAATTCCTTATCAATGTTTGGAGACAACCTAACAATCCCATCTTTGAGTATCAAGGAACCCAAAAGAGAGAACACAGTATGACTGAAGTTAACTGAAACATTCTTCTTTTCTGAAATATTCATCTTGTTTGGGACTTTGCCTATCGCCTAATTTTTTAAAGTACGGCATTTCAGAAGCCAACTATGTTTCTCTTTTTAGGCAACAAAGCACATAACCATGTGGACCCTTAGATTGGGCTGTTCTCATTCACTTGGCACCATAGCAGCAGTAACTTGTCAGCATGTACACTTGAGAACAAATCTAGTTCAAGAATAGTAACAGGAAAATTGTTATTGAAAAATGAAAAATTAACTGCAATATCAAAAATAAAACATTGACCAATCCACAGATTAAAGGCCATAAAAAGAACCATGAACTCTGGCTTACCAGACTACAGGCACACCACAAAAAACAGAAAACATGTATTTAAAATTCTTAACACCAATAATGACATCTGTGGAGACAATTTTGAATTTTTATAGGTTCAAGTAAGTTTATAAACCAAGAAATGTAAATGTAGTATTTAGTCTTTATGGATCATACTGGCATGGCAGCGCATCTCACCAGAAGTGACTGTGAAAGGTTTTTAAAAGAGCTGTATACCCATTGCCATAGATGGGACTGATAATGTGGAATGGCAATGAAGAGGATGGGGATTCTTTGGAGTGAGGGTAAGGAAGATGAAGGCAATGGCTGTGAAGATTGAGACAGTGACACTGACTGGTAAAGGTGCATCCCACCATGACATATGGTGAAATATATTACGCACAGAGGAGAGAATTGATACATTTTACCTTTTTTTTTTGTAGAACTTATTATAAATGTATATAGGACATAATTTTTAAATTATTTTAATGACTATAATACTTTTGTATTGTGACAAGTTTCTATATCCCATAGGTCGATCGACCTTGTATGGATTAACAGAACACATAATAAATGAATGAATGAATGAATCTGACATGCTTTGTGTATTAAGTGTATGCAATTAATAGTAAAATATTTTTCCTTGGCAGATTTTTTTTTTGGGGGGGGGGAATCTTAGAGTCATCTTGCATTTGAGTAAATACAGTATTTTTGCTCTGTTAATTTCTTCAGTGTGATTTAAATATGACAAACATAAAATAGAAAAATCAATGTACCCCATTTGGCAACATTAATAACAAAAAATTACCACATAAGAGAAAATAACTGAATTTGTTTGAAGATGACATAATATTAAAAATCGCCATCTACATTATACAGGAAGTACTTTATCTGGATATTGACAATCAATGCTACATAACATTTTCTACTTCCTCATTTCATCCCCCACTTCTTTCAACAATCATTTCTCTTTGAGTTTACATTATATTACAAAAACATGAATATTCTTAACAGGAACTTAAGGACTTATTTTGTTTAAATAGTTAAGATAAGAACTGATAAAGTTCTAAATTTCAAATTGTTGAAAGATAATGGATTCATGTTTAAAAGAATAAAGAAAGAGTTCCGGTACAACAAAAATCAGTTTGGATGTACAGGAAGATGGAATTAAAATTCAAAACATGTACTTATCCAACGCAAACAAGAGAAACAAAACGTTACACACATATTCATGCTCCCCTTATTGTGGTATTAAAGAATAAATAACGGTTAAGTATGCAAGAACACAAATGCGATATGTTGCTTGTTGTCAGTACCTGTCCTCATCTTGTTGTGTATCTTACCTATAAGAAGGCATGCTGCCAAATGTTAGAATCTTGTTCACATTTTCCATGGCAGCCTCCTCTGGATTATGGTTAGCCCCTTTGCCAGCATACTTCTTCACCATGGGCTTTTTCACATATGGCGGGTCATATTTTGGCATTGTGCTCTTCCTTCTGGGAGGAAAATTAAAACAGAAGGGAAAAAAAGAAAGAAAGAAAAGAAAGACAGAGCAAAATAATCATTCCTACCACTGACACAAGCAACAAAATTGTGAAGTTATTTTACACAGATGATTGTCTATTTTTAATAAAAACTGCTATCACCTAGAGGTACAAAATTTCCATACAACACGTGGATCACAATGAGACATACAGGGGAATGTTAAGTACTGAGAATAAGCCATAGCGTTTAACATACCTTGTGACAAATGGGCTTGTACAAACTTGATTTCTTTAACTTGAACCAAATTCCAGTAAAGTTGCTTGAATAATGAATAAATGAAGAGAGCTTGAGTTTCAGAGATTACTTATTTACTGTAAAGTGCACACAAACAAATTAATAAACTGTTCTCCATGATCAGAAGCCACAGAAACTGTCAAAGTGTTTTCCTCAGCTATTATTTTGAAAGCTATACTGGTCCAAATCTGATCTCCTGAACCAACTAATTCACTGCACCACTTGCAGTGATATGATTCTGAAGACATCAGAATACATTCATGGTATAACTTTGTGCAAATGATCAAATTTCCCAAATGGCATTATAGGTATGGCATTGTAATCTTTTGTGACTTTCCATAATTTAGAATTCTAATATGACTACAATTACACCTTTAATTTCAAAGACAATTCAGTGTGCAACATGGGTACAAAGAAGGAAGCAGCACTACTTGTAGAACAAATTATTTTTAATATATGACTTAAATAATTCAAGAAGATGAGCCAACAGGAAGTTAAATTTATGTAACAACATACTAGTAAAGATATGTAAACCAAAACAATGGGTCATGGCCACACCACAGACAGTGATAAACTGGCACAAACTGAAGGCTGGCACCAGGTATGAAGTAATATTATCTCACAGTTCATAATGTAATGTTGTTTCTTTCTTCCCCTACATTAAAATGCATACAACATTTCAACAAATCTCATAAATCAGGTGAAAATGGTCCATTTCCACATCATTATCATGGTGAAAAATGACACAATACTGAATCCAGTGCAGACAAACATTGTGATTAGTCTGAGATCATGTTGCATCTCATCTATTTACACAAAACTTAATTTTTATAATGGTCTGTGGCTTATTACAACTTAATTAAGCAGAAGATGCGATATCTGGCACCTCTGGGGATAAAAGAATGTGACATATTCTAATTTGCCAGCATTATGACTTCATACCCAATGTGTATCTTAGTGTACCTAGCAGCCTCATGGACAGATTTAAATACTTAATTTGTCATTTGATACCTTGCCCTGTTTTCCCTGCCATACTTTTTAGTCCATTCTCATGACTACTTAGGCAACATCTAAAAAAATTCATTAACATTAAGACTCCAGTAATTAATGGTGTTGAGTGCTGCCAGTCAATGGAATACTAAAATGTAATGGACCTCTTACCATTTTTGCTCATTAAGAGTTTTCTGGATCATACAGTGCCAAATATCATGGCTTTTACTGTATTGTGTACTTTCCAGCTTATTATTTAAGTAAAACAATGAGACTGAGGATAAACCAAATTGTAAAATTTTCCCTATACCAAAGCAGCATAAAGGTATAATATTATAGCCAGAAGTGACTTGGTGGCTTCATGCTGTGGCTGCTTTAACCCCATTTCCCACCACCAAGTACCACTGTAGATGTGAAAGTGAAGAGAAGAATCTTCATACGTATAACAGTATGTACTGTTACCTCCCTGGAACTAAAGAATTCATTTGATGTATAGAAGGTTTAGACATAGATACATTCATTGTGTAGAGGTTTTGCAGTAAATGTGAATGAAATATTCACGTAATTAAATTCTTTGTACAATATGCATATAAATGTTTAATTCCAAATAAAGATTTATTTTTGTGCACAGTTTCACTTCCCCAAGAGGCTCATGTGACAGACTTCTCAATTTTGTATTACACAAAAATGACTGTTTTAGAAACACGTATAAAAAATGAGTTTATTGTAGCCAGACTGAGCATTTGTGTTTTGCCATGCTAAAAATCAATATATCACCTGCAGACCTTCTATGCTGCTGCTACTCTAATATTATAAGACAAGATATAAACTGAAGACTTTTATGACATTTTGTGTCATAATGAACAACACAAAATATCACAAGCATGTTGCAGGGAATGAAACAAGAATGAATACCTAAAATTAAATTATGTGATATAAAAGGAATGTGTTACACATTCTGAAGTGCCTTTTTCCTAATGTTTCCTAGTTACATTGTTTTTATATGGATTTAAACTGTTTAAACCTTCTGTGTTCAAAGCAGACTGAAGGAACTGAAAAGACAACACTAAATGAAGCTGATGGAACTGAACAGACAACACTAGCTGAAGCTCAAGCTCATTCTTAAGTTTGGTTCAAATCAAAATCTGAACATTTTGTAATTCTTAAAATTAGTGATTGTTATATTTATTTTTTACAGCAAACTATGTCTTTTAGCACAAATTATTTTTAATTAGGCTGAACGCCAAAGCTACAGATAGTATATTAAGAACTACAATACAGATATAAATACATATGTATGTATGTATTATGTATGTATGTATGTATGTATGTATATGATGTGTCATTGTGTTTCCTAAGCTTATCCACAACAGCAGAAGAAATTTTTCATGCTCCAAATATTAAACAAAATACGAAGTGGACAATTATGAAGACACCAATATAAAAAGAAGAAATAACAAGTGGATATGAGCTGTACTCACAGAACAGAAACATAACTTTACGTACACATTGTTATATATATAACAGCTACAATTACAAATATCAGGACAAATTCAACAAATATTCAGGAGATGAGAAGGAACAATAATCACAATCTTTCCTTCTGGCCCATGTTGATTCCAAGGTAAATAATACTTAAATTAACAGAACAAACATGATGGGCTTCAACCATACATTAACAAGAAGTAGCTTATTTTATTAAGTGCAGTTCTGTGCGGTATGTGGTATATTACAAGCACTTTCCTATTAATATCCTTAAGAAAAAATGAGTTACATGGTCTGAAACATGTACTTGTTAATGACATACAGATGGAAAGCACACACGTTTCTTGCAGACAGAGCTGAACAGATATAACAAAATGTATGCACAGCTAATAAACAAAGTATAAAAACTACACACAATTAATGTGCAACATGATAAAATTTACGGTAGAGTTCAGGACCCAGCTTTGCAGTTCCCTAAAAAATGTAAGCCAGACTTACCTAATTCACACTTCCCCCACATTTTCCCAGCTTCTACAACTGCAGAAGCTGGGTCCCAGACTATATGATGACCCAGTCCTTAAAGGGCATTAAAATAACAACTATTTTTCAGTAAATCAACATTCTAATGGTTGCTCATGTGCAGCAACTTAAGTACCTTCTTATATATGACATGTGTAAACATGTAAATAAAAGCAAACTACGGCAACTGGGGACACTGAAGTGCTTAACTTTAAAATAGTAACACCAATATTAACATTCTGTTCTTCTTGGTTATGATGTCATGTTACTGTACAAGTTTTTTCTGACCATTTCGAGACACTGTGGTGGCCTTATCTTCAGAGTCAAAATGTCCAACCACTTAAAGATAAGACCAATACACTGCCTCACAATGCTCAGAATGGATTACCCAATGATGTGTTTTTATAGACAATAAGATTGAATTCCTCAGGTACACAGCTGCAAAAACCTGAAAACTTGCACTACAAAAATGGACTGTTCCTTTGAGGATCAAATCAAAGATGCAGTAATGCTTAACTGTCTTCACAGGTACAAACTTCATTTCATGCTTTGTACCCACAATATGTGGGCTGGGATAGCTCACTCAGTACAGTGACTTGCTACCACCTGGATGGTCCAAGGATCAAATCCCGGTGGAGACAAAACTTTCTGCACCAATCCAGACCAACCCTGGGGCCCACCATCACCCAATACAATGGGTACAGGGTTATTCCTGACAGAAAAACTGAGAGGGCATGGCATTGACCACCCACCCTCATCTAATGGCCATTTGTCCCTCTGGGCCTAATGGCTTGTCCTAGGGTGAAATTAACCTTTTTCATCACCCATACTATAAAAGAAAAGAGAATATTTAAAGGAATACATATATACCCAACAAATGGAATTGAAAGTATGAGTGAAATTTTTCTGCTGAATAAGTTCACAAAGCAAACATAATTACTTCCTATCCCATACAAATAACTCATGTATTCTCACTTTATTAAATTCCAGACTATCCTTCATTATCTCAGCTTGACTGTGAATGTCCAGTCTCATCATAACATGCTGTACTGAAAATTTATTAGACACATAAAACACATCAACTGTGATTTCAAACACAAAATTAAATTTTGACAAAGTAAAATTTACATATTCAGAAAAGGTTGTAATTTTTACCATACTATAATTGTCAAAAAAATTAAGCAAGTTTAGCAGTGTTGATTTCTGTCTTCTATCACCACACATTTCAGCATAATTCTCGTTTTCAAAATAAATTAAGAAATTTCATCCTTTAATCTTAAGTGTAAAAAAAACCCACTGGTTGTGTGGTAAAGGTAAAACAATCCCATTACAGGCCTGGATTGGCCCAGAGGGTTCCCAGATTTCATGACAATGGCACAGGATGGTGGTAAGGTTGTCAGCCTTATGCACCGGCCGCCTTTACCCCCAGGAAATACACCTGGTACTCATTTGTGTTAGAGGCTGAGTCGACCCCAGGGCCATAGTGCAACAGAAGGATTATGTCACTGAAAAATTCCAATGACACCATCGGGAATTGAACCCATGACCTGCCGGTTTGTAGCATAGTGCCTTAACAACTACACCACCGCGTGCCCTGGTTGTGCGGACACATATTATTTTGTAAGTATTTTCATGTAAAATATTCTTCAAAACTAAATTTAGTAGCATAGCTGGCATTTCAGCAAAATCCCCACTGCACTGTAGCATGGATGCATCAGTAACATACGTGTATACTTCATATCGCTCATTGAATGCAACAGTGGCATAAATAAAAATTTACCCACTTAGAGTAAATGCTACAAATAAAATAACTACATACAAAAATACTGGCACAATTCTAAGTTGACACCCTGCTAGATGACGATAGTGTCATTACTGCATGTTGAGATTTAGTACTGTTTTGTTCATCAACAGCAGCATGTTTTCAATGTGCCTCTGACTTTGAAGGTGAAGGAAGAGCTATGGAATCCTTGTTTAATACTGGCACTTCTTGATTTAGGCCACTTTTCACTATTCCCTCATTACTTTTAACACATACCCTTCACTGACTTCAATGCTGGAAATTATTATGTTCAGGTATTATTTCAAGTTAAGCCATTTATGTATTAAGATCTGAATTATATGTGACACTCATTGCTTGATTTGCTGTTCACACATTTATCCCTCACAATCTTACCTACTTTTAAGTAAACAGTCATTAGTGTAGTATGAAAAAATACAACCTTCGGCATTCTCAACTTCCATATTTAAACTTAAATGAAAAACATAATGCCTTAGCTTCTGGTTTTTAAATAATACTACAAAAACACTGCCCTGTATTGCTAGTTTTTGGCAATTTGGATAATTAGAAACAACCAAACTTAGGTTTTTCCTTGTTTTGTTACATCTAATTGAACCAACTGTTGACACGATTTTAGGCTACAGAAAAATGATCTGGTCAGTTTTTGATACTTCAAAGTCCAGTGTGAACCTCAATGATGATGTAAATAACCAATACAATGAGACTCTTGCCCTAAACCCTGGAACTCCAGAAGAAATTTTAGATCAAGGTTGTTAATATTACTTTTTACTATTTTACTATTTGTTTTTACTATATGTTTTATTTTATTTTAGCCCAATTTCATAATCCAACTTCAATTTGAGAACCCTCAAACCATAGAAACTCCAGTTGTTTCATATTTCTGTGGTTAAAGGGACTCCAAATTAAAGCTCTTTTATGCTGAATATGAAAATGGGCCTCATAGCAAATTAATGCTAACACATGAATAATATGTGTTTTTTCAGGTGCTACATCATCTTTGCTTGCCAGTGCTGAGGATGAAAAAATAAAGGAATGTAATGCTACTGCTTCACCAAACAAATCGGCAACTGAAACTGGTGATTCAGATGCCAACCATAATTATTCATTAAGTGATGATTCTGCTTCAGACACCACACACAACCAGAATTCTTCATTTGATAAGAATGTAGTTTGGCACAGAATGAATCACGAAACATTCCATGTTTATTTAACAGTAAGAAGTTTGTTTGATTTCAATAGAGTTTCTTTTTATAAAAATTGATTTCATTTTTAAGAATCCTGGCTGAAGTCATAAGTGAAAGTTTTGACTTGTGAATAATTGTTTGAAAATTGGTGGCATAACTCAAAATAGGGTGGGGGGGTTAATTTGGCTGAAATCTTAGTAGTGGCTTGGTGAACATGTGAAAACCATTCAAACAGAGCTGATTAACAGAAAAATACAATTAAATGCATTACTGTCACAGCACTTCCTAAGACTCAATCAGGGCATAATTTTATTTTACTCATTTCTAAAATATATAATTTTTTTACTTAAGCCACCATGCAGTCAGTGAGCAATATGCAAAAAATTTTATATTCTGATCCTTTATATTCTGGATTGTACTTAAGTTTTCAGTTCATACACAATTTTTACAGCAAAACCCCGATTTTAAGTTTGTGTGCGGACCACATAAAATGACACACAATCCAGAAACATTGTTTTGGCACTGGGCCGGGACCATGCAAAGTGTGTAAAACCACAGAAGATCCAAAATTCGGGAATGTAAAATCGGAGTTTTACATCATTATTATTATTATTATTATTATTATTATTATAATATAAGACACATTAATGAAGCAGTGTGATATCTTTCTGGCAATCACTGGAGTTAAACATTTTCATGCATAAAACAATCTCAAAGAGTGCTGTTAAGAAATGAAGACATCTAAGAAGTACTGGAACTATACCATACAGTGTAAGTAGCAACTGCTATACATTTCAATATGTATTGAAGACTGGAATGTTGGTGTTGCCCCCCCCCCCCCCAAAAAAAAAAAAAA
>Ga0209629_10003169_pt1 | contig 11628 bp, 6 predicted proteins | sample TergutCu122P5_FD_187286 | JGI IMG/M metagenome (GOLD analysis project Ga0209629, IMG submission 187286) | Cubitermes ugandensis P5 segment gut microbial communities from Kakamega Forest, Kenya - Cu122 P5 (SPAdes) (version 2) | ecosystem: Host-associated > Arthropoda: Insects > Digestive system >...
TGTGTATATATATATATATATATATATATATACCAGTCATGAAAACGGCGCTTTATAATGACATGCCCGTCCATTTTGATTGTATTTATTCCTCAACAAATGCAAGACAAGAAATAGGTCCACCGTTAGTCCCAACTTCCACCAACTGTAAATAAATGTGCCAATGTACATTGATTTCATTGTTTGTGACTTCCCATCATATTTTCGCCCTTCCTCCACAGATTGTGTTATGTTATGAATAAAGTTATTTGCTCCTTTATATTTTAGACAGTTTCTGAAAACTTTTGGGTGTGAAATTTGTAGAATTCAAATTCAGGCAACTGTCTTAACCCAGAGTTCAATGAAACAGCGCAAACAGTTTCCTTTCTTATGCTAGTTTCTAATTTTGCAAGGAATGGAGTGCCCAAGGTGATAATGCATAGGTTGCAAATTTTATAATATCTCAGACAAATATTCTGTGTATGGGTACACAAGTATGGTAGAACCTAATATGAAGTTTGATTTTGACTTGTGTACATTTATCATTCAGATCCATTTCTCATTCTACAAATGACATACACTGTTTCTGGAAAGTTTTTTACATTATTATATTACTTGTGATAAATATCTGCTGTACCTACAGACTTGAAGGTACAGCAAAAACCTTGTCTTTTCATCGAGTGTTGGTACCCATCTGTGGTTGGAATACATGCTATGTTCTTCCTTCAAATTGCTTGTATTGTTAGTGATTGTAATTGGTGATGAATGATTTTACATAGAAACAAATAAACCAAGTACATACATATGCCTTCTATCATTATCAATCATCACAGGATGCAAGTGTGTATGGATAACAACAATATTTTATTGTCTAATGTCAGGCTTCTGCTGTGGTGTAAATGCGATGTGTTCTGGGACTTTACACAGTGTACCCAAATGTTCCTGGCATTCTTTGTGGACTGCTTGAACCATGAAGATGGGACTGATAGGTTGACCCAAAATGTCGGTAACAAACTACCGTTCCATGCCATGTAAAATCGCAGAAGAACGCAGATCTGAAACCATATTTTACTGTCTGCTGCAACATGTTTTGACTAAGCTTCATAATGCCTCTTTAATTGTATGAACTTCCTGGTGATGACTTTGGTCAAAGCATGTTGGAGGAGACAACATAAATGTGTTTGTTATCCACATATAAATGTGTTTTGATGGTTGATACAGATAAATTATGATGGATAATTTACGTACATTTTTCAGTCTCTTCCCACTTGCTTTTAATTTGACATGTAAAACAGTTTCAACTGGAGAGTTTTATGCATCCTGTTAACCGCTTCACATTTGTGCATAACATGTATCTGGGGTGCTGATAAGTCCTTAGCCCAACCTACTTCCCAAGGTACTTTGTTTGATGGTGAGAATATTTCATTTGATGCTGGTCTTGTTATATATATATATGTAGTACTAATATTCCTCCAATTATGATTATAAATAGGATATATGAACATCAAAATCTTCTGTCGCTGTAGCTTATTTCCTTCCTGGTCGGGCTAAGGACTTATCAGCATCCCTGTACAAATTACTGGTAGGCTGCATTTGAAATATGATGGCACATGCGCAGAAACCAGATTTTGTCTTTCGCCGGAACGGGCGAGTCCATTTACATCGGCGGGGGCGTCAGTTAAGTCGACTGCTGGCAGCCGAGGTGTTCACATCAGTGGTAGTAATGTTGGATACACCATGTTCCGAGGTAGTGTAAAGAGTACTGGCTACCCACTCCATTCGCCAGTTTCCCCTTCACTTCCCCTCCCATGCATCACTGTGTGCCATCAGGTTTCAAACGCACTCTACATGTTTTCACGACTTTTCTCTTTTGACTCCTGAACCACAGGTTAATGCCAATAACAGGGTATTTCAGTTGACACAATTTATTTATTAAATGATAAGGTTGCTACATTTTCTAGCTTTCTATTGAAGCCACTAAGAGACAAGTGGAAGTGCATTTTCATTTAGAGAACATTTCCTGAAGATGAAAGGCACTTTGTATGTGACAAGGTGTGAACGGGCAAGCAGTTTCTGATGTTTCAAAGGCGTTTTGTGCCTTCATCTTCAGGATCAAGCTAAGTTTTCTTGGACTGCCTGACCATGAAGATAAACATAACATGATCCTTCAAAACGTCAGAAACTGTTCGGCCAACGACACTTTCATGTCACGTGCCAGAAGACTGTGAGAACCTCAGGTCTTCAAAAGTTCGAATGTGTTGCCTTGTGACAGATTTCACAGCAACCTGGCACATGGCTGTTATCGGTCTGCTCACCAGATATAACACCCTGAGAAGACATCTACTCGTACATGTAATGGGGCTCAGCAATAACCGCACCTGTAGGAAGTGTGGCACCAAGGAGGAAACCTCGGTGCACGTTTTGTGCGAGTGTGAGGCTCTAGCCTCACTCAAGCATACATATCTGGGTTCCTTCTTTTTGGACCCCGAGGACATTAGGATGTTGGGAGTGGGGTCCATCTGGAACTTTGGTAAAGGAACAGGGCTCCTATAACCTGGTACAGAATAGGGGGCACAGAGGGCCTGTTTTAAGGCCTAGGTGCATCGGGCCCGGAGAGGGTCCGTACCCCAATTACCATTCTATTCTAACCTGGCACATGTAGCCTCTTTATCTTTGAATAAATTACTGTGTTGACTGCTATACCCCCCTGTCAATTTACAAATTTAACAAAACCTGAAGACCCAAACACAGATTATTACCTACTTTTGACATTACAAAATTTTGTTATGACCCACAGATATACACATCTGTTGTGTTTATGTACGTTTGCACTGATGAGTTGATATTTTTAAAGTTTCATATACTGTGGGTCAGTTGATATATCAAAGGACCTGACTTCCAGATCCTTAAAGGCTGTGTTATATGAAAGGTAAAGAATGACGTTCATGATGAAGAGTTGTAAAGGATAAGATAAATGTAAAAATAAAATCACTGTTTACAGATATGTATTATAAAAACCAATTTATTACCGTATATTCTCGAATCTAATCCACACCCTTTTTACAGTTTCAGAGGGCAAAAAAATCAGAAGCAGATTAGAATCGTGTGTGGATTAGATTCGCGGTCGAGAGCTGGATTTTGGAAAAATGATAGAGCCGCTGTATGTGCCGTAAGAACAATACAATAATTTATTATTTTATTTATTATTTATAATAGTATATAATATATTATATAATATTTATAATTTATTATTCATCAGACTCGCCGTCATCACTCATAACTGAATCGTTATCCGTCACCCAGTCACTACTTCCCACACGGCGAGTTAGTCGGATAACGGTTAAAGCATTGGTAACATCCAGTATTATTCAATCAGTCTGTCTTGCAGGCAAGGGGCAGTTGAAGGAAAGGTGCAGATTAGAACCGCGAACTAACATTTTTTTCATTTAAGAAATCGGCAAAAACTAGTTCGGATTAGATTCGGGTGCGGATTAGATTCGAGAATATACGGTATGTATTTTTCCACACTTTCTTGTCTGTAAGAATTGCATGTAATCTTGCAATGTACATATTCTCCCACATGTTGCCTTGTTTTTCTACTCTGAACTGTTCTCATATGTATTCTTCCTTCATCTGTGAAAACAGTTTTAATAGTCTTATTGTTAAGTAAAAAAGTGTGTGAGTAACAAAGTGATATCCATCAAAAACAGACCTGCAATGTGCAGCAACACTAAGTGAATCTTGTGAAGTAAAAGTGAACTACAAGAATATTTAATGTTCAACAGTTACCTAATAGTCCATCTCGGAGACAGTATGCATGTCACTCGTGTGACTGACGAATGATTAGCGTGGTTAAAAAAAAAACATATTTAATGTATCTTAAAGCTAATATATTGTAGACTAAAAAAAATTATACGATGTATATAATATATATCTTATCTCTATTAAAAATGAGTTTCGTCCATTAGTTTGTTTGTTTCTTGGTTGGTCGGTCGCTTTGTTATCGACACATTTCCCACAAGAGTGCAGCAGATGGTTGGGCACCTGTTACTGACATGTCAGCATCAAGTCTCCATTGTCACTGTAGTAGGTGGAAGTCAATATAAAAACTAAAACATACAACTAGCGTGCAAGTGTACTTGCACGGCGATATGTCTGTTGAGCAGTTTGCGCAAAACTGAAACACTCTTGGTGAAGGGAAATTACCTGTTAACCTGCCCCAGTGGTCATATCATAATGACAGCAGAGGAATTGAAAAATATCGTTTTCCGAAACTTTTGTCACATTTCATGGACCTCAATTGGCTTCATAAGTGAACCGATCTTATACCAGAAATTCAAATGTGAATAAACATCATTTTTAAGATTCAGGAGTAACTATCAGGAAATGTTAGAGAATACAGAACAGTTGATAACAGCTGAGAATGTTAATAGAACAATGCAATATCAGAAAATGGATACATCACCCAGTATGTATATAATCATAACTATTGCCCAGTATCCCAAGCAAGGAATCATTTGGGTCTGAACGAAAAGTGACGTTCACCTGTTTCTTCTCTCTTGATTAATTTTATAAATGCATTAACTTCTATCACCTGTCTGATACAATTACAGTAGAATTCCTCTTACCCTGAAGCTGATACTCTGGAAATCCTGATACTTTAGGAGATGAGTAAAATTGCCCCAAATCCAGTAGCGTCTGTGGTAGGAACTAAACAGACTCCATAAATCATACACCTCAATGCCCCTAATCAGAACCCATAGAAGATATTCATATGGAATATTTCTCTTATTAGTTGTACAGACAATTCGTTACAGAGTGGACAATCCAGGGATCGAATCCCAGTGGTGGCAAGATTTTCTGCACCCATCCAGACTGGCCCTGGGGCCCACCCAGCCTCCGATACGATGGGTACCAAGTCTTCCTTGGTGGGGGGGGAAGCAACCAGAGTGTGGCTTTGACCCCCTAGGGGTGGGTGGTCAAAGCCATGAAGGCCCAGAGGGGGAGTAGAGGTCTTTCTTTAACCTCAGTGCTAGATGGGGGTATCTAGCGCTGAGGTTAAAGAAAGACCTCTACTCCCCCTCTGGGCCTTCATGCCCTCTTCTAGGATGAACGTTACTTTAAATTTACCTTTACCTTTATTAGTTGTACAGCTCAAATACAGGAGTAGCAGCACAAACTTAGTTATAAGAACTTATGTCATTATGGGTACATTACAATAATCCAGAATATTTGATTCATTTATTCATTTATTTCACATTTCATTGATCTCATACAGATGTGGAACTAGTCATGTATACATTTAGCGTAATAAATAAAGCAAGTGTACATAAGTTGTGCCTTATTGTAGTGTCATAGGATAGCTACATTAACAGTTAAAGTACTATGATTAAAGGAAGTATAAGTAAAAATATGGATGAAGTTACTATTATAGTTAATTATACATTAAAATATTCCTCCAGACTGTAAAAGGAATTATGTAAGAGGTATCTTTTTAAAGCTAGATTAAATTTATTCTTATCATCAGACAAATCTTTGATGGCTGTTGGTAAATGATTGTAAATCTTAATTCCTGAGTAATAGACACCCTTTTGGTATACTGTCAAGTTTGCTGTAGGTACATACAGATCAAAAGTTTGCCTTGTATTGATTCTATGTACTTGTGATAAGCCAGTGCTTGTCCAGTCCTGTAGGTGCCAGACAAAAGGATTCACTGCCTTTGTCTGCTGTATTTTCAATTTTAACTCTAAAAAAAAATAAAAATAGAATACATGTGGTTATTTCCAACATTATGACTCACGACCAGTATAATGCTGTGACAACCAGTTAAATGATGAAAAATAATGAAAGGTTTAAGTAAGTGGAAATTTGCAATTTATAACCAGTACTAACAGACACACTAGAAATGTAGATTCTTGATTAAAAGAAACATAAGTACCCTCAAGTTCTCTGGAATATTATGCTGTGTCAAACAGTGACCATTTACTTACATTTTAAAGAACTGCAGTGCTTTAACCTTCAGGGTGAAGCTTTAGCATCACAACTTTGAGAACCTCAAAACTATAACAAAAAGTAGCAACTCAAATGTATGTTTATGAGAATCATATCAGAAGATGGAGTCAGGAAAGATTTAAGGAACACAAGTACAAGTTGTGATTCTGTATTTACTCACATATGGTGTAGTTATTGAACATACCAAATGTTTGAGTGATTTTTGTTGTCTTCAAAAGGGCATAATAGAAAAATGAAAAAATCCAGCGTTTCCTCTCTTCTGTCCTATGAAAAATGAGAATAGTTCAATATTTGAAATAACGCTATCATTCATTAAGAACTGTTAAAATTAGAACAGTTTTATTTACCTACTCCCCGCACATTATGGGCACATCAATTGAGTTTTCTCCCCCTTGCAGAGTCAATGGACAGAAGGAAGGAGCACATTCTCTGCTGACTGTGTTACTGGAATTTGTACTGTGCAGTACAGTGTAGGTGAAGAATTTCATACATATAATATAATATATAATAAACCAATGAGATGCAACTCTGGCAGTATTGTGTTTATTAAAAACTACAAGTATGCTCTACATGTTTCGGACGCCCTTTGCGTCCATCTTCAGGAGCACTATAAACTGTAGTGGCAGCCACTGATGTTTGTCATGAGTTGTGTTGAAATAAATCCTGTGTAGAGGTCAAGGTCGGTGAGCACTGTACTATTCCATGGCCAAAATGTAACTGGTTACATTTTGGCCATGGAATAGTACAGTGCTCACCGACCTTGACCTCTACACAGGATTTATTTCAACACAACTCATGACAAACACCAGTGGCTGCCACTACAGTTTATAGTGCTCCTGAAGATGGACGCAAAGGGCGTCCGAAACATGTAGAGCATACTTGTAGATTTTAATAAACAAAATACTGCCAGAGTTGCATCTCGTTGGTTTATAATATATTACATTATAGACTTATGATGCACGGAAACCCAAATATAAAATTTCATACATACTATTTTCATAGTGTTCCTACACTTCTGAACAAAATCGTATTCACTTAAAACATGCCTGCCACTAGAATAACGTACAATTCTGTGTTATTCTTATCTGTACTTTTTATGCACCTGTTAGGAAAATTAAAATTTCCGCCTTCCTACAGCCGACAAGTAGTAAATATCCTCTTTGCTTGTGGTGGAAAGGCTATATGGTAACCCTGACGGCCAGTAGGCACGGAAGTGGCCAACGCATGAATATGACAGTGTCAATTCAACATTAATTTCGTGATTCAGATAATTGCATGGGATGTACTTTCCTTTTTATACATTTCTGTGTCAACATAGTATTACTTCAGGTCGCAGAAAATGCTGTGCTTTCATGCTACGTTTGGTTCTACGTGTAACGTGTACTTGCGCCTGATCTATCAATGTCTGTGCTTTAAGTCTTCGTTTGGTTCTACGTGTTCACATCTACTTGCACCCAAACTAGATAATCTGTGCTTGCATCTAATCTGTGACGTGTACATGAACCCACACTTTGTAAAGTTCCATGAAGATAGATTTTTGTTAAGTGTTTAAATTCTGTAGTTAAAAAGAGAATTTATTTATAAATAGGAGGGGTAATGTGTTTCCAGTAATGAAATCTATATGACATGACATCCCAATAGATACGCACTTGACTTCGATGGTTTAGTCGAGCGAACTACACTTCCGGTAGGTGTAACCCAACAAGCCAGTCGTGGGTGTTTCAGGGACATGATGACGTAAACGCGTAGTTAAGATGGTGGTATTGTTTGTAGCTTGTTAGTGACTTGGTGCTTGTTTAGTTTAGTAGCTTTACTCTCAGTTTTACTTAAATTTGTGCTAATTAAACATTCAGCATGAATCAGAATTCTTGTTATGCTACTCCTATGAGTTCAAAGCTATTTTTAAACAACAGCAAGAGCTTGTTTCATGATTTTGTTCGTCCAAGTCAGAGTGCAGGGAAGTATGGAACTTCCCCTTTTAAGGGCTCGCCACAATCAGAAGACCTCGACTTCATTCCGCTTAGTTACAGTAGTCCTGTAACCAGCATGAATAGAAGAGGAGGTGGTGGTAATTGGAAAGCAAATAACCGAAAAAACTTCAGTCTCTCAAATTCAAGTTGTAACTCCAGTTTCAGTCCGTACAGTATGAACAAAAAACACTTCCAGAAAAGTTCGAACGGTAACAAAAGTTTCAGCCCATATAGTAACATGGACAGGCCGAGGAATTATTCTTCAAACAGAAAGAGAAGGGTAGGCATTTGAAAAGAAGTGTTGAATTATGAGCGTAACCAACTTGTTCTTGTAATATAAACCAATCTTGAAATATTAAACGATTTTTAATATGTGTTTTTCTGCTTCTAGGATAATAACTTCTTAGGAAATATGCAAAATAGTGATGATATAAATCTCTATTATCACCCTTCAATGCTGGAAGATCCGTGGGCAGAGTTAGAGCAGAAACTGCGAAACCGTACACCTGACCAAAATTGTAGTCTTGGCGGTAAACATGCCCGTGAAAAAAACACTTTAAATTCGAGTACTGTGGATTCACTTGTATCTGTTAGTGATTCTGATGAGGGAGCAGAGTCGCAGGGGACGGACAGTTCTGTGTTATCGAGCGATGGGTCATCATAGCACATACTTGCACAGTGACTAACACTTCTCATTGTTTCCCTCTTACTTGTATGTTTCTTTCCATGCGTGGCAATTGCTTATTTTGTTGACTTTCATTTTCACCAAACTTATACAGTGTTTCTACGTTAGGAAGTAGCACACTAGACACTGCAGTACAGCCTATATTACCCAGTTGTATGGAGTTGAAATGACAGGAGTAATTGTAAGGTATTTTAGATTGTGCCACAAATTTGGTTGCCCGTTCATTCTTGCTTTGTCTACGGTAATTGAGTATAGTGCAGTTCATAGCATAAATTTATCATTTCCGTGTTGTATATAATTTATACATCGCATATGTTATGTGTAGAGCTACATAAAATAGAATGTTACTAATTTTAGATGACCTCCCATGAAGTTAGTCTGTTCACTAAACATGCTTTCATCTTTTGACTTCCTTTTGAGGTAAAAAAAGGATTTTTTATATGTTCTCTCTTGGACCATTACTGAAACTGAAGTACAAATAACTTTTTACTCTTGTAAATATTGGCAATTATTGATGTTTTTATGTATGAGTAAGTAGCAATAATAAATACTTAATCCCCAAATATATCAGAAGAATAATAAAAAAAGAGGATTTCATACCCAAACCTTACTCTTATGGGGCCCATCCGTTTGATTCCATGCCATGCTGAAAGTGTCTTTGTTACTGCATGAGGAAGGCATTGTTGGGGACTTGTGGTTAATGTGTGAACTGTGGTGAGTTGTGCCTAATATGGATAAGTAGTTCTCTGTATTACCAGTGTAACATTATCAAAAATTCCTTATACACCGGCTTGCACAATTTTCATCCTGTATATGAGGAAAGTGCTGGTTCTGGTTGCTGCACAGTCTAAGGCGTAAGTCTGTGGACGCTCACCTGCTTAGATTGTGGGTTCGAATCCCACCGGGGTCATGGATGTCTGTCGTGAGTGTTGTGTGATGTCATGTAGAGGTCTCTGTGACGGGCTGATCACTCGTCCAGAGGAGTCCTACCGACACTGGTGGGTCTGAGTGTGATCTAGAAACCTCGTGAATGAGGAGGCCCTGTCCCACTGGGGGGCTGTGGCACCAAAACAAACTATGTGGAAGGTACTGTATTATTTCTTTAACCCTTTGGCCCCAGAGCAGGAAACTTAAATTTGAGCACATCCATTGTGTAAAACGTGAATATTTTATGAATCAGAAAATAGAAGTTAATGAAATACAGGGCATTTTGTGAAGGGTAAAAAAATGGAGATTTTGCAACATGCCTCAAAAAATTCAGTAAGTATATTTATTCACTAAATATGTGAAATACAGTCATTGGGTGTAAGCAGTGCATACCAAAATAAACCCTGCTGCCATTCTCATGGCTGAATTTTCATATGTGGGGCTGAGTGATTGGTTTTGTTACTGACACCAAAGTCTGGTTTCTTTCAATTTTCTCAGTTATTTTCACATGACTTTTCAGAATATAGTGATGATACAGGGACACAGGCTAGTGTAGTCAACATAGTGCTGAGACTATGGCCTGGATGTTCTGGGGTTTAATTCATGGCACGGCCAAGAGATTTTATTCTTTTCCAAAATTTTCAGATGGGCCCTTGGGTCCACCCAGCCAACTAATGGGTATGAGGGTTGTTTCCACTTGGGTAAAATGGGCGGGCCAGGAAGCTGATGGCTTCCATCTAGGGCTGAAGTTGAGAATGAATGGAGCTATTCTTCATCTGTCCTTGAATGCATTTATAGTGATGATAGCCTTAAGAGAAATTAAGCATGAGTTATTCTTCCTTCATATGTGGGCTGTACCATTTCAGGAATGTAGCAAGGACAGTTATAAATAGGAAACATAAGGTAACTATGTACAAAACATCAATAAAACCAGTTCTGATGTATGGGGCAGAAACTTGGGTCCTGAGCAAGGTGGATGAGTTACATCTTGGAGTTTTTGAGAGGAAAATATTTAGGAGAATCTACGGGCCCATGTGTGAAGAGGCAATATGGAGATCAAGATGCAACGAAGAACTGTATCGTTTGTATGATGAGACTGATCTGGTTACAATAATTAAGATAACCAGGTTAAGATGGGCAGGACATGTAATGCGAATGCAAGATAATCTTCCATGCAAGAAAATTACCTTGGACAAACTGGAGGGCAAACCTGAGATGGATTGATGGAAATGATGAAGGATGCAGAGAAGTTGGGATTCAGTAACTGGAGGGCCAGAGACAGAGATTATTGGAGGCGGCTTCTTGAGTCGGCCAAGACCATGCATGGGTTGTAGTGCCTGGGAGTGAGTGAGTGAGCAAGGACAGTGGCTGTCCTGGTAGAAGTATTTTGTGGTTTCCCTTAGTCATTTCTGGCAAACTATGGGATACTGTAAAATAGGTGGTGGTCACTTCCAAAATCCTAGGAAAATATTTGCAAATCACCATACCATAAGTAAAGACCAGTGTGGTCTGCTAAGTGTTATTAAATTAATATATCCAGAAACTGTTGTGTTGAAGTAAGAGTGCTGCTAACAGCAACATATACAGGGGAAAGCTGACAAAGCTCAGCTGGTAGAGATTTGTTATATTGAAATATGTAGGTTGTGATGCTGTGATGATTCTGATGGTTGAATATGGTCAGGGTGTTGTATTTATTCATTCATTCATAAATTCGTTAATTTCCTTATTGATGGCGCTTTAACTGAGATTAGGTATAGCACTGACAGAGAGAACACTTAGTGATGAAGTAGAGAGGGTGCAGAAGAAAACGTTTGTGACATGCCTGTAGGAAATGAGTGAGAAAAGTTATATTATTATAGCAGACTTCTAGATCTTGATATGTGGAAATAAAATGCCAACTAGATGCAACATAGGTTTTTATAGCAGATCTTTTTGCTTGCTCGACATGTTTCGGGCATCACTATGCCCATCATCAGGAGCTCAAGAGTATTATACAGTGGTCGCTGCCTGTGGTATTTCGTGCTGTGGTTTTCAAGTTGCTGGTCTGGTGTGGAG
>Ga0209629_10003172_pt1 | contig 11626 bp, 11 predicted proteins | sample TergutCu122P5_FD_187286 | JGI IMG/M metagenome (GOLD analysis project Ga0209629, IMG submission 187286) | Cubitermes ugandensis P5 segment gut microbial communities from Kakamega Forest, Kenya - Cu122 P5 (SPAdes) (version 2) | ecosystem: Host-associated > Arthropoda: Insects > Digestive system...
TTTACTTCCTCTCTGAAGGAAGGCGTGCTGAGGATTTTTTCGCCCTTAAAAATCCGACGGCTTCGGCCGGGTTTGAACCCGCGGACTTGGGTACTAAAGGCCAGCACGCTACCCCCTAGACCACCGAAGCCGAATACAGTACAGAAAACACCCAACAGTATAAACCAGACACACTCATGATATTTAATAATTACTGCTTTTCCATGGTAGCAATCATTACACTTGTTCTTCACAGGGACTGATAATGCCATGTCACCCACCTTACACACTACATGCGCCTTCCAGGTTTTGATATGTCTCTTCACATAACCCTGCACTTGAATGCATATGAATTCAGTGGGATTCAAGTAGCTATTGTATGGTGACTGACAGTCTGTAAACTATAAAATATTTTGTAGAGTTTATGGCAAGAATGTCAAAAAATGTGCTTGTCTGATACTAGCATCATGAATTCATGCCAGTCAGCAGTCTTCCTTGCACTGATGCTATGAAATGTGATTGTCTCCTAATAGTTATACCCCTTGGTTCCAAACGTGGCAGAGGATTTTAATAATTCCTGGAAAACTTTGCTGTTTTTTAAATATTCATTCAAATATTAGCATCATCCCCCAGAAAACACTCACTTCCAACATGAAAAATATTTATGTTCCTTCTGCAGTGGGATTCATTCTATGGAGAGCACAGAACCATGAGGGTATGTCATCTGTATAGATTGTTACATTAATTTTGTTTGTTCTGCAAAAATGAAACTGAAGTTTCTTACTGAAGTTAGAATAGTGTCACAGTTTTAGAATTAGAAGAGCTTGGTGTTGGTGGCTCATTTTCAGAGGCAAGAGACATCTCACCATTGAAGAGTCTAATAGTTTTTGTACTATGGATTAGGTACTATTAAGGTGATCAAATCAAGGAGGGTGAGGTGTTACAGCATGTAGCAGCAGTCCTGGATTGTCCATTCTGTAGCCCATGTATAATCAAAACAGTATGCTGTATTTCCCACAAGGAACAGAACCATACAACTTTCATGATAAGACTTTTTTTTAATAACCCATAGGCTGGGTCAAATTGCAACCAAAGAGGTGTGTCCCTTTTAAAAGTAATTTCCAAAACAGTTTGTGAAAAAATTTACAAATTGGAAGCAATGTTTGTATAATTCACCTTTTAAATTTATTTTCCAGTTAATCAGTGTAAAACAATATCTGCTCAAAATATAGGGCTTAGCAATGCCCTACTGAATGAGGGGACAAATTTATTAAAATGTGAGAGAACTGTAGATGGTTCTACTGCATAGAAAATCATTAATAATTTAAACAAGTCATTTATTTTCATAAAGTTGTGAAATACAAGAAAACTTCCTTCACTAGGTACAACCTTTACAAAAATTAATTACAGTAACACCTCATGTAAGTTCATTTGAAATAATAATTGATGAATCTTACTACTTATGAACATTTAACAATAAATATTCCAACATTAAGAACTGATTTAAACTCTCAGTCTGCATAATTTACATAATGTGAGGAAAGTAATTTTATATTTTACGATATGCTAAGTATTCACATGTTCAGTCACTTTTTGTCGTATAAAAGACCAATGCTACTATGACTCCATGTTTTTATGGCTAACTCACTGAGTTATTTATTCCTTTGCAGTGACTGCTGAAAACTTAGTATATTCATAGCAGGGAAATACTGCAGTACCATTGCTTTCATCCAGTTTAATGATACTGATTTAGTGATGTAAAATACCAATTCCCAGTATATACATTAATCTGCTAAATACATACATAAATCATACATCATGTCATAAAATTTGACACAAATATATACAGATATATGCTGTATGTGAAATTAATCTATGTGGTGAATAAAGAATTCATCTCAGAAAATTATATCTCCAACTCTCACCACAACCCTGCAAAACAAGATTAAAGGTGGGCTTAATGTCACTATGTCACTATTAAGACCTAGTAAGCCATAAAACAGTCTTGAAGAAGAAATAAGCAAGACCAATGGCATAAATTATCTTCTCCCGCTGCTGCCTTTGTAAGTTGTCTAATTCAATAGCCATGACTCGCCTATTTAGTTTTGCCATCTGCCGACGTAAATGAACAAGTTCTTCACTTGAAGTTAATCCATCAACTGTGCCAGTTGGAGGAGTTGACTCCCTGTTGGCAAAGTCAATATATTGTACAACATTTTAATCAGACCTCTTGGGGATTCTGATTTGTAGTCACAGCTACTTAAGAACCTAATATACGTATATAAAATTTCTCTTGCATGTGTGGATGTGTGCAAACAACCAGTGAGTGAACCTCTTCCATAATTTGACATTATGTATCAAACTTTTAGTATATGCTTCAGCCTTATATAAAAAACTTAACTGTCATTTCCAAAAACTGATTTCGGAATATTAAGGCTGCCAATTCCTACCCATACGACAGGTGTTTAAAAAGTAATGAGAGTCGCAATGCTGCATGCCTGCCCAGTCTAGATTGAGAAAGTGGATGCATCACTTGCAGCCTGAGGTGTGATAAGGCCTGTTTTCTGTGGCAGTTGAAGGTATTTCACATATTTATGGTAGAGATGTCTAACGGAGTTTGCATGAAGCTTTAGCTGGAAAAGTGGTAAGATGATACAGACGTTACAGGAAGGCTACAGACTAGAATGAGTTGAGCAGTTTTCACGTGACAGAATCATTTTGAGAAAGGGAGCATAAAGGTTGTTGATAGCACTCAAAAGTGGGAGACCAAATGCTGCTGTCAGTGGTACCAATACTGAGATACTTAATGAACTGGTGATAGAGGACAGAAGATTAATGTTATAAGAATGGTATGCCAGTTAAATGTGCTGGAAAGAGTTAAACACATTGTTATAAGCAAAATATTGCAAAGGTGAGTTGCATGTGATCTCAGCAATGTCCACAAATTCACACAGAAGTCTATGAGAAAAATGTGACTTTTCACGTGAAACCCTTATTTCTTATTGTCCAAACAGCAATTAAGTTTCTAGAAACACAGAGGTTTGTCTCCACCACAGAAAATCTGCATGGCAACTATGTTTGGAAAAGTGTTGCTGATATTGTTTCCCAATTCCAAAGACACTATCTTCAGCACCGGTTACCTCTGAAGAAAGCTGTGCATGGTTAATACTATGCAGAAACATTAAAAACTGCATTGTGGAATGCAGTTTGACAAGAAATGCATCATTTCTTTACAATACACATGCTTTTGTTTCAAGACACTAAATGGCCACAAACTGCTCAGCCAATTAAGGCAACAGAACTGGCTCCTAGAATAGCTGACATGTTTGATGACCAGTCAGCACTTTCTCTTTCATTTCCTGTACTGATCAAGGATAGTATGATGTCGGTGGTGATGAGAAGAGAGGCATTCTGATTTGTGGTGAAATGAGTGTCCGTAATTTTCCTAATCCCTGTTGTGCAGGCCAGCATCCAGAAGACAAAGACATCCCTTTGTTCTCTTAGTGAGTTCTGCTAGTGAGTGTGACATGTGGTGGTAGTGGGCACTGTTTTGCATTGTGTTCCTAGTTTAAAGGCATATTCTTTTCTGCTGAATTATTCTGATTGTTGGTTACTGCTGTCACATTCAGATTTGTCTCAAGGGAGACAGCTGTCAAGTCTGAGAGACAGTAGTTTTTTTTCTGGAAGGTACAGGTTGGAGGTCATGAGTTTATTCATGTTACTGTGACTTTAACATATGGCCATTTTGCTTCTTTCCAAACACACAAACAATTACTTACCTTACCATTCCTTGTTCAGGATGATAGTGAGGCTTGGTTTTAATTACAGGTGTAGTCATCTCTTCCTCTAGAGGTTCTGTATGACTGGGGAAATCATCAGCTGATGGGAAGTAATGTTCATCAAGTGTAATAACACGAGGTGGAGTCTGTATCAAGAAGGGAAAATAAATATCAAGGGCAGCTCATTGCTACATCTCTATGTCATTGTGCAGACATAAATACTAGACAAGTGATACCATCTAATAATTCTGACCATAGCATTTTCATAGTTGAGTTATGCGATATTAATATTATCCAGTTACTAATTAATGTCCTTTTGTAGTGAATACTTACTTTGCACGTTTGTCTAAAATGTGTCTATATACAAAACTACTGAACTAGGCTGGAAACAACATAGTGACCATATAAACTAGCAACTTAGTGTCAGTTTTATTTAGTCCCATATAACATAAAAATCAATCTTAACTTCTTGTAACCTTCCTGTCGGTGAAGTCTGGTTTCCATTAAGACACACTAACCCCGACAGAAACCATTCTAAACCACAAAGACATACTGTATCTTCAAATGTATCATGAATTTATAACCTATATGACATGAAGCTTTAATGGTGGTAGAGTGATACAACTGTCTCTGACAGATAAACTGTGCCAATTTGGACTCTTGATCTAAAATTGATGTAGCCGGTCACTTTACAAGATTTCACCTATTAGTAACCAGTAAGCAATCAGGTAAAAAACTTACCTGAACTCGAACCATACCAGGATCAGATGGCATTACAGCATTCTCTAATATTAACTCTCTTGGTGGGGCTCTTGTTCCTATATGTTGTTCTTGACCTAAGATCATGAGCAATACATAGTGACAAAAAAAAAAAGACCAAGTCATATTCAGAAATACCAACAGTGTCTCATTATTTCAATATATGTCTGAACTGGTTGTTAAATTATTATTTATGAGTGCTACCCTCCCACACACGATTCTCTTTTGGACCATTTCCCCTGACAGATGATATGCATAGGGGTAACTCATCACTAGAAGCAACCTGTTAAACTGTATGTAATGTAGGTATGCAGTGAACAGTTCATTTTATCTCATGGGGGGTGGACCCCACCTATTTACACTGAAAAGCTGTTCTGATAACTGTAAACAGTATAAACTGGTTGCAGTGATGATGTGTTATGAACATAGTGGGATGTGGTAGCAGCCTCAGCATTCTAATGGGGGGTGTCATCATATCTTGTTTACAACTAAGGCTTTCACAGCGTATCAACTCACTAGTATCATACCCGAATTTGAGCCACATCAAAGTTAGGCTAAAAATCAACATTTTTAAGACCAGGTGTCTCCAAAATGTGGCCATAGTGCTAATTATTTTGTTTCATCATAACTTTACATAAAAGGAACATTCAGTCTCAACTTGATGCACCAAAAATTATCTGTGTTCCCAATATAACATAAACGCTTAACATCAAACAATTCCTTCTACCCAGCACTCAAATAGCTTGGCACTTCAAGAGAATAATCACAAGGCTTGAATCCAATGCCCTTAACTTTCAGTGCATGTACCAATTCTGTGATGTTACCTTGTGTTATATTTTGAGCTACTATAATGGCTCCAAAAGATCAAAAGATGAGTCAACAAGTTACTACTAGCAAGAAGAGACAAATTTTAACAATTCCTCAGAAACTTTAAATAATTAGGTCTTGAAATTAGTGAAACCCGAAGATGTTATGACTTCATACAATATTACATTGTCAACTATCTATGACATAAATAAACAGATGGACCAATTATGATTGTTTATGCCAGCCACCAAATGAAAATGTGCAAGACCTTGTCAAGCAACAGACATTGAAAGAGCCTAAATTAGCACAACTGGACAAGGTGCTGTATAAGTTGTTTACAGCAATGTGTACCAAAGGAAAACCTGTAATGGAGCCTACAATTGAAAAAGCTGTTTTTTATGGTGAAATAAAAACAACTGACAAGCGCACATTCTCTGAGTGCACTAACAAAAACAGATTCCCCTAAGAACTTATGTCAGTACAGGCACTGTCATAATTATTTGATAAAGGAATTTTATTGCACAAATGGAGCCAGGTTAGCATAGTGGATATAATAACTATGCTACAGGCTGGATGGTCTTGGGTTAGAAGTCTGGCAGAGGCAAAAATTTTATCTTCTGGGAAGTGTCCAGAATGGCTCAAGTGCCCACCCAACCTCCTAATCAGTGGGTACCAGAATTTTTCCTGGGGGTAAAGTGGCTGGGGTGAAGTTAACTACCACTATCAGTCTTTGCCAAGGTCAAGAATGAATGGAGCCATATATCTAGTCCTTTCCTGACATGAGCATGAAAAGGGAAAACTTTGTCTTCTCACACTTAATATCAATATATTAGTCAGAATGTAATAACCATATATAAGCATAGTATAACCATTTTTCAAATGATTAATAAAGAACAGTATGTACAGAGCAAGTTAAGTGACTGGGTGATTCCCAGTACTCTGTTAAGCAATCACAATATCATTTACAACAGGTTCATTATGTTCCAGCTTTAGATCTCTTGGTACACCAAAACAGAAAAGACGCCCCACTTATTAATCTTCTTACACATAACTTTTATAAATAATTCACCCACATCTTGGAACACTATCATTTCTTTACTCAAACATAAATTAGTGAAAATGGTAATTAAGTACAACATGTATGACTCTTTCCAGCACTCGTCACATCCTCTAGATTTAAGAACACATTAAATGTGGAGTGCCAACACAATACAATCATGGAAACTTAAGTCACAATGCTTGAGATACACAAAAGAATCAAAATTCAAGATTTTATGCTTAATTCAGCTGTCTTGCAGTTTGTGGTCTTATTTTAGTATCAGAGACTCTGTATAGTATTGTCAGTATACATTTAGCACAATCTATTCCACAACAATTTAGGCTTTCAGGTTTATTTTCAGTTACACAAAGCCAAGTTGGGGGGTGGGGGAGGGACAAATAAAAACATCCCAATAAGTGTAGGCTTTATTCCAGAGACAGATACGCAACATATATTTTACAAGATCTAACTGGTAAAGGTAAGGGCTTACTGTTCCTTCCAAAGACAAAAACTAGATTAGAGGGTCATAAAACTCCATGCCAGCAAGGCTGGCCTTTTATACTGCCATCAGGTTTGGCTTTTAGGTTTCACTTTATTAGCAGAACTTCAAGAAATGCATACCAAATGTGTTTACCATTCCTATGATACCCAGATACATTCCTTCCCTTCATAACCATCACTTGCTGAAACCCTGGTTTCCATGACATCAAATGCAAATTCCAGGCCATATATTCACGAGTATAAGTGGTCACAGACTTCATTTCTGTTACACAAATAACACCCCTTCCAAGTGTTGGTAAAGGCAAAATTGCAAACACTGTGTATTACTTGGGAAATAAGTGGCGCCTGTCTCGTATCCCACTGTGGTGAATGCATTCTTTACTACTAACTGGTGGGTTTAATAACCTTTTTAATCTCAATGATGTTCTCATATTAGACTTCATTAAATTTTAAAAGCATTCTTACCAGCAACAAGTATTCGATCAGGGACATGCATGTCAAACTTCTCACTTGCCAACGCTGTATTCCAGTTACTTCCAGCATTGTTCTGATCATCATCACTTTCTCCATCAACTTTAATTCGTTTTGGCACTCTCATTTTCTGACTTATATCAACTGTAAAATTTGGATCATAGAAGTGGTCATGATCTCCGGAAAACCGGGTGGGGCTGGCTGCTTTCGACATCTGTTATGAGGAACATAAACAATGTTGTTTATACCACAAAATCTTGCAGACTACCTTACTGTTTACAAATTAAAACAACGATTAATTAACTAATCATACATGTTAGCCCTTTTTGTTACAATTAAGCAGAATACCTCATTAATGTGCTAAATGAGGAACCGGAACGTGTGACCAGATATGTCCAAAAACACCCCTTTGTTATCAGTCAAACCACTCAACGGGGGTTACGCACTACTCTTCCTTCAACATTCCAGTAACAACTTACTGTGCGAGGAAGTACTGTCTTTACACTTAACTGCACACACGAACTATAATTCTGTAAATTCCTTCAAATATATAAGTTTAATTAATCTATACACTTCTTCAGGCAGCTTTCACATTTCACTTAAATCTAACACATTACAACCCTTTACAACAACACCACCCACATTGCGACCAGTCTCACTGCTAATACATACCACAGGTCATCGTACATATCACGGGATACGTATTGTTCACGGGAAGGTGGTACTCACTGATCACGGACCGTAAATCAGATTAATCCGAGGGACGTCCGGAAAACCCACGGATTAGAATTGTAGGGTTTATCGAGCGTCGCCATCGTGAGAGCAACTTGTAGAGCTGTTCACTAACCGTGGGTATCCGATTAAATATTTTATGGCGCATAAAAATGGTATACAAGCACGGATTACGGATAAGACTGTGCATAAGGAAAACAACGATGAGTGTGAGGATTCATCCGGCATTAAACTTTTATTTAGCTGCAACATGTATGATGTCAAAGAGTACGACGAATGACGTTCCTACGTACCGACGTAATGTGTTTCAGTCTACTGTAATATTTGACCTTGGTGGTTTCGACAAGATACTTACACATATCAACAAATTAGCCTACTGCATTCATGCCATTTCATTTTCGAATGCTTAGTCTAAGACAAGCATATGTTATTCAGGACCGGTTCGACTGTCCCACACCAAGCATGGCACTATAATTTTCCCGATGAGCAGTCTCATGAAACAGACAAATAATCAAAGTATTATATATTTTGTTGTATTATGGAAACAGTATTGTGGACTTTTGTAAGATTTTCTAACTATAATCGTTTTTATTGCACGGAGCTCGGTGCAGTAACGTCATACATAAATACTTGATATATTCATTACCTACTAGATCGACGAATTTAAATCACATTATTTCTTAACAAAGTGAACAAATACTATCGATTCCTTGCGACATTTGGATCGATTATGTACTAGTATGTACATGTATAACATCTTAAGAGAAACAGGTCACTACAGTGACAAGTTTTAGATCTTTTATGGTGGATCTCTGGAATACTAAATAAATGATGATGATTACGACAACTCGCCTCTTCATTCCTGCAATTATTCATACGGGAAGTCTTTGGGAAGAGAAAGGTAATTTGTTACCGGTACATTCCGTGTCATGCGGCCGGGGTGTGACGCTAACCCCTTATCTCCTTCCAGTGCCAAGGTCAAAAATAGGGCCTTCGTGGCCAAAGAAAGAATGAAATTACCTACATACCGTGCCAACTAACCTCCGTGACACTGTGCATCATTTCCGTGTGGAACTAGTGTCGTATCACAGAGTACAATTGTATATCCGGTTTCGAGGCATGTGAATTGTACGTATTGTGCTTCTTCTGTTAAGCTAAGCCCAAATCGGGGAGTTGTGCGATAACGTCTGAACATCCTTCGAAGTACGGTGGAATTTTACGTAATATGGGTTCAAAGGCGGAATTGGCGTGTGTTTATTCAGCTTTAATCTTGGCTGATGACGATGTAGCCATCACGGTAAGATGGATTGGAATTTTTGTTGAATGGTCACGCTTTAAATTTTGTCGTTTGGTTGTTGCATATATGATGTTTTTTTTTTCATGCTGATAGGGAGAGAAGATCCAAACAATTCTTAAGGCTGCTTCGGTAGATGTGGAGCCTTATTGGCCAGGGCTTTTTGCGAAGGCTTTGGAAGGAATCAATGTCAAGGATTTAATTACGAATATTGGTTCAGGTGTTGGAGGAGGTGGACCAGCTCCCGGAGGAGGTAATTGGTGGTCTCTAGTCTTCACTTGTATAACTCTCAAGTAAGATTGGGATTTTCTCTTGTCATGCACACTACAGTGACTTCATTTCTGTTTGGAATCATAAGTACCTCTATATGTCCCCACTATACAGAATATAACCTCCTCTGTGGACGTTACGGAGTTGATACTGAGAAATACGTAGTGCTGTGCCAGAGTGTAATTTCGTGGTGAGGTGTGAGGGATGAAGTATGGGAACGTGTGTTGTTATTCGGTTAAAGGTTACATCAATTAAAAAAATAAATTGGGCGTGTTGGCGGTTTGTGTGATGCAACTGCATTTGTGTTTGTTTGAAACATGGTCTCTTAACTTTGAGGGGAATATTAATTAAATTGATATGAGCAGTTAGACACTGGGAACTGCGTGATTTAGGCATGTCTCTGAATATTGTTACATGAGCATAATCTCGTCAAGTGTCTGAGCATGCAGGTTGGATTGGGGTTCAGAGATGCAATTTTGGTAGGTTCATTTCTTGATACAGTTATCTGGAAAGCCAGGGACTTTGTAGGATTACTTGAACATGGTACCTGGAGGAGAGTGACGTTTGATGTTTGAAGGTGGATGAATGTCAGGAATGTGTGTAGTGGTAGGCTTTATAATGTTGATATGGTGAATGTTCAGTGTAGTGTTGGTATTAATTTCCAAAATGAGTTTGTAATTATTTTCTCAAGTGTGGCTCCAGCTTTAATATTACATTTCTAGCTCCTGTAGCTGCAGCAGCTGCAGAGTCTGCACCTGCTGAAAAGAAAGAAGAAGCTAAGAAGAAGGAAGAATCTGAAGAATCAGACGATGACATGGGCTTTGGTTAGTATTATGATTTATGTGCTAATAAATTACATCGACATATGTGGGGAATGTTACACTCCAGTAGTTTTGTCTATGACATTCTGATACTATTTTTAGGCATAGTTTTGCTGCAGAAATGTAACTTATTAAAGGTGGTTATATAGACCATTGTATGTGGCTAGAATAATGACAGTCCTTTCATTGTACATGAACACTGTAAATTCAGGACTGGCTTGTCCAGTTACTGGGAATGGAGCGATCTTTGTAGTATGAATTGCCCCTGGTTTCCTGTGACCATGAACTTTTGCTTAGTAGGCACAGTTACTGTAAATGTGGGTGAAAACTCTAGCATATACATTCAGCAACAACCAGCACCTCTAATGTACCTTGCAAGTGTATGTCTCATTTGATCTTTGTAAATACTTAATTTTTTTAACCTTCAGATTTTAATGGAGGTGGAATTATAGAAACTTGTCGTATAGGCAGATAATTATATTTTCTGTATGAACTCCCGATGCACTGCATAAAAAATGAAAATCCCTGTTTGGAAATGGTGCAAGTACATGGGGTGCCATCTTTATTGCATTTAGACATAATTTCCCCATATTTTTGTGGATGTGGCTTTTCTTTGCTCTCCATTCATTATAGTTGTTACTACCAAGTATCTGTTCACAAAAGACCATTATGCATAATTTGAAGAAAGTATTGATTAAAGTTAATTGGTATTCCCAGACATGAGTAGGTTCTGCAGCATCCTTGTGCACTCATAGCTGAGTAGAAGAGGCAGGGGACTAGTGTCGCCCAAAGGTCAGATGTGCTAGTTGGTCTTGGTATTGAGAATAAAAATTTAAACCATGCATTTGTGTTATCCATCGTCATGTTTCGAAAGTTACTGGGGCTGCATTTATGAGCTCCAAATACGAATGAAGCAGATATTTCTGTTGTTGTTGTTGTTGTTTTTTTTTGTGATGTGTTGTTTATTGTCATTTTTATTTACGAGGGTTGGAACTTTAATAGTGGCAACTATTTATTTACAACTGATACAAAATAGATACATGTTTCAAAGTTTTACTGTCCTTCAGTGTAGTCACCAGCATTGTGTACAACCCGTTGCCAGCGATGTGGAAGTCGTAGGATACCTTTAGCAGCGCCTGTTGTGTTGATAGTTCGAATGGAGCGGTCTACCGCC
>Ga0209629_10003173_pt1 | contig 11626 bp, 10 predicted proteins | sample TergutCu122P5_FD_187286 | JGI IMG/M metagenome (GOLD analysis project Ga0209629, IMG submission 187286) | Cubitermes ugandensis P5 segment gut microbial communities from Kakamega Forest, Kenya - Cu122 P5 (SPAdes) (version 2) | ecosystem: Host-associated > Arthropoda: Insects > Digestive system...
GTGTGGTTTTTTGGGGGGGGGAGTGTGGGTAAGGCATTGTATGATATTTAGAGACATAAATATGCTAGTGATTTCATGTAGGCTGGTACTAATTCTTAAACTCTAAAACTGTTGGAAATAAATTGTACTACCAGAGATCTGATTGCGCACAAAAACTGTTCTTCTGTAAGGTTGCCTACCCAAAGTTGTTTTAGACAGTGTCTAGTTACATTGACAAATTTATTTTCATATTTGTAGCTGATATTACTGCGGAAGAGCTTTTCAACATGTTCTTTGGAGGTGGATTACATAATCAAAATGTTTACACAAGGAGAGGGGGCCGATGGCAGCGTGCGGAAAATCACAGTCAGAACAGAGAGGTATGGGTTTGTTTACTAAATGCATGTGCCATTGAAATTGAGATGGAATCTCAGTTAATTTGTGAGTGTTTTGTATAATTAACTTACAGGGTAGTGCTTATCGTGGCGGCATTAAGTTGGAATAATTGCAAGCATAAATACCGTATTTCCCGGCCCATAAGATACACTTTTTTTTCCCGAAGAATGTGACCTAAATTCAACCTGCGTCTTAGGTGCCAAGGGTAAGTATCCAAGCGCCCAGGTGGTCTTAAAAAACTATCTTTATTAGTGTGCAATCAGTTCAAGGCACATGTAACAGAATCAACAAAAAGGCTTGCCACTAAACTGAAGACGCATCTCACAGTAATTCCTGGTGGATTAACTAGTCAATTACAGCCTCTGGACGTTTCAGTTAATAAACCATTCAAGGGATTTATGCATGAGGAATGGGCAAAGTGGATTGAGGCACAAACTCATCACGTTACACCAGCAGGAAGAGTAAAACGGCCTTTGATTTCTAATGTTTGTGAGTGGGTGAAAAATTCCTGGCAGTGAGTTAAAAGTGAGACTTTTGTAAAGTCTTTAAAAAAATGTGGCATTAACAATGCACTAGATGGAAGTGAAGATGACATTTTATATGAAGAAATTGACACATCAAGTGAGAACAACCATGAGGATGGTTTTAGTGGCAGTGACGACGATTTTCTGGGTTTCTATGATGAATAAATTATATTATGGTTGCTAATTTTGGTATGTAACAATCTTGTTTTCTTCCAATAAATTACTAAAATTATAATACATTCATCATAATTTTTTTCTAAAATTTCCAACAAAAAAATCGTGGTGCATCTTGTGGGCCAGTGTGTCTTATGGGCCGGGAAATATGGTATACTATTAAGTGATGCTCATTGATTAAATGAGTGCAAATTCAGTTGGATTAATTTAGCAGTTATATGTAATTAAACCTGATTTCTAACTGTTCTTGATAGGAACACTGAAGTTTAAATGGTGCCAGTATATGTGTAAAAATATGACTAATTTCTGTAAAAACTGAGGCATTTTTGTGTTAGTATCTATGTATATTTGTTAAGAAAGCCTCAGAGATGAAAATAAGCATTTAATTGCACCTTTTTTTCAAGAAGTTTTTTTGGGGAGGTCAAGGCTGAACCAGGCTGTAGTCCCATCATGATGATGAACGGTATGTACTTTACAGATATATCTGTAATTTCCACTTTTTTCTTTAATTATTTGGTTATGTTTTTTACTTTTTTCTTCATTGCAGCAACAAGCAAGTGGGTATACAGTGTTTTTGCAGATGTTACCAATACTCTTCCTGATTGTTCTTTCAATGATGAGCAGTTTTTTCATATCGGATCCAATATACAGTCTCCATTCAAGCTCGTAAGTGATGACAGTTTCATTTCCATTTGCTTGCTGTGTATGATAGTTCGGACTCGAGTTACCAAAAAATAAGAAATTTTGTTTTTACATGGGCTGTTTCCTTCTCCATGAGCTGGAATAGCATCCTCAGCATAGTGAATAGGCTGTATGCTAGTCTTGGGGCCACTGGGGACTTAACTCAGGGGTATAGCAGCTGGGGCATGGGACTGACCCAGTGACATGGATGAGGCCCCTGCAGACCTCACAGTGTGAGGGCCCCAGACATAGACAATACTAAAATTTAGTGTGTCTTTATTTAGACTGGATTCCCGTCTGAAAGAACTCAGTATTGTGGATCCCTGTTACCAGACTGGGAGTAATGTTGATAATAATTATAAGGTGGCCCCAATTATCAAGATGGATGGGGGTTGTTGACAGCTATCTATGCTACTGGACTGACCACTCACTGCCATCTGGTACTGGGGTTAAGAATGAGTTTATCTGTACCTTAATTCTACCATGTGCCTTAGTGGTATTTGCAGAAGAGCTTGAAATTTACCTTTCTTAAAACTGTTGATTTTATTTTACTGATCAGGTTCTTTACCAACATCATGTTTCCATGGAATTTAATTAGTTTAGCATATATGAGTATATATTACACTTTTTACTGTAGTATTTGCATATTCTTTATTGCAAAATGTTTTGTATTTGCACCAGAAATGAAAGTGTGGAGTGTTCAGCTTGAATGTTTGCTGTCTGCTGTTGTTTCTCATACTTGCATGAGATAACATGATCATTAGCATGTCAGAATATTGATATAACTCCCTTTACTGTCATGCATCTTTCAGTTTTCCGTTAAAATGAAGTCTATATCCATTGTTCCCCTTACACTTTGTTTCCACACAATTATCATTCAGTTCTTCTGGTCACCAGAAGACACCTATGTAAACATTGTATAAATATATTGGGTGCATCATACCACAAAGTGTCATTTTACTACAGCTTTTGTTCATAATTCATGGTCCTGACCCATAATATTCCCAGAACATTAAAAAAAAATAGCATAACATAATGTTCTTAGGAATAAGATAGTCATAACCTCCCCAAACTGGTATGTACTTTATGACCATAATGGCACATACTTAGGAATTGTTGCCACACTTCACCCAAGTGAAAAATGGAGGTGGAGAGGTAAGTGTTAGGGTGATGCTGAGAAGGATGTTGGTACATGCACACATGTAATTTTTTATAATCATAAGTAAAGTATGGTCTTTCCCATGCTTATGTTTACCAGTATCACAAATGCTCAACAGCATTGTGTTCAGATCTATCATACCAAGTTTCAACAGAACTGAACAATAAAGGTGGAAAATACTGATAAAAATTTATTTATGCCTATATGCAAAATGTGGCTTGTACTGTTCTCGAAACTCAAGCTTGACCGACAACCTTTTGTAAAGGGCTTGTATACCAGATTCTTTGAAAATCTGATGCACGGCTTAATCGAAGACTGCTGGAGGGACATCATCTTTGCATTAGTGTTAAAGTAATGGAATTCACACCCATTTAGAGAAAGATTGTACATGCTGTTCAAATTAGTGACAATTACACATTTAATAGTCTGTGATAAACACTCTTTAATTGCCTCAATATACATTCTGTCTCGGGAGAAAATGAATATCTGTGTGAATGGGTATGTAAGCTACAGAAAAGGCATTCGGAAAATGTGTGTACTTCACATTGGATCACATCTTTACACACTTGTTCAACTCATTGCTTACATTTAAGGCCATGTTATTTACTGTATTTTTGGAATTTTACCCTTTAACTAAATTTGCTGGTAACAGGAAATTTGAAAAGTGTGAAGATGTTCCCTTATTAGTCAAAGGTTATATTTTACACACAGAACATGTATTTTGTGTGGAAATTTTCAAGGTATTACTGCACAAGTTTGGACATTCCAAGAATGTTGCTGCACACGCTAATGTTAAATGTAGCTCAGCACATGTAAAATTAATTTGATTTCTCATACAGTAATGTGTCTGTAATTTATGTGTAACTCATGTGTATGTGTAAAATTTCACTGACTTGTCAAGGGTAAGGGTTCACAATGTGTGTTACAGAATTATACAAAAATAAATTGACTCTAGCAGATATCTTATTTCCCAGCCCATAAGATGCACTTTTTTTCCCTGAAAAATGTGACCTAAATTCGACCTGCGTCTTATGCGCCAAGGGTAAGTATTATTTCCACACTTACAAATAACCGCATATCTATGATACAACATCTTTATCGTGAGATAGTGGAATTCGCTTCCAAATCATGAGATCTGGCATCACTGCTTGTGAACGGCTTACTTTCTTATCCAGGGATTTACCCTAAAGTATACATTGCATCACATGTGATTCTGGGTATTTACGCTACTGCAGTAGCAAAGTGTAGTCAAATGTAATTCAAGTGCGTTACTTGTTCCTTAAAGTTTATCTGTCTTGTTTGTATTTACGTTTTTACAAACAGTGATTAAAGAGTTAAATTTAAAGTTTAAAATCAAAGAAAACCCTCATGGGATCAAAAGAGAGACGATTATCTTACAGTACTGCATTTAAAATTGAAGTCATGAAGTACGCTGAAAAACGTGGAAACTGGGCAGCTGAAAGGCGTTTTGGCTCACCTCCGACAGAGAAGATACCTGACAATGGAGGAAGCAAAGGAAAGATTTAATCAAAGCAGATAAGAGTTTAAAAAAAAAAAACTTTACGTTCATGTGCTTCTAAATGGCCAAAACTTGAAGAATTTGTTAAGAACTGGATAATAGATCACAGGAAGAATGGAACTGCTGTTTCAACAAAAATGATTTTAATTGAAGTGATAAGACTAGTCATTGAAATGTCTATTACTGATTTTGCTGGAACAACTTCGTGGTGCGAAAGATTTATGAGAAGAAATGGCCTGTGTATGCATTCTAAAACTACAATAGCGCAAAAACTGCCCCCTGAGTAAGAAAGAAAGATTATAGAATTCCATAAATATGTCATAAACATGAGAAAGAATGTGTGTTTTTAGATAGGACAATTAGGGAACGTGGATGAGGTACCTTTGACATTTGATGTTCCATCAAATAAAACAGTGGATGTTAAAGGTGCTAAGACAATTATGATAAAGACTTCTGGTAATGACAAGACACGTTACACTGTTCTTGCGTGCTGTGCTGATGGCACAAAGCTTCCACCTTTATTAATCTTTAAAAGAAAAACACTGCCTAAAGATGTAATTCCACATGGGATCTACGTTCATGTTCATTCTAAAGGATGGATGGATGGATGAATGGAGAAGGAATGAAGCTGTGGTTAGAGAAAGTGTGGTCCAAGCATCCAGGTGGTCTTCTTAAAAAAACATCTTTATTAGTGTGCGATCAGTTCAAGGCACATTTAACAGAATCAACAAAAAAGCTTGCCACTAAACTGAAGACGGATCTCGCAGTAATTCCTGGTGGATTAACTAGTCAATTACAGCCTCTGGACATTTCATTTAATAAACCGTTCAAGGGATTTATGCATGAGGAATGGGCAAAGTGGATTGAGGCACCAACTCATCACGTTACACCGGCAGGAAGAGTGAAATGGCCTTCGATTTCTAATGTTTGCAAGTGGGTAAAAAATTCCTGGCAGCAAGTTAAAAGTGAGACTTTAAAAAAATGTGGCATTAACAATGCACTAGATGGAAATGAAGATGACATTTTGTATGAAGAAAGTGACGCATTGAGTGAAAACAAACATGAAGATGATTTTATTGGCAGTGACGATGATTTTCTGGGTTTTTGTGATGAATAAGTTATATTATGGTTGCTAATTTTGATGTGTAACAATCCGGTTTTCTTCCAATTAATTACTAAAATGAGAATACATTCAACATTTTTTTTCCCTAAAATTTTCAACAGGAAAATCACAGTGCGCCTTGTGGGCCAGGAAATACAGTAAATAGTTTTGTTATTGGGTAGTGTTGCCTCAGCAGTAGGAGTCAGTCATTGTACCTGTTTATAAGAAGCGTCATAAAATAGACTGTAGTAATTATCGAAGCATACATATGAAATTCTTTTGAACTTCCTTCTGTCAAGGTTAACCCCAAATGCACACAAAATAATCGAGGGATGATCAGTGTGGATTTTGACTTAACAGGTCAGCCACTGGTCATATATTATGGATTTGTCAAATATTTGTCAAAAAGTGCAAATAAATTGAGGCACTACATCAGCTATAAGACAGTTTCTGATTAATTTAGTAGGAAGGCTTTGTATAATATTCTCAGTAAATTTGGTATTCCTAAGAAACTAGTGAGGTTAATAGATATATGTTTATATGGAGCCCATAGTTAAATGTGTTTAGGAAAACATTTGTCTGACAAATTGTCTACTAAGAATGGTCTGAAACATGGAGATGCTTTACTGCCAGTGCTCTTAAACTTTGCTTTGGAATATACCATTCAGAATATTCAAACAAACCAAGAGGGGATGGAATTGAATGGGACATATCAGCTTCCAATTTATGCTAATCATGTTAATTTATTGGGTGAAATCATGCATACTGTAATGAATAGCACAGAAGTTTTTATTAGTCATTGATCTATAAGGAAATGGTGAGAAAATTAAGTATGTGTTTGTGTTTTGCAAACAGAGTGAAAGACAGAATCACAGCATAAAGACAAGTAATAAATCCTTTAAAAGTGTGACAAAGTTCAGATATTTGGGAACAACCCCAATGAGTCAGAATTTCATTAATGAGGTAATTAAGAGGAGACTGCACTCAGTCCAGAATTTTTTGCCTACAGTTTGCTACCCAAAAGTATGAAGATTAAAATAATACAAAACTATAATTTTTTTCTTTTTTATATGGGCATGAAGCTTGGTCTGTGACATTGAGTGTGGGACATAGTCTAAGGGTGTTTGAGAATAGAGTGCTGAGGAAGATATTTGGGCCTAAGAGGGATAAAGTAACAAACAGGCATGGAGGAGTATGCATAATGAGTAGCTTCATGATGTAATACTCCTCCCCAGATATTATTTGGGCTATGAAATCAAGATGAATATGTTACATGTAGCATGTGGCACATGTATAGGGGAGAGGAGAGTTGCAGAGAGGGTTTTGGTATGGAAACCTGAGGGAAGGAGACCACGCAGAAGACATAATCATGGCTGAGAAAATAGTATTAAAATGGATGTTCAAGAAATCGATTGGGAGGGCATGAACTGGATGTGGCTGAGGAGAGGGACAAGCATTGGGCTTTTTTGGTTATAGCAATGAATCTTAGGGTTCCATAAAATATGAGAAATTTTTTGACTGTCTGAAGAATTGTTAGCTTCTCCAGGACTGTGCTGCATGGAGTTAGTACATTATGTAGTTATTTAATGTTTACCATAAGCTGCTGCACTGGGATATCTGTATTTTTCTTCAGTAGTTATAAATCACTTTGTCTTTTTGTTGCTTGTCATGATACTACCAGCAGTCTGCAGATCCATCATCATATGTTCAGCCTCACACCTGCCAGCTTATCTGCAAGAATCATTATGCAGTAATTGTGGTTAGTTTGAATTTGATCTAATTTTCAGAAGTCAGTCTACCTCCACATGTTGCCCAGAACCCATATTGTTTCACTAATATTATGGCTTTCACAGAAGTTTATTGTTTACTGTTTAGAATTTTAGGAGTAAGTTTTGGGGTCCCAGGACATTTAGTATGGAACAGGAATGAAGGATAATAACTTTGGGTACGTGACTGGGAGAGATATTAATTCCCTCACTTTGATATTTCAAGTCTGCAACTTATCAGCTCTAAATATTAATATGTGACTAGCGTTGATAGTTACAGAGCAGAGGAGGAGGTCTCTTTTCAGATGTAACACAATGTTTTCACTTTTACATCTGTGCAGAAGGAAATATTTGTGGTATGTGTAGTTATGTGACACCTCTTGGACATATGGTGGACTGGAAAGAATTCCCCACAAGATACAATCACAGCTTTGAACTTACACTTTGGCACTTGCTTTTGTATGAATACTTAAAAAAGAAGCATACTGTTACATCACCTAGTGCCAGAGTCTAACACACCATACATCACTGTTGATTATTTCCTGCTTTATATGTAGGAGGTAGAGGTTCAAATCTTGGCCCAGTTATTGGCTGTCTTGGCTGATGCCCTTTGTCATTTACCTCAGCCCATCAAGGCATATTATAAGATAGTATTTTAATTAGATAGCAGCCATTTCTTCTGTATCATTTTTAATGTATTGCTTTGTGTTTGTTTCTGAGTGGAGTGAATGTGCTACATCATAAAGTGAAAAATTTTGCAAAATTTAGTTACACAATGAATCACAAGGAAATAGACAGTGTGGATGTAAGATGGACTGAACATACTCAGAAAAATTATTTATGTGTCAGTGACAGTAACAAAACGTAGAATCTGTTGAGACTTCCGCTCATAGCACCAGAAAACTGACACTGTCATAACATGTGTTCTAATTTATAAACCTCATATGTAAAAATAGCATTTAAATATTCCATGTTATAACGTAACCTGTGGTTGAGCTGGAATGTTCAGCTACACAATGTCAAACATACTCTCTGGCTATTGACACTGGGCATTATGGAATGTCAGTTGACTGGTTGGATGGATAAGATGAGGGTAATAGTAGTACGTACACACAACAGCTTACAACAACTGATGTGTAGAACTGACCTCAACTTCATGCAGCAAACAGTATCGAGAGTAGTAACAGAAATAATGCAACAAAAAAAAAAAGACATTGATTAGCATCATAGAAAGTAATTCAGTAAAGAGACAAATTTCATTTTGGGAAAGTACAACAAAGTACAGTGCACATAAAATAGTGAAATGTTTCTATAGTCTGTAGTAAAATAAAAATGTATGGAATTACAGAAATGTGTACAACACTATTAAACAAATGTACAGCCTGTATAGGTAGGCATATGATACCAGTTTTAATTGAATTTATATGTACTGTAAATGCATTTTAATGATTTTAGGACTGTATAGAAATAGATTTTTACCTTTAATGCTGAAATAGTGTAGTCAATATAGCAGCTCGCTCTGGGCTGGATGGTCCAAGGATCAAATCCTGGTGGAGGTGAGATTTTCTGCACCTTTCCAGACCAGCCCTGGGTCCAACCCAGCCTCCTGTACAGTGGGTACCAGGTCTGTTTACCACAAAAAGCAGCTGGGTTGTGGCATTGACCACCCACTCCCATCTAGCACCAAGGGTAAAGATAGTAATGCTGCCAAAATGGCCTAGAAATGCTGAAATATTAAAAGTGTAAGCAATAACTCATAACCAATCCAAACACACATGAAACAAATTAGTATTGTCTGGAGACTGAGGATGACACATACATATACATCCAAATGTGTAGTTCAGTCTTGTAAATAAATTACTTAAACTTTTTAAAGCCAGTTGGACTATTTAATTAATTTGCTGTAATACAGTTACACAGTATGCCAAGAATAAAGTGAAGAAATTTGGGCAAACAAGCTACATGTGTGCAGGAATTGCTTTCCCAGTAGAGTTTATGCTACAGACAGCTGTTTTTAGAATTCTTCTGTTGTAGTAGCCTGACACAGAGTTGTATGAATGCAGTACAGCCCAGCCAGGATGGAGGTAGTTGTGTGGTGAAAAACAAGTAGCCTTTCAACAGAGTACCTTGTTTGTGACTTTCATCATATTGCTTCTTGGATGTACACTTCAGCACCATACAAACTAGATAACCACTGGCTCTGGTTTGGGGCATAGCAATTAATCATGCATCAAAACCTACTTAAAATTTGTAACAGTGCTGAACTCTTGGGTTACAGTGTAAAGGAGAACAAATACTTGATACTGGATCCTATACTGACCAATTAAACTCTGTTTACATATTTTAAATTTATTTATTTATACCCATTATGTTGTTATCTTCCTGTCTATGGCTGTCTCCCAAGTAGCTGGACTTTCTGCCCAAAATTTTGTGTTCATTTCATGCGAGCATAAACTCTGATGTATGATAAATGCTGATTTTACCCAAATAAAAGGCAACTCCCCATTCAGAATCTTCAGCCATCAGGAAAATACATATGCAGAACATGTTTACTTTGTGCACAATTAAATGGTGACCCCACATTTTTAAGAAGATAAATTAGAAAGAAAATCTTGTCTTAAATTCAGGAAAACACAGTATTCATTTTGTCATAACAACTCCATTTTAATAACTTGTAACTACTGGGTCAAGGTTATATATCATACACATTACCATTATGTATTTTCCTTCCCTTGTTAGCTGTTGCTCATTATATCTTTTCTTCAGCACCAGCTTATTAAGGAAGCTGGAATAACCTGCAGAAATGTGTGCAGTTCTATGTATTGGTAAGTAAGTGTGCTCATTGTTACATTATGCAGTTTATAAGTAGATTAGATAATAATATATATTTCTTTTATTTAGGTACACATGTAGGAGTCATGTTCCTGAAGGTGTGAGAGGCATCACTATGTCTTAAGTTTTCCCACATCATTGCAATATTGTTATACTAATTTTTATTGCTTTCATCAAATGCAGGAAATATCCAGTGCAGCGTAAGACATTGAACCTGAAAGTACCATATTTTGTCAAAGAGAACTTCCATACAGAATATCAAGGAAGTTTGCGGCGATTGGAGATAAGTGTAGAGGAGGAATATGTTACAAGTCTGCGACAGTCTTGCTTCAGGGAGAAGAACTATCGTAAGTATGCCTGAATGTACTGCATTCCAGGTGGAGATAGTATTCAGTAATAGAATGCAAATGGAAATAAGTGCAAGTTACATGTTTTGGGGACATGGAGTTCTCGCAGGCTGGTTTGCTAATGTTGAAAGAGTAATTGACAGCTTCCTTCAACTGGAGAAGTGGTTAACATCCAGCCTAGTCACATTTGTTGTACTGGGCACTGGGCCTGTGTAGAAATCTTACATTGTGATTGGTGTATTTTGAAGCATGTGTAGACCAGTGGAAACCAATGTTAGGAACAAGAGCGTTTTTTTTTTTTCTGGGGCCTCTTACCCTTATACTAAATGATTATCTTATCATATTCATTTTTATGTTGAATATTTTTAGAAATGTTAATTGGAAGCATTCTATGATGATTAAGATATCATTCACCTCTGTTGTGAAAAGTCATTCACACCCACTGTGTTCTTATTACACACATTCTTTTTTGAAATATACAACTGTTTGCCATCTGGCAGCCACTAACCCTTGGCCCTAGTCACTAAACTTGCACTTTGCACAAGTAAACACATTTTTTATGTTAACTTTGTTGTGTCCTAACTCTCCTAACTAGCTAACCTTGACCGCGTGCACATGCCACCATCGCTGCACTACACTCACGCACTCGTTCAAGTCTGTCACTCTCACTCGGACGCTCCCGGAAGACTGCCGGAACTCTCTCATCTCAATCCCCGTTCGGCTTCCTAGTCACCGATAACACAAGGACAGGGGTGCCAACATGTGAAGTTGTGGCAACATCAGGGTTGCCAACACCTCCCTGATTAAGTGATAAACCACCCCCCCGGAAGGACACGAGGACTGCCCTTTGACTAGGGATACTGATACTTCTTTCTGTCTGGGTCTAACTCAAATTGTCTTTTGGGAATGAGGCCTCGCTTGGACTTGCAAGGTACCATGGACACCTTGCTTGGAAGTTCCACCCAGTTGTCGTCCAACCTTGGGGATTCCCGGCTGTTGGTTTCGGGGATGAGGCCTGCTGTCTGGTCCTCCGCGGGTTCCGGTTCCTCTCTGGTGCCCTGGGTGCCGGGGACAGGCAGGTTGGATCCCCTGAGGAAGTCCCAACCGTGGTCAGCTGTCTGGTCTGCCGACTGGTGTGTATGTCTAG
>Ga0209629_10003174_pt1 | contig 11625 bp, 4 predicted proteins | sample TergutCu122P5_FD_187286 | JGI IMG/M metagenome (GOLD analysis project Ga0209629, IMG submission 187286) | Cubitermes ugandensis P5 segment gut microbial communities from Kakamega Forest, Kenya - Cu122 P5 (SPAdes) (version 2) | ecosystem: Host-associated > Arthropoda: Insects > Digestive system >...
CCAGCAGCATGCCTTGCGCCGGTAGCTGCAGAAGAAGAGCAGTTTTTACCGGGTGGGAAAACATGTTCTTGTTTAAAGATGGAAGACTGTCGACAGAACATGAAGACTACACCGAAAAATAACTGTAACGTCCATCAACGCTGCGGTGAAGTTCTGTCCAATTTACGAACAGAATGAAATTAAAAAAGAGGAGGCATTACATTCGGACTGTCCCTTATATTTTAAAGCGAAAACGTCTACTGGCTTAATATATTTTTAACTGGAATACATCGGTTACTGGTCACAAGCAAAGCACGGACGGCTTTCCCCAGCGCAAAACACTGATAAGGTCAACTGCAAACAACTCAGTAACAGTACTGTAGATTTGCATTCAACTATGAATGTTCCTACAGGCCATCTTCAAACTGTCCCTGTGGCAAACGGGATGTTTGGAGTACAGCTCCATTCAATATGAACCTCGGCACTAGAGAGAGGTTAGTCGCCAGCTTCAAGACCCGGTCCTCTTATCCTAAGAAAGAGCCCTCAGAAGTTACCTGACGAGGATAAGGCTGTGTGACCTTTAACCAGTTCATTAAAATACTGTACTGTGAACAGTTTCGACAGCAGAAACAGAAGAGACATTTCTAACAGAGAACCGCAATTTGTTGTTTTCTATGCAGACGCTGCAGTTTAGGATTGCACACCCTGAAAAACTGCTCCAATTCAGTCGAAGTATCTTTCAGTTCACAGCCTACATACAGAGCTACAAGATGTTCTACTGCAGCACAAACCACCCAACGTCACAGTCCACATCCTGCAAACTGCTTTCCTCTAAAGGTCAATGGGACTCAAATCCTTTGCACCCACCCATACTCTGTCACAATAACTACCAAAACTGAAGAATTTTGACCTTTCAGCTTAACTGCGTTAGTAACAAAGAAGCTGCCTACGGACAAATTTCAGAAATGGCGTAAGACGCTTGCCGATCTGCGGTACTACCTGTCCGATCCAGACTGGTGTTTACATATTTCACACCGACAAACCAAACCGTACTGTCATTCCGTTTCGTTATATAAGACAGTGACGGCGCTGAAGATCTACGAAAACCTTCCTGTGTTGTAATTAACACAATCGGGGCTATTTCCGGTAGCTCTACGATCCTTTTGCATTCTGACGTAACGTACAACACCGCCCAACGAATATACAGATTACACACACCAAGCACATTCGCTGCTGAAGAGTTAACAGGGGCTCGTCTACTCGAAAAACTCCCCACGCTTTAGGGAACACCGAGAGTTCTTTACTTTATTCGAAACATACCGACACGAACTTCTGCCCTGACTCCAATGATATAACTCCACACCATTATAACCTATTTCTTAAGATTCCTTTCAATATTATCCTCGATATACGTCAAGGTCTTCGGTGTAGTCACGTTCTTTCAAGCTACCGTATCAAAACTGTTTACGCGTTTTTGCTCATTCTTATGGGAGCCGCATGCACCCCAATTCAATCTTCTTGATATGACAGGTCTAATATTTGGTGAAGTGCACAAATCATGAAATTCCTCGTCATGCAATTACCTCCAGCCCCTCTTACTTCCACCCTCTCAAGTCCAAATATTTCGCTAAGCAACTTGCTCCCTTTCGCTCGCCCCTCGATGTGAAAGACAACGGCAAAAAATTACAATCATTTGTATTATAGTCTTTAACATTTCGGAACAGAAAACATGACCAAATCTTCCGGACCGAACCGTTGCAAGCATTCACCGGACTTAATCAGCACACCTGTTTCGCTGCGAATGCACCTCGGTTTGTTCATGTCATTCCCAAGATATTCGAACTCTGTCACATTTTAGAGGTAATTATAAACTGATTTAAGCGCCTCCGCAAAATTGTGAAAGGAGACTATTAGCTTCGTCATGTCCGTCCGTCTGTCTTTAATACACATTGCTTAACACGGCAGCAAAGGTTACGCGAACGCTCCTCAATATTACGTTCATGCGTACATTGCTTGGCTTGTTAAATACTGTACTCCATTCAAACACACCACTCTTCAGCAAAGCACTGTTCCCATACCACGCTGGAAGTCTGCGACAGATTTCTGTCCCCCTGATAAACGATCAGTTCCTGCTCTTCTCTGGTGCAAAAGAAACGGGGAGCGGCCATGTTAACTCCGCTGTGACGATTATACCGTTGCCGCTCAGGGTTAAATGCTTCACACTAACCCTGTGAATTCGCTGTTTTGACAAGCGTGTACAACGAGTGAAGCTAATTAATTAATTTTCATTCATTCACTCCGCACTGTCTTACGGCAGCTCCATAGCCCCTTCCAAAGCCAGTTCCCCCACACTGAGATTTAGTGCTTTCTCTTTCAATCTATTCTCGTTTCCTTAAGGTAATCCAGTAGCTCCTTACGCGTTCTTCCTCGTCTTCCCGTCACTTCTATCATTCCCTCTACCTTTCAATAACGTGTTCTATAAGGAAGTTCCTACGCAAGAAGTGACCAATCCAGTTAGCCTTCCTCCTTTTTTTTTTTGGTATATAGGGCATTCCTGTACTCCTCTACTCCATGTAACACTACTTCATTTCCCACACGATCGATCCAACTGATCTTCTCCATCCTTCTCCAGCATCACATTTCAAGACTCACCAGGTATTTCTCATATACTGTCCGCAGTGTCCAAGTTCCAGCACCACATAAAGCTGTGATCCAAATGTAGCACTTTACTGGTTTCTTCCTTCAATTTACATCCAATTTGCTGGTGAAAAGAGCCTTTTTGTTGAATGCTGCTTTTGTCATGGCAATATTGCATTTCATTTCACGTGTACATCGTACGTCATTTATCATGCTACCAAAATAGTTTAAATATTCCACATTTTCGGTTGTTTTGATCTGTCATCGTAAGTACTGGGGATGGTAGCCCTGAGATTCTCAGTTGCTTTCCACATTCACTTCCATTCCCTACAGCATAGCTAACAAAAAAAAGGGGGACAGCTTTAGACTCATGTACGTACCGACGACCCCTTCAGACCAGATCCTTCTCCGATTACACAAAATATATCATTTTTTGGTGCACCACGGCTATAGTATAAAACCACGCAACATATTATTCAAACAGACTCTGAAAAGCACAACAATTTAACCGAAACACCTGTGTGGAACCAGCTGTTTCGATCGTCACGGCAGAACTTCTAGGAACAGTATGCGGCTCGGAAACTAGGTACGGGCGCGGTCCCAACAAAAGAACCACAATGACGGGCTAAAGCCCTTCAACCGTGGAAAGCCTCGTATCTCTTTTCAAGACCTAGATAAATAAATTATAAATTCAATAAAAAGCTGTTGCTTTCCGTAGGAACGCAGACGTGGTTATCATTACAACGGAGACTGGTACAGGCGAATTAGGAGTTCGTTATGCTAATGAAGTACATATAAAAGCAGTCGCACACGGTTCGAGGCTCCGCATTTCTACGGTTGCTTTGCATAGCACCTACAGCATTAAAGGAAGAGCAAGACTCTAACGAAGGAAACAAAAGTTACTCGCAAAATTCCAGAAAATGAAGGGCATGAGAATTCAAACCACGTTAAAGAAACTCGACCGCAATTCTTGTACGGTGTTTTAACAGCCCTGCGTGCCATGCGTACTGGTAAGAGTAAGCAGCAGCCTATCTCACATATTTGGGTGTTCTCTGACAGGTCCGTGGCAAGATACAAGGAACACTGCAGTTACTTGCCTAAGGTCAGTACCGATCCAACACAATAGGGACACACTATCTGGGATCAACAAGGCTGCAGTGGTCAGCATTAAGGACATCCAGACACGTGTTTTAGACTTTAAACAGCCTGGGATCACAAGGCAGCGTTGCAATTGCATTTCGTGTGCAACTTGCGAAAAGACGACGGGGAAGGGTCGAAACACGTAGCAAGGCGACTTGTTCAGATATCGGTAAATACTGCTTTGTAAACAGGTCAATGAACTGTGGAACCAACTGCCTGCAGAGGCGTTAACGACTTTCCCCTCTAAACCACATATTTTTAGAAAGAGGGTGATGGTAAAAGAAGGGTTTTTGAAGCGTGGTGACGAAACGTCCGAAAGTGCGGGGAAGTGAAAAATGGGGAGTGAAGTGTAGTAAGTGCAGTGAAGTGAAGTGACGATCGTGGGTGAAATGTGTGTATTATCTATCATTGATTTACAGTTATGTAGCTGTATGTAGGCTCTGTGCAGTACGTTGTATCAATAATATTTGCTTCTATTCGCCATTTTATTACTGGACTTTTGTTTTTAATATTCATTTTATGTTAGTTTTCTTGTTTTGTAAATTTGTTTTCTATTTTGTGTATTCTGTGTTTTAGTATTGTTTTGTTTTATGTTTTGTTTCTCCCGTTGTATATAGCTGTCGCCTATTTTTGTACAAGTTTACCGACCGCTGCTACCGGGTAGAAACCCAATTGCAGTAAATAAATATCGTATGCATGCTCTGAACATTACTAATATGTAAGAAAACAACAAATGCACACCAACAAATAATGTTTTACCCTACATTACTTTTCGCCGACATGTTTCGGTAGCTTCTACGACCATCTTCACGGTGCCACACAAGATTACAAACAATATACAAAGAACTGCATAAAATGTCTAATTAAAACCACCCGATATTGCAGCTAATACCTGACGCGTTCCTTGTAGTTATAAAACGTCAAATTATGTTACCGTTAAAACAGATAAAACTGGGTGTGTTTATATTGCTTCTTAGCTGTATATAGCTGATACACACCCTGTCAGTTACGCAAAGATAGCGGAGATAGCTTAAGTCCACAGGAAGCGATTACATTAACTGCAGCATCCGGTGGCTGCAATTAGACATCTGATGCAATTCTTGCAGTTTGCATTCCAGTACGACAACCTGATGAAGATCGCAGAAGCTATCGAAACATGTCGGTGACTAGCAGAGTTAAGAAGGCGATTGGCGGATACTGTTTTTTCAAAATTTCTGGTATGTAAGAACAATTTTCCCAAACTTTTACTGCAGCAGAATATCTGATGTTCTGTACTTGGAAGCCGGAGAAGGCCCAAAATATTAACATAAATATAATCAGATATATTACGATTTGAGCGAGGAAAGTGCAAAACAGCCTTCTGAGAAAAGTGGCTGGTAATGTCGGACACCATCAGACGTCAGTACCAGATACTGTCCGACAATATAAACGGAGAACGAAAAAAGGTGTATTTTAAAACAATAAATAGGGAAGGTAAGGGCTTGGTAGTATTTCTCAGTTGACCCTCCGGGGACTTGTAATTAGTCAAGGAACTGAGGATGCAGGACAGCCGCTTTGTGTCTGCCGCTAAGATTTACAAATCTTAAACAAAAGAAAAATGAAATTATGTAAGCCTTCTTAAGTGCTGAATTTCAAACAACACCTTCGTCCTGCCAAAAGAAAGACCAACTGACATGCAGCACGTAATTTACGGCCACCTCATGTCTACAGTCTGAACTGCCCTTACACAAAACCTACTGGCGCTATCAGCGACAACCATGGTACGCCTGACGGTTAAAATCATGCCCATTAGAACATAGTATACTGAACTGCGACAAATTTAATAATAACTGCATGCTTACAGAAGGCCTGCTTGCGTGTGAAAACTTTGATTTCTTGAAAGCACACCAAAGTGGCTGCACAATAGCAACGCAACTCGCTTTACTATTATGGCGACGGGTCGCAACACATTTGTGGTAGCAAAGCATTATTCATCTCTTCCTTGTAAAATTACAGCAACAGTATCGCCTACAGAGTGGTATCCGGAATTACCAGACCTATCCAACGAACCTCTCCTTTACTCTAGCATATAAAACATATTCTGTCTATGTGCATTTTTTGTTACCTAGTACAAATATGCAGCAAGCTGATACATTTAGTACAAGAAATGGTCGTGCTGACTCGGAGAGTGATCTCATTTACTGTATACACACCAGTTACTGGAGTATCATACCGACATGTCACGAACAAGCTCACCCCACTATCAATCAAAGGCCAATCACACACCACAAAAACACACACAATGGCAAGTATACGTCTGCCGTAACGCTACCAGTGAAGACACTGTGAGTGTCAACTGGTCAACTCCACAGACTGACTTACGTGAGCACAAATATAAGGTAATAAATCTGCAGCCACGTTAACCCTTTAAGGAAGAAACTGTATCTGTCTGATTTAAAGGCGCAGTCCGTACCGCGCAGTAAACATTCCCTGCCTCGGTTATAAAAGCCGATAAGTTATTGCTGTATAGAGAAATAATCGCTGTTTGTTCTGAGACCGACGCAAAACACAAATGCATTGTGGGCAAAACAGAATTTCTGAATTTTTGAGCTGGTGGTACATATTGTCGTCGGCTTTAAAAGGTTAAACCGTGACACAGTCACTCACGTCAGGCTAGCACAACAATGCGCGTAAGGTCCCTGCCGCCAGCCCCCCCCCTCCCCCACGCCATAACCCCTACTATAACTGTACTGTACGTTTTTTAAGATCCTCATACTTACTTACTTACTTACTCCATGCAGCACAGTCCTTCTTGAGAAGCTAACTGGTTCTGCAGCTAGTCAAGAAATTCCCCGCACTTTTGGATCCCAAAGGTTCATCACCGTACTCACAAGTGCCCGCCACCTGTCCCTATCCTGAGCCAACTCCATCCAGTCCTCATAACCCCCTCCCACTTCCTGAAGATCCTCATACCGCCCATAAGAATAGCAACCAACAAATGCATGGCGACGCAATACCTAAATCACAGCGGTGGATTTCTATTCTTTTGTTCTAGAAGACTCCCTGAGGATGGCAACCCGCTGCCGAAATATGTAGCAGGTATATACTTGTCATGAAGTGTATTTTATTGACTGTGGGCTGGTATATTGACTGCACTGTACGTATTGCAATCCGATACTCATGTTCAGTAAACTGGAATGCGTAACGGAAATCTACTGTAATTCTGTAATAACGATCATTCTTAAGCTAGCAGGAAAGACGGATCATTTAAGATTGTAAAATACTGTTTACGGTCAACACAGGGTATCGCTTCTGTAATTTGAGAGAATTCATCCCATTCTGCTATGGAACATGCAACAACAGATCCAACACAGCTACGTTCGTTCACAACAGCAGCTACATGCTTCAGTAACACCTGACCGCCTTCGGGATGTCATGCGGTATTTAAGAGAAGGTAAAATGTAAGACATGTAAACTGGCCGTTCTGATTTCACTCCGTGGGATCCCACAAGTTTACAATGACTAAATTGTAAGATAGTTTGATCAACTGGCACCTTAATGGACGCGAGGTTCTGGTCATTTCTTCTTACAGATAATTCAACAAGAACTAAGAAAAACATCAGTATTTATCCAACAACTATACCCGCTCGTTTTGAACTAATGTAATGTTATACATATATATGAACTCGCGGAAACGGTACACGGTCATTTAGCTCCTAACCGAACAGTCTTACGGTTTTATTACTATATTAATTGTGAACTGGTTGGCTCCCAAGGAGTAAATCAGAATGACCACTTTTTAGGCGCGTTAGCAAAATTGCGAAAAGCGACTATTAGCTTCTTCATGTCTGTCCGTTCGTCCGACCGCATGAAACATCTTGGCTCCCACTGCAAGGTTTTTCATCAAATCTTATATTTGAGTTACTTTTCGAAAATCCGTCGAAAAATTCAAGTTACATTAAAATCTGAACAGAATAACCGGTACTTTACATTTAGAATACACGTTTTTCATCATATTTCGCTCAGTTCGTCTTAGACTGAGAACTGTTTCAGCTAAAAGTCGTACAGAAAATCACAACACACAATTTGTCCCTTAACTTTTTCGAAAATTGTGCCGTTTACGAGAAAATGTGGGAAGAGAGCGGAAGAGGCCACAGATGACAATATGGCGGATGCGCATTGCATGCCGCATAACTAAGGCTACAAACACACACTCACAACATGCAATACGTATTGCTTTTCCACTGCAGCAGTGGTTGCACGACCGCGCCTCATTGTTACGTTATACGCACACTGTATTGCTATATATCACATTTTACATTCTTGTAAATACAGTGTGACAGCCTGATGATGGTCAATTGTGACAGAAACATGTAGCCACTCTTCCGTGTTGTTTTGTAGGGACTATTTAAGGATTTCTTATTGAATCATCAACGTATTTCTTAACCTTACCGCATCAACGTCTTTGGTGAAAATAAGAGGTGTCTGCGTCCCCGTACACGCCACGAGACATACACAGAGGTGAGCGGTCGGCTTCACGCCCTGGCCACTTTAACCCCGGTCGGCAGTTATCGACACTTTCGGAAAAGAGAACAAGATTCTGTCCTTGTCCGATTCAAACGTCGACTCCTCGACCATCACACCCGAGCCCCAGTCATTATACCGACTTCGAAGTTAAAAGTGAAAATCAAGATAAATGTATTTCTTAGTGTTAGCCTGCTGCTTTTCAAGCCTTTTCAACCAAAACGATAAAAAAAGGCATACATGTTTTACAATGTTCATATCCGCGCACTAACAGACTTCAAGATTCTACCAACAAATGCATTACTCCTATATACAGTTTTACAACTAAAACTCCAGGACTCCGACATGCTTCGACCTTTTCTTGTAGGTCATCCTCAAGAAGTGTACATCCATATTTCTATGAAACAGAGATTATGAATACATGAAAGAGATTAAAACTGTATTAAAACTATTTTAATGACCCACAATAAAGGGTCTAAAAATGGCAGTTACATTGTTGTAACTGTAAAACCTTTACACTCTAACACGGTGCATCTGTTTATATATTCTTGAATTTTAGGCCTACGTTGTGTTTCTTTACCTTCAGGTGGCGCAGTTTGGAACACAGAGCTTCACGCTTGTGCAAGCTCGTAAAAAGTCTTTCGACGCCCGAACGACACTGGCCTATGTAATAAACGTGTGTAACGTACATAGACAGCCGCAAGCCTTCTCCTACTAGGTAAGATCAGGTTTTCACGGTGATGTGCCATCACACTGTCTTCACGTAGTGTATGACATCGTTCAATCTGTAAGTGGGAGTAAACAACGACGCCAACTAATAATACAAGCCCTTGTTTTACGCTCTAGCCGTATCACCGAAAAAAAGGTGGGCGTAAATAAAAAAGTCGTAAACGAAAAATATCGCCATAAGGAATGATGTAATAGGCAGAGGCTAGAGCAATAGTGCGCAGCCAGCCAAACGGCGTTAAACCGAAAATGAGAGGGCGTAACTTAGGAAGTGGTATATAGTGGCAAGGCCTTAAAGAAAAAAGGGGCGTAAAACAAAGGGCTAAATATACTGACCTACATCGAAAATCTACAAAACTTAAAAGGAAAAAGTACATTCCTCATAAAAATGTATTTTTTAATTTCTCTCCACATCTTTCGCCACAAGCACTCTTCGCTGTTACAAATAGTCAACCCTCGTTATCCGCCGTCTCTCTTTGCGAATTTTCACCACAGCGACTCGCAGATAGTAATACCCAAAATCCGTTATCCACCGCAATTCCCAGCCATTGCGACTCCGGATCCGACAGGATTTCATCCCCAGGGCTAGTGAAAAATCTGCATTCACCCGGAGAAAACAATTTTTTGTCCCATTCATTGCTCACTAATTACTTAACTGGTCTTTTGTAGTCATTCAATACATTAACCAACGAGCTGCACTAAGTCAAACACACACACACACACACACACACACAAATCATAAAATACACAATGCCAAGTGCTACTTGTTTCGGCACCAAGGTGCCGTCCTCAGGGATTTTAATAACAACATCCAAGAAGTATGTTTTTTATTTGTTTTATAGTATTTTATTTTGTGCAGCTTGTATGTTAACATACTAAATGTAAGAAAATGCACGGTATGGTTAACACGAAATGGTCTTTGTATGTTTAATATTATGCACAAACCACTGCTGGACTTTAAAAAAAAGAACACTATTGGGCTGTTTTATGGGTGTTAAGACTTTTTACTGGTATGCAGGGAACTTTGTTGGGGGTTTCAGAATGGGCCGGGAAGGCAATATTATTACTCCCATTTAAAAGAATGTGAAATACGGTACTGCTATCCTATTTTTCGCTGCAACATCCGTTTTCAGGAACGAATTAGTCGGATGGGGGTTAAATGTGATCAGTTTAAAAGGAAGGTGGCTTGTGTCTAGACCTGATCATCACATCGCTCACAGAATCTGTTGTCATGACTGAGGGCGATTTTGCTCATTCCATCTTACCATCAGACAAAACAGGAACGGACGTAGGCTGCCACCCTTCCTACCTTCGGGGGGAACAGAAAGTATCAGAATGAGACTGACGCCCCACGAATGGGGACTCACTGATCACGGACTGGACTGATTCAACGGACCTCAAGTTCCGTTCGCAGATACACATGGCAGACCGACATCCCTTTGTTGTCGGTGAATGTCTTAGGAGTTCGTGCGAAAGACACTTCAAGAGAGAGTCTGTAGAAATACACAGCTGTTACAAACTGACTTCAGGACGGGCAAACGTGGGCGCTTTCAGGAAGCCAACCGTGAACCGTGTTAACGGAGAAGTGGAAGCTCTCAAAGCAGTGGCCATAAAAATTAAATTCTTTGGGGACATGGCAGTGTACTGTCTAGCAGTGGCACACCGACGTTTCGAAGAACCTTCGCGCTCCCATTTTCAGGTACACCGGCCTTACGAATCTTAGCCTCAGTCCTTGACCTACCTATTCTACTTAAGTTACCACGAACACTCTTTTTTCGCCTAACACTCGGGTCTGCCCATGTCTCGCAACGCAGCAGTCCCAACGACGTCACACTACAGGAGGCAATTATCTCGTGATCTTAAAAAACTGCCTTGGGATGGAGTATCTGCTCACCATTAGAGATAAGACGGAAAGACATGTCAAGAGAATCAATCCGGTAATTACATGCATAATTATACCACTCTTAATCGTTAAGCTTCCACGACCTGCACCTTTCACAACCAGTGTTTAGAAAGTGTGGACTACGCAAAAACAGCCATTCGTATTCAGGTCCACAGCCTCTCCCAAAGCCAGTTCTCCGTACAGTGCGACGAGGTTCTTCGTCTTTTACGTTCAGCATCCTCTCGTTTCCTTCAAGTCATTCAACAGCTGCTTACGTCTTCTTCCTCGCCTTCCTATCACTTCTATGTGTCCTTCAGTAACGTGTTTTGTAGTTCCTACGCAAGACGTAACCAATCCACTTAACTTTCCCTCTTGTTATGCTACGTAGGATGTTCTCTACTTCCTGAATCTAAGTAATATTTCATTTCTCACACGATCGGTCCGACTGATTTTCTCCATCCTTCTCCAACACCACAATGCAAAACTTTCCAGGTATTCGTCATCCACTTTCATAAGTGTCCAAGTTTCAGAACCATATATAAGCTCGTGTGTGTGTGTGTGTATATATATATATATACAGGGCAATCCAGACATAGTACTTGTGAATACAGATACAGGGAATGTGCCAAATGGCACAGTATGAATATCAATTCTTGGGGCGTTTGCTACTAGACATATTACAGAACGCGTCCGTAAAATTCACCATGTCTGGATCGATATAAGATGTTCAGCTGAAAGATTATGCATCTAATATAAAG